>Ga0209225_1000283_pt1 | contig 60601 bp, 56 predicted proteins | sample WasSprMetagenome_FD_184732 | JGI IMG/M metagenome (GOLD analysis project Ga0209225, IMG submission 184732) | Sulfidic aquatic microbial communities from Washburn Spring, Yellowstone National Park, USA - WS (SPAdes) (version 3) | ecosystem: Environmental > Aquatic > Thermal springs > Hot (42-90C)... | reverse complement strand
ACGAAGCTCAAGAATCTTAGCCTTAATAGTTTTCTTAACCTTCATGAGCGACTCGCTCAACATGAAATCACCCTAAGCCATACATAAGATTATCGACAATTCATCCCACGGTTAAAACCGTAGGCTTTCTTGTCGAGCTTTTCTGTAAACAGTCAAAGTCTTCCCCTTTAAAGTGGACTCCAAAAGTTTTTGGTCAAACTTCTTCGACGTTTTGAAACTTTCCTTCAAACCTAACCGCCAAACATTATTTTACGGCTGCGTGCTTTAAAAACCTGACCAAAAATGGAGAGCATTTAACCATCAGCAATAGACGCCGTCCGAGTAACTCTGAGATTTCATCCTTCTTGTCAACCTAATGCCTTCTCATCATCCGGCAATAACATAGGGGAAAATTGAAAAATAAAAAGCTTACATGTTCCATGCCGCTAACCTGGATGAGGCTGGAGGAAAGATAAGCTAAATTTTTTATATTAGGATCTAAATTACTATTCTGAGTCTTACAGAGGCGGAAGGGACTTTATTGAGCTTGCTTGAAGGTTACGGTATCGTCAAACGTTTCGGGGGGCTCGTAGCCTTAAACGGCGTTGATTTCCACATAGACAAGGGCGAAATTGTCGGTTTAATCGGCCCAAACGGAGCTGGAAAAACCACCCTTTTCAACGTGGTGGCCGGCACCTTCCCGCCGACAAAAGGAACGATAAAGTTTGATGGGAAGGAAATAACTGGATTAAAACCTTACAAAATCTGCAGGTTGGGAATAGCGAGAACCTTTCAAATACCGAAACCTTTCCCCAACATGACTGTATACGAGAATCTTTTGGCGGCAGCCACTTTTGGATGCACAAAAGAAAAAGGGTCTTCAAACGTCAAGGAAGAAATCAATCGGATTTTGGAAAGGTTCGGGTTGGCTAAAAAAAGCATGATGCCAGCGGCAAGCCTAACGATTTATGAGCAGAGGATGCTTGAACTTGCGAGAGCCCTTGCCACAAAGCCTAAGCTTTTGATGCTTGACGAAGTTATGGCGGGTTTAAATCCAACCGAAACCGCGCAAGTCCTCAATATCATCAGAGAGCTACGCAAGGAAGGTATAACCGTATTCATGATTGAACATAACATGCGAGCTGTAATGAGGATAACCGAACGCATAATAGTGCTTCATCAAGGAACAAAAATAGCGGAAGGAAAACCCGAGGAAGTAGGCTCGGATCCTAAAGTTATTGAAGCATACTTAGGTGAGGCTTATGTTAAAGGTTAACAACCTAAACGTGTTACGGGGGAACATGCAGATCCTATGGGATGTTTCAATCAACGTCGAAAAGGGGGAAGTAGTATCCCTAATAGGTGCAAACGGAGCTGGCAAAACCACTCTTCTAAGCACCATCGTCGGGCTCCTCAAGCCTGCATCTGGCACGATAGAATTCAACGGTCAAAGAATTGACGGCTTACCACCCCATCGGATTGTGAATCTGGGGATAGCCCTTGTTCCTGAAGATAGAAAACTCTTTCCATACATGACGGTGCGTGAAAACCTTCTCCTAGGAGCTTATGGCTCGAGAAACAAAAGTTCAAAAATGGAAACTTTGAACATGGTGTATCAACTTTTTCCAGTTTTAAAGGAAAGGGAGAAACAATTAGCGGTAACACTCAGCGGTGGAGAACAGAGAATGCTTGCCATAGGACGAGGTTTGATGTCTAACCCGGAACTACTCATATTGGATGAACCTTCGCAGGGTCTTTCGCCAAAGCTTACCATTGAAATATTTAAAGCCGTGGAAGAATTGAAGAAACGGGGGATCAGCATATTAGTAGCTGAGCAGAACGTTTACTATGCCTTAAAAGCTGCCAACAGGGCTTATGTCATGGAGACAGGCAAAGTAACCCTACATGGAGAGGGAAAAGAACTCTTAAAAAACAAGTATGTTAAGGAGGCATTTTTGGGAATTTAGCCCTCAAAACTTTCTGACGTTAGCCCGGCAAGCTTAAAAATTTGGAGTAAAGGATATGACTGAACCGGAAAAATGTGAACATGGCGAAGTAGAACTCTTGGGAGAGCAGAAAGGAGAAAAGGGAGTTAACCGCTACTATAGATGCCTAAAATGCGGATGTGTTTTTGTACTGTCGGAAGATGGAGTTTTATACAAAGTGGAAAAAGAAAAGAGGTAATGGCGTTTCGCCGCCTTATAAGCTCATTTTAATTTATTTCTTTCCACTATTTGCTTGAAAACTTCGTCTGGAACTGGAGATTTTCTTTTGATTGACTCCGCTTTTACTTCTTCTAACACCTTGTCCACATTTATTGTTGTTGGGTCAATGCCCATTTTTTCAAGCTTGTATATGATTGAATCTCTTCCGCTTTTCTTGCCCAGCAGTATTTCCACACCTTTTTGGCCCACCAGGCTCCAGTGGTATGGGAACATTATTAATGGTTTATTTTGTTTTTCAAGGTTTCTCCACCAACCCACTATTATGCCTGACTCAACTTTGAAGGCTCCGTCTCCGACGACGGGCTTGTGCGACGGCATCTTGACTCCTGAAAATTTTTCAACCAGCTTTGATAGCTCGTACAGTTTGCCGTAGTCTAGGTTTAACTTTAAGCCGTACAATGCTTCTAGGGCTAGCACTGTTTCAGCTAGGTCGGCGTTTCCCATTCTTTCGCCTATGCCGTTTACTGTTGTGTGGATTATTTCAGCGCCCTCTGAAACGGCTGCAAGGGTGTTGGCAACCGCCAGACCAAAATCGTTGTGGAGGTGAACTTCAATGGGAGTGTTGAATTGTTGCCGCACTTTTCTTGTCAGGTATCGTATGGCTTCAGGGTTGCAAACGCCGAAAGTGTCAACCAAGACGAGGGAGTCCATGTGGCCCTCATTTGCAACCTTACTCACTATTTTGAACCACCAGTTCAAGTCTGCCCTCGTACCATCAATCGTGAAGAAAGCAACATGCAGTCCATGTTTAGCAGCGTAGCTTGTAGCCTCCACAGATAGATCTATGGCTTTTTCAAGGGGCCAGTCATACGCGTATTTTATTAAGTGTTCGCTTGAGGGAATTTCCATTTCAATTCCGTCTACATCGCATTCCAACGCCAAATCCACGTCGCGTTTCATACACCTTGCAAAACAGAACACTTTGGCGTTTAAACCCATACGAGCTATGGCTTTTATTGCTTCCCTATCCTCGTTTGAAACAGCAGGCATGCCAGCTTCAATCCTATGAACCCCAACCTCATCAAGCATCTTTGCAATTTCAATTTTCTCTTCTTTTTTGAAAGTTAGTCCAGCTTGCTGCTCTCCATCCCTTAAAGTAATGTCGTGGATGGAAACTTTTTGGGGAAGTTTCAGTTGGGAGCGAACCTCGTCGACAAAGTTGAGTGGGCTAACCCACCATTTATCAGACAGCCAAGGTTTATCCATTTAATCCACCCCACCTTCGTCTCCTCACCCACATATTTTATTGTATCTTGGTTGATCCGGGGATTTTCTTCGGCCACCACACGTAGCTTCTTAACGGGTCTATTTTTTCTTCCGCGTAGATAGTGTTCACGTTTTTATTAACTTTTTCAAGCACTAATTGTTCCAGCGTGTTTCCATGGGAGTCTATCCCCACCACTAATGGACCAAGCTTATTCACCCTTAACACCCACGTGGCCTCCGGCATGCCCAGATCCAGCCAAAAGACATTTTCCACCTTTACAACCTGTTTTGCATAGAGGGCGGCGCAGCCTCCTGTTGCAACTAGATAAACGCCTCCGGCTTCCTTTAATGCGTCAACCATGCTTTTGCCCATTGTTCCCTTTCCTATCGTAAGCCTCACATGTTGTTTTCTCACAAGCTCGGCGCCAAGCTCTGTGAACCTCGAACTTGATGTTGGGCCAGCGGCCACAACCTCCCATGTGTCATCGACTTTTCTGGCGATGGGCCCACAATGCCATATTGCACCATCCTTCAAATTGAACGGCAACTTTTCTTCTCGATTAATCATTTCGACGGCTCGACGATGTCCCATGTCGCGCATTGTGTGAACTATGCCGCTGACATATACTATGTCTGTGACTTTAAGTTTCCGTACCTCTTCTTCGGACACTGGTAGACGGATTTCTTTCTCCAAACCATCATCCTCCTTTTGAGCTTACTCCGGATGCGTTATGTATACTACTTTGCCGTCTGGATAGATTCGAGCAGTGGAGTATCTTGCAACCCAGCATTGGTAGGTTATTCCAAGCGGAACAACGGCCGTGTGGGTGCCGCATATTTCGGCGTGGACCGCAAGGCATGTGGTGTCGCCGCCCATAGCCATAGGACCCAAACCCGTAGCATTCAAAGCCTTAAATATTTTTTGTTCAAGTTCAGCCACCACCGGATCCGGATGCGGTGAACCAAGCGGGGTTCTGAATATCGCTCTTTTAGCCAAGTGCAGTGCGATGTCTCCGGTTCCCCCAATTCCCAAGCCAACAATGGTTGGGGGGCAGGGTTCTCCCATGGCTGCCAGTGTATTGTCAACAACACATCTCATGATGGCTTCAGGCATGGACTCGCTTGTCACTATCCAAACAAGGCTTGATTTAGCTTCAGAACCGAAGCCTTTTGGAACAGCCGTTATTTCGATATAATCGGTTTCGGGGTCTAAATCGTAGTAGATGTAGGGCATTCCCCATCCAACGTTTGTGCCAGGGTTCTCCTTTGTTATCGGATGTATAACGTTCTGTCTCAAGGGCACATCGAGGGTGGCCTTCCTCGTCGCCTCCATTACTGGTTTTCTGATGTCGAGGGTTAAGCCGGATTTCAGTCCCCATTTCACAAAGAATAGGGGTATTCCCGTGTCTTGGCATATACACATATCGTACTTTTCAGCCATTTCAATGTTGTTCAACATTGCCTTCAACTGGGCCTTTCCCGTTGGAGAACGCTCATTCTCGTAGGCTTTTTGCAAAGCCCGTTTGATTTCTGGAGGCAGCTTTGTTGCCGCCCTCTTTAAAAGTTGGTAGGCGGTTTTTGAAATTATTTCGCTTAAATCAGCCATGACAACCACTGTTTTACTGGCGCATTTTTATTTTCCTTTCTTTTTCGGCAATGGCCTCAGCAAGTTTTAGCAAATCCTCCGCTTGCCTGTAAACGGCTATGTCTATCATCCTGCCTTCAAGGGAGGCTGCTCCCAAACCCTTCGCTTCAGCCTCTTTAAAGGCTTGCACAACTTTTTTGGCGTATTCTATTTCCTTTTCCGAAGGCGAGAAGATGCGGTTTACTGGCTCTATCTGGCTTGGGTGGATTAGAAACTTGCCTTTGAATCCAAGCTGCTTTGCAAGCATCGAATCCTTGACTAGGCCTTCTTTATCCGCTAGGTCTATGAAAACCGTGTCGATGGCTTGGGTTCCAGCCGCCCTAGCAGCAAGCGCCACGTAGGATCGGGCGAAGAAAAGCTCTGTTCCCTCTTTAGAAAGGGAAACACCCATGTCGCGAGTGAAGTCCACGGCTCCGAAGCCTATGGCTACAACCCTTTTGCTGGAGGAGGCTATCTCGTAAGCGTTAACAACTCCTTTAGCCGTTTCAATTGTTGGAATGAGAGTAATAGAGCCTGGTTCAAGTCCCCTTTTCCTTTCAAGCTCCCCAATTATTTTTTCAGCCTCTAATACCTCATTTTGCGACTCCACCTTTGGAAGCATTATGCCAGAAATCCCCTTTTGCACTACAAATTCGCAGTCTTCAGCGGTGAGACCAGTCATTAACCCGTTCACTCTGACGTAGACGTCGGCTGTTCCGGAGCATACAACGTCCAGCGAATCTCTTATGAAAATTCTCGCCGTGTCCTTTTCAGCCATGGGAACGGAGTCTTCTAGGTCAAGTATGACCGCGTCAGCTGTGAGGGTGGGTATCTTGTGTATCATTCTCATGTTGTTGCCGGGCGTGAAAAGGGCGGACCGCAACAACCTCATAATGTTCACCTCTTCAAAATTTTCTTTAAAGTGATGGGTATCTGCTCAGGCCTATCTACGACGATTACGCCTGCCTCTTTTAGGGCTTGTATTTTGCTTTGGGCTGATCCTCTTCCACGTTCTATAATGGCGCTGGCATGTGAAAATCTAACTCCCGGCTGGGCCGTTGTTCCAGCAATGTAAGCCACAACGGGCTTTGTGAATTCGCCTCTTTTAATGACCTCCGCCGCCTCTTCTTCTGCAACGGTTCCAATTTCGCCGAAGAATGCAATTGCCTCTGTTTGTTCATCCTCCTCGAAGAGTGGGAGAACCTCAGCTGGAGACATGCCGACAATAGGTTCAGAACCCACATGCACCGCCGTGCTCTCGCCTAAGCCTGCCTTCGTTATGGCCCAGCAAATCGTCGTGGTTTGACCTCCGCTCCTTGATATGACGCCGACGGGTCCAGCCTTAAACACGGCTTTGGCAAGTTCCTCTGATCCGCCAATCCATCCTGCAACGGCTTTTTCGGGACTTATTATTCCAAGGGAACCTGGACCTATAATTTTAACGCCTTTCTGTCTCGCTAAATGCACCATTTCTATTATGTCATGAAGTGGAACCCGCTCCACAGGCATCACTATGGTTTTTATTCCAGCGTTGATGGCTTCAACCACAGCGTCCTTCACAAGAGGCCCCGGAACAAAGGTTACGCTAAGGTCTATGGGTCCACGTTCCTTACATGCCTCTTCAACAGTGTTGTATACGGGTATACGCCAGACTTCTGTTCCTCCACGGCCGGGAGTTACACCCGCAACAACATTTGTTCCATATTCGCTCATGAATCTGGCACGTGCAGAGCCTTCCCGACCAGTGATTCCTTGGATAAGCACCCTTGTTTTCTCATCCAAAAGTATGGCCATACGCCTTCACCTCAAAACACTAACTATTTTCTTTCGATACTCTTCCAGTCCATGCAGGGGAAGCTCAATTCTTATGGCGTTAAATCCCCTCAAGAAGCATTCCTGTTCGCATGCCAAGCACTCTGTACATAACCTTTTCAAGTCTTCCGCGGAGTACAGAGGCTCGGGCTTGTTTTCTTTTAGGTTTATTCTGAACAAATGTGCGCCGTAGAGGCTGCAAGCCTTCACACAAGCGAAGGTTTTACAGTTGGAACATTTCGTGTCATCAATTATAACCTTTCCAGTTCTTGTTTCAAATTCCACTTTAACCCATCCTCCTACATTTTCTATATTCTTCAATAAGTTCTTTAAGCCGTTCAACCACCGGGTCTATATCGTAAATGTTGTAGTGGGGTCCGCTGACTGGATCCTCTGCGTAGATTTCAAGGCGTATTGGCAGGTCTTTCGTCATCTCTTTTAGGATTTCAGTGGATTCTTTCACCTTGTTTCCTCCCCAAACCACAACCACTGGGAAGCCTGGTTTATCTTTCAAGTCTTCTCTGAACGCCCGTGCAAGTCCTCTGGCTGTGTGCCACATCTCCTGGCTTGATATGTTTATGTCCATTGCGACATAAGCCTCTATGCCCGGTTGCGAAAGGATCACCTTTGCAAGCCTATACACTTTCGAGGCTGTGGGGTTTCCACTGCTGTCCGCGTAGTTCGCGATTTTAAAGCCATGCCTAGCCAAGGCGTCTGCACCAAGCATCGCTGCTCCTCCACCCATACCGTGATAGCCGACATACCCTTCACCTTCGATTTTTGGAACAAGCTGCATAAAGTAGGCAACGCCTCGAAAGTCATTTTCCTCTATTTTCCACGCAATTTTGTCAAGCTCCGTCAGCGACTTACTGCTTTCCCTAGGTATTTCCACCTCTAATTCTGGATGACGATGAATAGAAGAGTCGTCCACCGTAATGCGGCAGTCAGCCGCAACAACCCTTCCATCCTTAGTTGCGACAAGCGGGTTAATTTCAGCCGCGCGGGCATCATATTTTCTAAAAACTCCATAAAGACCACACATAATCTTGCCTATCTGATCTTGAATCGTCGGAGACATGCCAAACTTTGAAATCAAATTTTTGGCATCCTCAAATTGAAGACCTTTAAAGAAATCAACTGGAGCGGTGACAACCTTCTCCGGGCTTTTCGCGGCAACCTCCTCAACATCGACACCGCCTACACTGCTAAACATCACAACCGGCCCTTTAACCTTGTATGAATCGTCGACAATTACCCCAGTATAATATTCTTCCGCTATGTCGAGTTTCTCTTCAACTAACACCTTTTCAATCCTAAAACCTTTTATTTCGCTTCCAAGAAGCTCTCCAGCCACTTTTTCCGCCTCAGAAGGGTTGTCTGCAAATTTTATGCCTCCGGCCTTGAATCTTCCAGTTGCCCAAATCTGCGCTTTAATCACTACTGGTTTGCCAATTTTGCTTGCAATTTCATAGGCTTCTTTCGGAGTTTTTGCAACACCACCGGTCGGTACCGGAATCCCCTCGTTTTTCAACAAAAGCTTTCCTTGATACTCATATAACCTAACCATTTTTATTCACTCCTCTTTCAACTTTTAACGGAATCAAAAATTGAGAAACGCCAATTTAAAAAGTTTGCGTGCATCAAAAAGCAGTTTTATCCTTAACATGGGCTAAAAGTGGGGAAAGTGCGCAAAGGTCCAAACAAGTGGAAAAAATAAAATATGGCGTCCTAATTTTCTATTGCAACGTGGTGATTTAATGAGTTTCGGTAAAATTGCAGTGGACTGGGAAGAACGTATAAACTTGGACAGAATGAGACGTGAAAGAGTGGAAAGGGCGAAAATGACATTCAAGAAGCAAGGTTTAGAAGCTGCGTTGCTTCTTCACAGCGACAACGTGCGGTACGTTGGGGGCGGCGACGGAGTCCACATGTGGCACGGAGTCTCCGGCTACCGATATGTCCTATTTTTCGCCGAAAAAGGCGAAACAGTGCTTTATGAGGCGGGCATGCGGAAAAACTATATGGAACAAGCTCTCCCGTGGTGTAAGGTAGATTACGCCATTCCAATAATGCCATATTTAGCTGATAATACACCTGAAGGGGTATATCAAAGACAGCTGGAAAAATTTGCAAACCAAATAAAAGCCAGCCTCAAAGAGCAAGGATTGTCAAAGGAAGTTTTGGGCATAGATACCAACAGCCCCGCAGTCATTAATGCTTTGAAAAAAGTTGGCATAGAAACCTCTCTTAAATGTTCAAAAGCCATGGTTGAGGCTCGAAAAATAAAGACTAAAGACGAGGTTGAATGTTTAAGAATGGCTGCAAGCATTGCCGAAGCAATATTTTCAGAATTCAAAAAAGTTATAAGGCCCGGCGTAACAGAAATGCAGCTTCGAGCCATAGCCACCTACACAGCCTACATGGCTGGAGCCGATTGGGCCTCAGCTCCGGATATAAATTCTGGACCCCACACGTCCCAAGGCATAGCGATCCAGTGTTCAGACAGGGCGATAAGGCCCGGCGACTTGATAGCTGCAGCCCTATGCAACATATCATACAACGGCTACAAGACATGCTACTATAGAACTTTCAGTTGCGGAAAACCAACAGAAGCCCAAAAGGACGCGTACAAAAAGGCTTTAGACCTCCTTTACAACGCAATTAACGCAATCAAACCCGGAGCCACAACTAAAGACATTGCCGAGAAGTGGCCAAAAGCCCAAGACATGGGCCTCGCCAAACGGTCAAACGAGGACGCTGCAGTTTTAATGCAGTGGGGCCACGGCATAGGCCTCGGTCTCTACGAGACGCCCGTAATATCTAGGATCTGGTCTCTAGACTTTCCAGAGAGACTGGAGCCCGGAATGACCTTAGCCCTAGAAACTTTATGGCCCACAGAGGAGAAAAGCTACGAATACCCCTACGGACAAGCCGTAAGAATCGAGGAAATGCTTCACGTAACAGAAACCGGCGTAGAAGTCTTGTCCAAATGGCCAGTGGATGAAATAACTGTATGCGAGATATAACCAAAATTTCTCCCCCACTTTTAGTTTCCACTTTACAGCGCAACGTTAGAGAATCATTATTCTGGCTGGTTTTCCACTGCTCAATGAACATGTTAAATCATTATTATGTGAATAGCGGACTAGTAAGGTATATAAATTCTGGTTTAGGTTATCTGAAAATTCAGCGAAGGTGGTGAGTTGTCAAAAGTGGTTGATAAAGTTAAAACGATGGCTGAGGTTGTAAAAACAATAAGCGATGGAAGCCACATTGCAGTCAGCGGGTTTGCGGCCACCAGAAGCGCGATGGCATTCGCACACGAGCTTATTAGACAAAGAAAACGGAACTTAACCATTTCGCAATGTATAGCTTCGATGGAAACCGACCTTCTCGTTGGCGCCGGATGCGTCAAAAAAATCATTTATGGAGGGGGCAGATTTGACCGTTTCGGACCCTTTTACAATATTGATAAAGCGAAATTGAATAGGGAAATAGTAGCAGAGGAATATTCTGGTCTTTGCATTTGCTTGAAATATTTGGCTGGAGCTTTAGGGATTCCATATATTCCATCAAAATCGCTTCTCGGCTCAGATATACTGAGAAGACTTCGGGAAACAGCTCCAGATCAAATAATGGAGACTAAATGTCCATTCACTGGTGAGCCTCTCCTTCTGTTAAGGGCGCTTGAACCAGACGTCGCAGTTGTACACGCTCAGCAAGTTGACAGAGAGGGAAATACTGTAGTTTACGGTCCGCTTTTTGACACAAAAGAGAAGGCTAGGGCGGCCAAGAGGGTTATTATAACGGCTGAAGAAATAGTTGATGTGGAAATAACTAAAAGAGACCCGGAAAGGGTTGTTATTCCAGGGTATAGGGTGGACGCGGTGGTTTATGCCCCATTTGGTTCCCATCCAACATCATGCTATAGATGGTATGACTATGACAAGGAACACATAGAACTTTACCTAAACTTTTGCGAAAACGGAGAAGTCCAAAAGTACATAGACGAGTTTGTCTTGGGCACCGAAAACCACTGGGAGTATTTGGAAAAAGTTGGAGGACCCAAAAAGCTTTATGCTATAAAAGCCGACCCATACCTCGGCTATTAGGATGGAGGGATATAGGGTGAAAAAGGAATATGCAAAGGAATTTACTTCCGGCGAACTAATGGCGGTTGCAGGATCCCACCTAATAAATGATGGTGACCTGGTTATCTGTGGCATTGGTTTGTCTGAAGTCTGCACGTTTTTGGCAATACACACCCACGCACCGAATGCCAAGGTGTTGATGCAGCAAGGAGTGGTTGAACCGAGGCCTATTCACTCGTCAATGGGTCTCGCTGACCCGAGGGAATGGCTTGGCTCCAAGTGCTTTACGGACTACATTGACATAATGGGTGCAACATTGCAGAGGGGACTTGTGGACGTCGGCATGCTCGGAGGGTTAGAAGTAGACATGTATGGAAACGTCAATAGCACATTGATTGGAACCTATGACAAGCCGGAAAGATACTTCACTGGCAGTGGAGGAGCAAACGACATAGCATCTCTAGCCAAAAAGTTCATAGTCATAATGAGACCTCACGAGAAAAGGAGGTTCCCAGAAAGAGTCTCCTTCATAACCAGTCCTGGATTCATATCCGGTCCCGGCGCTAGGGAAAAAGTTGGACTTAGAGGAGGAGGACCCTACAGGGTTATAACGGATCTCGCTGTGCTGGGTTTCGATGAAAAAACAAAACGGATGATGCTTCTCGCAATAAATCCAAAAGTTACAGTTGAGGAAGTCCAAGAAAGGACAGGGTTCGAGCTTTTGATCCCAAAGAAAGTTGCCACCATGACGCCGCCAACAGTTGAAGAACAGAAAATTATCAGAGAGATACTTGATAGGGAAGGACTGTATACTGGATGGAATAAAGAGGAGCCTTACTCCCCTAAAAAGTAGGCAGGCCACCGGTAGTTTGTATTACAATAGCATATTATAGGGCTATCCCGACCTTTCTTTTGGCAATTCTACCTTTTTACATAAAAAATTAAAAACCAGTTAATGGTAGAGTGGAACGTGGAGAATGGAGATGCCAGCCGTTTTGCAGCCTAAAATTAAACTTTGGCTTGTTAATGAAAAAGATGAGGCTGTGTTGGGCGAAGGCCTCGCAAAATTGCTTGAAGCCATTGAAGAATGCGGCTCCATTGCTAAGGCGGCGTCGAACCTTAACATGTCTTATCGATACGCTCTCCACAGAATTTCCCTCGCAGAAAAACGTTTAGGGCTTAAAATTGTCAAGCGAAGTCGCGGCGGGGCTTCTGGAGGTTTTTCAGAATTAACAAACGAAGGGAAAGCTCTTCTCATGAGGTATAAGAAGGTAGAAAGGGAGGTGTCAAAATTTTTGAAGTCTAAGGAATATCGGTTTAAGGCTAAACAAAACGATTATTGAAAATGTCTGTGTTGTTTGGGCTTAATTGTTATTTGTTTGCATGCCTCTTTAAAGCTGGGTGTTCCTCCACCTTCTGATACGATCTGCAAAACTTTTTCAGCGTCTGTAATTTTTATGCCACCTATAATTGAGACGCCATGCTTGAATAAGGGGTCTGGAAGCATGTTTGCAGTTGGACCCACGAGAGCTACTTCTCTTGCGTTTTTAGAAAGGTCCAGAAGGCGGTCTATGGTGCCATTGGCTAAGGCTGTGCCAGTTATTATGGCAACCGTGGCTTGTGGAAGAATTTCCTCGGCGGCTGTGTCTGGGAAAACATTTGTCCCGCGTAGTCTTGGGTTTCTTTCAAGTACGAAAATGTTTCTGGTTTTCTCCATTATTTTTGGGATGAAGGGATTAATGTTTCCTACGAGGACGACGATGTCATTTCGCCTAATCTCAAGTTGATCAATAAGGTTTCCTTCGAAAATCATGTATCTGTCTAGATTTTTCTCTATTATCAATTGGGAAAGGGCGTTTAAAGCCGCCACGCCCACAACGGCTTCGCTCAAATCCCACGACAAGGATAGTTCAGCGATTTCTATGGCTGGGCTGCCAGCTAAGGTTCCGGCTTTCCTCCAAATTTGACAGCAATCCGGCGCCATCTCATTGCTAAAAGTATAGCATAAGCCCACATGTCCCGTGCTCAGTTGAACCGCTGTGTAACCTAACCCCATGACAACCTTTTCAGCCCTTATCGCGTCTACATTTTCAACTTCAGCCTTAACCGACTGCAATAGTTCCCAGATTATTCTTCCGGGCAAGTGGAAACCTCAAAGTAAGCTTTTTTAATAAGTGAAGTATTAAAGCTTTTATACCGATGTTACAAATTTATAATATCGCCTTGAAATCATCACAACACAAGAGAGGGGTTGAAGAATGGAGACCTATTTGAAGGCGGCTGAAATGCTTCACGGACACCTTTCGCCTGGAGTTGCTCTTGGATTTAGGATGGGTCAAATTGGTTTGGAAAAGCTGGGTCTTTCGAGGGGGGACAAAAGGCTTTTCGCTGTAGTTGAAACAGAGCTCTGTTTGGCTGACGGTGTTCAAGCAAGCACTGGATGCACGCTTGGGCATTCTTCGCTGTTTGTTAAGGATTTCGGGAAGCTGGCTGTTTGCATAGCTCGATCCGACACAAAAGAGGGGGTGCGACTCTCCTTGAAAAGTGAACTTTTGCCTCCAACAGTTAGGGACTGGGCTATGTGCAGGAGAAAGTTCAGCCACGAAGAGGAGGAGGAGATCGCCAAAGAAATGCTGCACATGGATGAGACGTTTTTCCAAATCGAATGGGTGACTGTTGAGCCGTTTTCAAAGTTTGAGGAACCCAGAATAGTGAAGTGCGACACGTGTGGCGAATGGATTACTGAAACAAAAGCGGTCAAAGCCGACGGCAAAACCATGTGCAGGGCGTGTAACGGCGCGAGATACTATCAGCTGCTGAAGCCACTCGGCAAATAGAAGACGGGGGATGGTTGAAGATGCGGAAAAATCTTCTCGCCTTAACCATTGCCATTTTGCTATTGATTCTATGTTTGACAGCCTATTACGCTTGGCTTTCTCCAAACCAAAACGAAGGAACCATCATGGTCACCGACGCCCTTGGTAGGACAGTTAAGATAAAAACGCCGATAAACAGGGTGATAATCACAGGGAAAAGCGCATGGCCCATCCTAACAGTGGCGTACATGTTTCCAAACGCCAAAAACGTTCTCTACGGTTTAAGCCCAAGCATAAACGTCCCACTATTCCAAAAAATCGACCCAAACATAACATCCAAAATTGTTTCAACGGAACTTAGCGTCGAAGAGATAGCCAATGCAAAACCCGACGTCGTTATACTCAAGTCTACAATGAAGAAGTTAGGCGATCAACTTGAAGAACTGGGCATCAGCGTTGTCTATGTTGATTTTGAAAACTTAGAAAGCTATCTTAGAGACTTGAAAGTGTTGGGGAAAGTCTTCATGAACGAGACAAGAGGTGAGGAATTAGCAAAATTCTACAACGACACATACAACGTTATTATTTCAAAAACAAAGAAGCTTGCAGATACTGAACGTGAAAAAGTGCTATTCCTCTATTATAGCACCAAAAACGGCTACCAAGCACCGGGCAACGGTTGGCTGCAAACATTCATGATAGAAGCTGCAGGAGGCTACCCGTTATCTAAGGAAATTTCTGGAACTGGATGGAACACCGTAAATTTTGAGCAGATTGCCTCATGGAACCCAGACATAATATTTCTTGTCACCTATTCAAACTCTCCGACGTCCAGCAACGTGAAAAAGCAGCTTTTGGAAAACGCCACGTGGAGTAGCATATCTGCCATCCAAAACAAAACGGTTTATGCTGTTCCGGACGATTGTGTTGTGGGTGCTTTGGGAAGCTGGGACTGTCCGGGTTCGCGTTGGATTCTTGGGTTGCAGTGGATGGCGAAGAAAATACATCCAGAGCTTTTCAGCGACCTAGACATTATCGAGGAGGCTAAAAGGTTTTACATGGAACTGTACGGCTTAAGCGAGGAGGCCGCCAATGAGATAATTGGACGGATTACTGGAGATTTTCCATAGCCTTTTAAGGGTGGCATTGGTGAACAAGCATACTGGCCGGTTCTTAGCGTTTATATGCGTTTTAGCCATAATATTCATTGTCTCCATTTTCTTTGTTGGCAGATACACGTTCAACATTTTCGAGCTTATGAATGACGAGGTAGCCCTAAACATTGTTTTGAGAATTAGGCTGCCTCGGGTGTTGACTGCCATGATGCTTGGCATGGCTCTGTCGGTTGCTGGAGCAACTATGCAGTCCGCCTTCAAAAATCCCTTGGTGGGTCCGGAGATTTTGGGCGTAAGCCAAGGAGCAGCTTTTGGCGCAGCCCTAGCCATACTATACATGCCGGGAGACCCGTTAAAGGTGGAGCTTCTCTCAACCCTTTTTGGTTTGTCAGCCCTTATGGCGTCTTATACCATTTCCTCAGCAATAAAATATGGTGGAAGAATTCTTAGACTTGTTTTGGCCGGATTGGCGGTTTCAGCTATGTTTTCAGCCGGCGTCGGCGTCATGAAATATTTGGCAGACCCCTTTAAACAGTTGCCCGAACTAACCTTTTGGCTTTTAGGCGGCTTGTCCGGCGTTGTGTGGAGAGACTTTCTCTACATGGCCCCTGTAGCCGCCGCAGCGATAACAGCCTTGTTCGTTGTCAGATGGCGAATAAACCTGTTAACATTAGACGACGACGTCATAACCTCCCTTGGAATAGACCCAAAGAAGCTTAGGGCGTTGGTTGTTGCTTTGGCGGTAATCGCCACGGCGGTGGTGACCTCTGTGGCCGGAATAATAGGGTGGGTTGGCTTGACGGTTCCCCATGTTTGCAGAAAACTTTTCGGAGCTGAAAGCAGCCGAGTGATACCGGCATCCATACTTTTAGGCGCCATACTGATGATAGTCTTTGACGACATCGCGCGAGCCGCCTCAGCCGGTGAAATCCCCCTGGGCATAGTTACATCTTTTTTGGGCGCAATCCTCTTTGTGTTATTCCTTTCAAGGGGTGCACCGCATGAGTAAGATAACTCTAGAAAACTTGAGGTATCGGTATCCAATTTCCAAAACAGACGTGTTGAGAGGGGTAAACCTCCAAATTCCAGAGGGCAAGGTTACCGCCCTACTGGGGCCGAATGGTTCAGGGAAATCCACCCTTTTCAAGGTTTTAATTAAAGTTTTAAGCCCCTACGAGGGCGCCGTTTATGTGAACGGTGAAGACTTGAAAAACATAAGCATCGACGCCTTAAGCAAAATAGTGGCTTGGGTTCCACAGGAGGAGGATTCACTTTTCCCCTACACGGTTTTAGACTATGTGCTTTTGGGCAGAACACCCCACCTTGGCTTCTTTAACATGCCAAGCGAGAAAGACGAGAAAATAGCATACAACGTTTTAACGCAGCTAAACTTGTCCCACGTGGCCCATAGAAAAGTTCCAACTTTAAGCGGTGGAGAAAAGAAGCTTGTATCAATAGCCAGAGCCCTCGTCCAAGAGCCGGAAACGCTCATCTTGGACGAGCCCACAGCACATTTGGACATTGGAAATAAAATGAAGGTACTCAATATAATTAGGGGGATGGCTAACTCTGGAAAAACAGTTATATTTTCGACACATGACCCCAACGAAGTCTTCTTGGTCGCCGACAACGTAGCAATAATGAACGGCGGCGAAATAGTGAGTGAAGGCCCACCGGCAAAAGCCATAACCGAAGAAACCTTGGAAAAGGTTTACGGCGTACCAGTAGTTATGCATAAGATAAATGAAAAGCAGGTTTTAGTAGGCATGCGACAAGAAGACTTCAAGTCACCCTAACCACAAGTTTGATTTCTCCCCATAGGCTTACACCGCTTAAAGAGGAAACCATGCCGAGCAGAACCCTTTTAATTAAAAGGCTTGGAAAAGCCTTTAACGGCACAACTCTTCCGTCAACCTCTAAAAGCACATCTCTACGCTTGTAGAGTGGGCAGCCCTCCAAATTTGCAGTTCCAGCAATTATGGCTTTGGCGAGTTCATGGCATGATTTGTATCCGCATTCCCCGCAGTGTGCAAGGTTCGGAAAAGGTGGAAGGGCTTTCTGCACAACCCGGTCGGCGAGCCTTTCGATTTCCCGCTTGCAATCAAGTACTGGAACGCCTAGCGTCGAAGCCTTTTTCGCTTCCTCCACATGGTTGGCGATAATTCCAGAAATTGCAAAGGCTAAACCATCATGGAAGGCTTGTGCCTCCGCAGAGTCCTTCGCCGCAATTATCTTCGCCAAGGATTTTTCACTTTCAAAACCCTCCAGAAGAACGTAGTCGAACCCAGCAAAGAATGTGGCTAACTCTCCCACGTTAAGCCTCCTCTTTACAAAAAGGGCAGCTTCATTTTTTGCTGATCCCGCCACAATTTCAGCTCCAGCCTCACCGTGTTTCCAAGTCTCTGTTTCTGGAATATCAACCCACTTGACGTTCGGCATCTCCTTAACAGACCCCACTTTGTAGCCTCTGCCCTTAAGCTCGCGGATCAAGCTTTGAATTATCGTTGTTTTTCCGGAATGTTTGCCGCCTACAACAGCCACCATTCTCACCATTAAGGACACCTTGAAGAGACATGCACGCAAACTATATATATGCATTTAAGTTCTCTCACTTGAGCTGGGCCTACATGAAGAGAGCCAGCCAAAAGAGGACTTTCAAACTAACCCCCTATCCAGAAGCATTAAAAAAGCTCCTTGAAACCTTTCAAAAAAGGCCACTAGACTACGAAACCGTCCCGGTTGAAGAGGCAATGGATTGGGTTTTAGCCGAAGACATTGTGGCAGACGTAGATGTTCCCCAAACTGATGTTGCAATGGTTGACGGGTACGCCGTTAAATCCAAAGACGTCGCCGAGGCTTCGGTAGCCAACCCCATTTTGTTAAAGGTTGTTGGGAAACTCTATCCGTGGAGCAAACCCTCAGACGCCAAAATAGAAGATGGACAAGCAGTCTATGTCACGTGTGGGGCGCCAATACCGGAGGGGGCCGACGCGGTGATAATGGTTGAAAACACAATTTTACACGGCGAAAAAATTGAGATACGAATGCCCGTTAGAAAAGGGGAAAACATAGCCTACTCCGGAGAAGACGTGAAAAGGGGAACCCTAATCCTCAAGAAAGGATCCATTTTAAGACCGCAGGACATTGGAGTTTTGGCAGGGTTGGGGATAAAAAAGGTTAAAGTTTTTAGGAAGCCGAAGGTGGCGGTCATTGCCACCGGAAACGAGCTTATTGAACTAAGCCGTAAAGATCCAACGAGGGTTGTTGACAATTACGCTCTAATAGTTTCGGGGTTAATTTCAAAAATGGGAGCCAACCCCGTAAGGCTTGGAATAGCGCCAGACGATCTTGAAGAGACGAAAAAGAAAATCGAGGAAGCCCTTCAAAAAGCGGATATAGTTGTCACTATAGGAGGCTGCTCCATGGGTGAGAAGGATTTCGTCCCAGAAGCGGTTAACGCCCTCGGAGAACCCGGCATAATAGTTCACGGGATAAAAGTGAAGCCGGGAAAAGTCACAGGGTTTGGAATGGTTAAGGGAAAACCGGTTGTGATGTTGCCTGGACTTTTTGCGTCCACCATGGCTGGCCTCTACCTCATTCTTGCACCTCTGATTGGCTTGTACACTGGGTTGAGGATGGAAAACTTGCTTCCAACAGTCAAGTCTAAAATAAGCCATGACATAGACCCCGAAAACAAACTCCGTTACAGGTTTTTGCCAGTTCGCGTTAAAAATGTGGAAGGAGAATTTTACGCTGAAATCGTTTCCGGAGGACCAAATAGTTTGAGCAGGTTTCTGAACTCCAACGGTTTTATACTGGTTCCTCCGAAAGAGAGCCTAAAGAAAGGCGATGAAGTAAACGTTACGCTGTTCAGTGAAGAAGAGTTCAGCCGATTCCATGATTAAAATGAAGGTGGAAACATGATTTTGGTGTCTGTTGTCGGAGTAAGTAAATCTGGAAAGACAACAACAATAGAGTACTTAGCATCGAAGCTTACAGAAGAAGGCTACAAAGTGGGGTCGGTGAAGCACATTCACCACCAAGACTTTTCAATAGACACGGAAGGAACAGACACGTGGAGACACACACGCGCGGGAGCAAAGGTAACAGTAGCCGTTGCCCCCAAAGAAACAGTAATCATCAAGAAAACAGAGAATATTCCAGCGGATTTAAACGAAATTATCAAACTGTTTAAGGATGAAAAATTGGATGTAGTATTCATTGAAGGGCTCCACTCCCTCACAGCCAAAAGGAAAGACATCCCAAAAATAGTGACGGCAAAGGACGCTTCTGACCTAATGAAAACGTTAGAAGGCACCGACCCGGTACTGGCAATCACAGGGATTATAGCCAAAAATAAAACCAGGGTAAGTGGCGTTAACATTCCTCTAGTCGATTTAGAGAAGGAAGGCGCCACTCTGCTGGAACTTGTTAAAAATCAAATAGGCTTCAAAAATCAAAGCGGAAGATAAAAAGGGAAAGCCTTGACTGAAAAATGCGCAGTGGTGCTTGCGGGAGGAAAAGCTGAAAGATTCCAGACGAGCGGTCGCCCATGGATAGACAAGGCGCTGGCGAAAGTTCAAGGCAAACCAATGCTCATACACATTATTGAAAGCCTAGCGTCCGCCGTTGAAGATATTGTGATATGCGTTAACAATGAAGCCCGAAAACGCAAATATGCAAAAGTGTTACGAGATTTTTCAGTCAAAAAAGACGGTTACATAAGAATAGTGAAGGATGTTAAAATCCCATCCATAAGCGGTCCAGCCGTGGCGATTGCAACTGGGCTGAAAGCCACAAACGCCGACTACTGCATTGTGGTGCCATGCGACACACCGTTTATACAGTCAGCTGTTGTTGATTACCTTTTTAACGCAGTAAAAGATGCAAGCATAGCGATTCCAATCCACGCGGACGGAAGCGTGGAGACACTGATTTTTGCGTGTGAAAGAAAAAGGACCGCCGAGGTTTCTGAGACGCTGTGCTGGCTTGGACGCGACAGACCAGATGACTTTCTGAGAGGATTGCCAAAAGTGAAGTTTATCTCGACAATCAGTGAAATAAGGGATTTAGATCCAGAGTTTAAAAGTTTCATCAACATAAACTTCCAAGAAGATTTAACAGAGTTGCAAACAAGAGTCTCAACGGATGGGCCAATAAAAAATAGCATACAAGTAGAGTTAGGTTCTCCTAAAGACTCTGATTTGGAGATTCTGAAAGAAACAGCAAAAAGTTGTTGTTTGGACAGGAAATCTGCTGATGCGTTAAAAGATTTTTCTGCCCTGTCAGAAGTTTTCGAGAAAGAAAGATTTTACTTTTGGACTGGAATTTGCCGAGAAAAAGAGGGCACCATAATACAAGAGTGTTTAAAGACACAGAAAAACACGCAAGAAATGGCTGAACTGCGAGAAAAAGGTTGGAAAGCATTTCTAAAAGCTGCGGATAGCTACGCTTTAGAAGCCGAATTTTTCGCTCAGAGGCAAATTCATCTTTTGGCAAGACGGGCAAGAGAGGACGAGGCTTGGTGTAGAAAGCACGCAACGAGATATTAGGAGATTGCTAGTTTTGCCTAGCGTGCATAAGGTTTAAATTCTTTAACATTATTGTCTGATGGGGTAATTTGTTGTTAAGCAAAAATGAATTGGCTAAACTTCTGAAGAACAGAGAAACAATATATTCTTTCCTAGGAAGAATGTGTGAGAAAGAAATAGACGAAAAGCTGCTCGACAATCTGCTTGCCTGCAAAGAAATCTTGAAAGATAACTCCATTGTCAAGTCGGATTCCTCCGATGTTAAAAATGGTTTTGAAGAACTCCACAGTTATTTGGCGGTATTAAGCGGAGAAAGGGAAAAGCTGAGCAAGGCGGTCTTAGAGCTTGCAGTGGACTATGCCGACCTTTTTCTGGGGGTTGGACATTTCCGCAACAAGGGTGAAGGGATCCCCCATCCGTCAGAGTCAACCTATTTAGGAGGCTACTTGTACGGAGACGTTGTTGAGAAAATCTTTGAAGCCTATCTAGAGGAGGGCTTGGTTAAATCTCCAGACTTCAACGAACCAGAAGACCACATAGCGCTGGAACTGTATTTTATGGCGCACTTATGCAGAAAAGCAAACACATGCCTAGAATCTGGAACTTATCAGGACCTTTTAAAGTGCCTTAAAACACAAAAAGCTTTTTTGGATGAACATTTACTTAAGTGGGCTCCAAGGCTTGCTGAAGACATAATTAAATATGCTAACACAATTTTTTACAGGGCTGTCGGAAAAATAATGAAGGGCTTTTTAAAAATAGAGGAGGAAAATGTTGGTAGATTGGTTGAGCAGGCGAAATCTTTGCTTTAACTTTGCTTTTCTAGGAAGATGTCTCCAACGTTTATGTCTTTATCCGTCTTGCAGACTCCAAGCACTTTCTCCTTGTAGCCTTCCTTCTCCACTTTGAGCAAGTACGCCTGATTCCATTTTAGGTTTCTGAGCCAAAAGTCTCCGAACTCATCGGTGGATGCCTCGTATTTTTGGCCTGTGCTAAGCTCTAAGGCTGTTACCTTGGCGCCTATTATTACCTCTTTCGCTTCTGGGTCAACCACACAGCCTGCTATGAACGGTTTCGGCAAGTTTAGGTAGTAGACTCTGGGCTTTGTGTTAAGCTCCGGCTTCAGCACTTCAGCTTTGGCCAGTAACTCCTTGATCTTGGGGTCGTTTTCATCTCCGAATATCATTACTCCGTCCAGTGGACACACATCGTAGCATCTGGGGCCAAACTTCCAATCCGGATCGTCCAGCAAATGCGCACACATTGTGCATTTCTGCGCTATTTTCAAGTCATCGTTGAAAAATATTGCATTGTAGGGACAAGCATCAATGCACAGTTTGGAGGGCAACCCTTCACATCCATTGCATTTAGCCGGATCAATCAGCACGATTCCATCGTCTCTCTTCGTTATCGCTTTGACTACGCATGCCCTTACACATGGTGGATTGTCGCAGTGCATGCATGGACGCGGTATGTACGTTACTTTGACCTTCGGCGTTGAACCACGTTCTATTTTGTCAAGGTTCATCCAGAAATGTCCATATTCGGGCTGCGGCTTGGAGTATGGGCTCCAATCGTTGGCAACATATTCGTCTTTGCAGGCGATTACACAAGACGTGCAGCCCGTGCATCTTCCCACGTCAATTATGAGAACCTTTCCCATTTGCATGCCACTCCATTAACTGGCAAGGTAGGCTTCCATAACAGGCCCTATTATCGGATGCATCTTCTTCTGGAAGGCTTTTGGATACTTCTTCATCAACTCGAGAACGTCAACCTTCTTGACGGCAACGAGTACTCCAGAGCATATTTGCTCCGGTATACGTATCTCCTCACCACGCTTGTACTTGGTGGACGGAGGCGGCAACAGAAGGTTTATCGCTCCACCCCTGTCTATTCTGTCTTCAACACTTATCAAGTCAACTCTGGCGCCATGATCCACCGATATCACGCCCGGCTTTATCCTATGGGTAACTAGGGCGCCCGCCAAAACCGCTCCAATTTCGTTATATATCATTACTATGTCGCCTGTTTTAACTCCAAGCTTTTCTGCGTCTATTGGGTTGATCCACACTGCTTCATACATGTAGCCGTCTGGACCCTTAACCTTGTAGAGTTCCCTCAGCCATATTATTTCGTCTCCCTGCGAGTGGAACCTATACCTTGGATGGTTTGATATCAATAGGAATGGATATTTCTCCCTTCTAGGCGAGGTTGGCAGATGCTCATGCTCTACCCATTTGGCAACAGGAGGCCGCTCCTTGTCGTCTGGAGCATACTTCAATATTAGCTGTGACTGGAATTCCAGTTTGCCGGACGGTGTTTCTATGCCCTTGCCAGTCTTCCAGAACCTTGTCATCCAAGAGTCGTAAGCGTCGTATCCATACTTCTTCTTTATTTCAACCCATTCTTCCCATGTTGGGTGATTGTATAACACTAAACGCTTTTTCTTGAACTCCTCCCAGCTTGTCCCTCTAGCGTATTCTAAGTGTCTCTTGTAAATCCTCTCTCTGAGGAAAGTGTCGAAGTCTGGGAACGCCTCAAGAAGTTCGGGTTTATTAAACTCTTTGGCCAGTCTTTCTGCAATCATTTTGTGGATTTCGTAGTCGCTTTTAGACTCGCCCAGCGGCTCAATGCACTTGCCATGATAAGCCAAGCCTATAACATCGCAGTAGCCGCTGTTAACCAGATCCTCAACTTCAAAGTCTGTCAAAGCGGGCAGCACAATGTCCGCGAATAGGGCGTCGTTTTCGAACCATGGATTGATTACAAGGTGGAATTCTATCTTCGGGCTTCTCAAAGCCTCTATGAACTTGTATCCATACCAGCATGTTGTATAGCAGCCGTTTTCGTTCCAAATCATTCTGATGCCGGGATGGTCGTCTGTTGGAGGATAACGGTACTTTACGAACATGTCGTTTTCCTTGGTTACACAGAAGTTGAGTATGCCGCCTGAGCACCACCATGTGATCGGCGGGTTAAGAATTGCGTCTGGAACCAGCGTCTTTATGAGCGGATAGCATGGGCCTTTAACATATGGAGGCTTCATAGCACGGTGGGAGTACTTAGTCGGCGGAATATAGATGCGCCCAGCTTTCTCAGACGCCACCTCTGGATAATGCGGGAACGGAGGCAGCTCAAGCGTGTTAAGCGTTGATGAAGTCCAGAATCTTACGTACTCTCGCCCAGGCTTTCCTAGACCTTGCATCGCCAAGGCGTATACTTCCATTCTAGAAGCCATGTGTGAGTATATACCTCTGATTTTAGGTCCGCCGAAGACTACTCCTAGGGAGGTTCGCTTTTTAGCCCACGCCCTGGCTAAAGCCTTAATCGTCCAGGCGGGTATCCCGGTTATTCTTTCCGCCCAATCCGGCGTCTTTGGAACACCGTCGTCTTCTCCGAGGACATGCTTCTTGAATTCTTCAAAACCTACGCAGCATTTTTCAACATATTCTTTGTCGTAAAGGTCTTCTTTAATCCAGACATAGGCAAGGGCTAAGTAGAGTGCAGCGTCAGTGTTCGCGTTTATTGGGATCCATTTGTCCGCCCAGACTGCTCCGGTATAGTTTAGGTCTGGGGACACTGCAACCAGTTTTATGCCAGCTTTTTTGACGTTGTCGCATAGGAATGACACGTTTGTGCAGAAGGCTGAACCCGTGGTTTCCGGATCGCATCCGGAAAGCACTATCATCTCACAGTATTGTAGCACGTTGTCCCATGAACCATCATTGGCGCATTCTCCAACCAACAATTCGTCGAAGCCCCATGCCAGCTTTGCCCCCCAGTATACGCCTTCCCAACTGTCGGGGTTTCTGATTTGCTGGGTCCATCCAAACCCCAAAACATCGAGAAGATAATGGTTCCAGAAGTGTTGTGTGCAAATTCCTGTTTGTCCGTGTCCGTCTCCCTGCGCCAATATGGGCGTTAGATCTCCATATTTTTCTTTGATTTTCTTGACCATTTTCACAATGAGGTCTATTGCTTCCTCCCATGAGATTCTAACAAACCCGGACTTGCCCCTGTTCTGGGGGTTGGGATTGTCTGGGCTCCAGTCAACCCTTTTCAGTGGATACTTGACTCGGGTAGGTGTGTATACGCGGTTTTTGTACGCCAGCATATGTGGGTATGGAACAGCTTTTCTAGGCCTCGAGAAGGTTCCTCTATCGGTCTTGATCTCCCATAGTCTAAAGTTTTCCGGGAAGTGGCTGGGTAAAATCCTTATGATTCTGTTGTTTTTAACGTGGACTTCCATTGGAGGGGATGAATAGCCGAACCCACAGAGCGTTGACGGCAAATACTCAATCCTTACATCATCCTTAGTCTTTTTGATCTTTTCAATTTCTTCAGCAGAAGCCTTCTTGAGGGGGCCTACGCCTTCACTGGAAAAGCTTTCATTCAACAAACTTTTTGGATCCGTAGACATACATAACACCTATTTTTGAGATAGCTTATGTATGCCGCATAAGATTTAAATTTTTCGTGCAGAAGGCGCAACGATGGGAAAACGCAGAAACTCTAATCATAAAAAACTTTTTTAAGCGTCTTGAATAGGAAAGTTTATACGTCTAGCCATTTTGAATTAAAGCTTCAAAGCAGGGGGATGAAATAACGGAGACAAAAGAGGCTGAAACTGTATTAAAAGTTATTAAAGAAAGGAGAAGCATTAGAAAATACAAGCCGGATCCTGTTCCAGACGAATTAATATTAAAATGTTTAGAAGCTGCCCGGTGGGCTCCAACGGGGGAAGATGCGCAACCTTGGCGTTTCATTGTTGTTAAGGATGAGGAGACAAGGAAGAAAATCGGCGAAATCGCTGGAAGGGGAAGCGGAAGACGATTCACTGTTGAGTTCTATACTGGAAAGATGGCTGAAAGGTTTGGAGAAAAAATCAAAACGTGGCCCGAGGAAAAAAAGAAACGCGTTTTTGAGAAACTAACCTCCGGTAAAGTGTCAGCGTTTCTCGCTGAAGCTCCGGTAAACATAGTTGTATGCGCCTACAAGAATGTTTGGGATCCGAGGGAGGACTGTTCCGCCGCAATCCAGAACATGCTGTTAATGGCAAAGGCGTTAGGCCTTGGAACATGCTGGGTTATCGGACCCGTCACCGACGTCAGAGACGAAATGAAAGTGAAAGAATTGCTTAACATACCAGAAGAATATAAGATAGTCAGCGTTGTGGCGTTAGGCTATCCCGACGAAGACCCAAAACCCCGCCCGAGAAAAGAGCTTGAAGAAGTCACATTCTATGAACGGTTTGGACAAAAAAAGGAGGGAACCCGATGAGCGAAAAAGAATCCAAAATTGACAAAGAATGGGTAAACGAAATCTTTTACGACCTTCTCAAAGTGGTGTATGACGGTTTAGGCGGAGCCTCAAGATTCAGATGTTATCTGGTTGGAAGAACTATGCTCGAATATTTAACTAAAAAGTTCAACCTAAACTTCTCAAACCTCACAGTTCCAGAGGCTGCCAAAAAAGTGCTTGAACCATTGAAGACTATTGGGATAATCGGCGGCTACGATGTAGCATTGAACGACATGGTTTTAGACCTCAAAATACACAACTGTGCACATTTGCAAGTTCAAAAAAGGGTTAAGGAGTCTAAAATGCCCGCCTTCGTTTGCCCATGCATGAACCTCTGCCTCGGCTTAATTGAAAAGAATTTCGGCTTAGACAGCGAAATGATTGACATAACACATGAAGGGGACACTTGCCACGTCAAAGCTATGCTGTTTAAATACTAAACATCCATGACAGTGATCATATAATGCCTCCAAAAATAGATACTTCAAAATGCGTCGGATGTAGAAACTGCGTCGACGCATGCCCAAACAACGTACTAGAACTCGTAAACGGTGTTTCACAGGTTAAACACCCAGAGAAATGCGAAGAATGCGGTTTATGTGAAGCCGTATGCACTCAAGGAGCAATTAAGCTGGAATAATCCTTTCTCCATCTTTTCTTTCTCTAATAAGTTTCGCCCATGAAATTTTTCGGTTCGTTGAAAACCAAAAGTTTAAAAGTTTCTCTACGTTGCTTTAAAAATTCAAAGCGGTGTAACGTATGGAAGTGCTAAGCCACGACATAGTTATTGTTGGGGCTGGTTTGGCCGGCTTGAGGGCAGCTATTGCCGCCAGCGAAGTCAGCGACAAACTTGATGTGGCTGTTATCTCTAAGGTCTATCCGGTGCGTTCGCATTCCGTCTGCGCTGAAGGTGGAACAAACGCTGTTTTGAGGGAAAAGGAAGGCGACTCCTACGACCTTCACGCTTGGGACACCATTAAGGGGTCAGACTTTCTAGCAGACCAAGACATTGTAGAGTTCTTTGTGAAACAGGCTCCCGAGGAAATCATTAAACTGGAACATTGGGGACTTCCATGGAGCCGAGACGCCAACGGCAGAATCAACCAACGTTCAGGCGGCGGCCAAAGCTTTCCAAGGGTTTGCTTCGCAGCGGATGTGACAGGCCTGCAGGAAATGCACACCTTGTACGCGAAGGCTTCAACCTATGACAACGTGACTTTCTACAACGAATGGTTTGCCACCTCAATCATAACCGAGGACAACCGTGCAGCAGGGTTGACGGTGATAGATTTAAAGACGGGTGAAATGCACTGTATAAAAGCAAAAGCCGTTATTATGGCCACGGGCGGGTACGCCCGCATATACGAGTTTACAACTTTTTCGCACACGGCGACAGGAGACGGCGTTGCCATGGCATACAGAGCCGGCGTCCCATTAAAGGACATGGAATTCGTTCAATTTCACCCAACGGCCCTTGTCCCTCAAGGAATATTGATAACAGAGTCTGCAAGGGGGGAGGGGGGACACTTAATAAACGCAAAGGGCGAGCGCTTCATGAAAAACTATGCGCCGGACAAAATGGAGCTGGCGCCAAGAGACGTTGTTGCCAGAGCGGAGACAAAAGAGATTGAAGAAGGCAGAGCTTTTGTTGGTCCTCACGGCCCGTACATAGGCTTAGATCTTAGACATTTAGGCGAGGCTAGAATCAGCGAAAGGCTACCTTTAATTCGGGATATTGCCAGAAAACTCGGCGGGGTAGACCCCGTAAAAGAGCCGATTCCTGTTAAACCCGCTGCCCACTACACGATGGGCGGCATACATGTAAACATAAAAACGGAAACTTCACTGGCGGGTCTTTATGCTGCTGGAGAATGCTCATGCCTAAGCGTGCACGGGGCGAATAGACTTGGCGGAAACTCCACGACAGACTGCCTAGTCTTCGGCCGTGTAGCAGGCGAAGAAGCTGCAAAATACGCGTTAAAAAACGGTTTTAAGAATATACCTCAGCAAAAAGTTCTAGAAGAGGAGAAAAGAGTTTATGATGGGATTTTTGGAAGCGAAGGAGGTGAAAAAGTTTCAGCAATCAGAGACGCTTTAAGAAAGACGATGAATCAGCATGTTTGGATTTTCAGAACAGAGGAAGGCCTTAAAACGGCTCTTAAAGAGATAAGACAGTTGAAGGAGAAGTTTAAAAACATAAAAGTTGAAGATAAAGGTAAAACGTTTAACACCCAGCTTGTGGAAGCCTTACAGCTTGATTTTATGTTGGAATTAGCCGAAGTTACAGTTGTATGCGCATTGGCGAGGACGGAGTCTCGTGGCGCCCACGCTAGGCTTGATTATCCAGAAAGGGATGACGAGAGATGGCTTGTTCACACTTTGGCATACCGAACCGTGGACGGGCCGAAGCTAAGCTATATTCCAGTGACGATCACGAAGTGGCAGCCCACAGCCAGAAAATATTAGGGAGGCGCATGCATCATGGTTGGTGAAGCCGTAAAGGTTGTTGAGTTCCGGATTCGCCGATACGACCCAGAATCCAAGAAAAGTTACTTCTCCACTTATAGGGTGCCTGTTCTCCGTGGAACAACAATCCTTGACGCGTTCAATTATATTAAGGATAATTTGGATGGAACGCTTACCTTTAGGCACTCTTGTAGAATGGGGATTTGCGGAAGCTGCGCCGTAAACGTCAACGGCAAACCCATGCTGGCATGCTACACGCAAGTGTTAGATCTTAACGCTGACGTTATCACCATTGAGCCGCTATCAAACCTTCCAGTAATAAAAGACTTAGTTGTGGACGTCCAACCCTTCTTCCAAAACTTCAAGAAAATCAAAACAGTACTTGTTAAACCGGTGGAAACCCTTGAAAAACCTGAAGAATTCATTCAGCATCCAGAAGACCTTAAAAAGTACTGGGATTTGACGCTTTGCACTAAATGTTCAATTTGCTATTCTGCTTGCCCAGCCGCCATAGATGAAAGGTTTCTTGGACCTTCAGCTCTAAACACCAACTACAGGTTTATCGCCGACTCGCGGGACGAAGGGTTTGATGAAAGGCTTAAGGCTGTAGCTAACAATGTTTGGCTTTGCACTTCATGCAACTCATGCACACTTTTCTGTCCAAAACTTGTAAACTGTGCAAACTCTGTGGTGGAAAACCGCAGCTTGTTGGTGGAAACAGGCGTCATCCCAAGAACCGTCAAAGACGTGTTGGAAAGCGTCATAAAATACCATAACCCCATGGGAACCCACCAGAGCAAGCGGATGGGTTGGGCTGAAGGCTTAAATGTTAAGGCTTACCCAAACGTGGCGAAGGCTGACGTGCTCTTCTTCGTTTGTTGCTCAACAGCCTACGATATACGAAACCGAGAAATCGCCAGAGCCATGGCAACCTTACTGAACAATCTGGGCGTTGACTATGCCACTTTAGGCGCGGAGGAATGGTGTTGTGGAGACCACATTCTCCGCATGGGCGAGAAAGGCTTGTTTGAAATGCTTGCAGAACACAATGTTGAGATGTTCCAAAAGTTTAACGCAGACCGCATTGTAACCGTTTCACCCCACTGTTATAACACCTTCAAAAACGACAAGCCCTACAAGGATTTAGGCTTAAACGTTCAGCACTACACGCAGTTTTTGGCTGAAGCCATAGACAAAGGCAAACTTAAACCCTCAAAGCCCTATCCAAAACGGGTCGCCTACCATGATCCATGCTTCCTGGGCAAACGAAACCAGATCTTTGAAGAACCTAGACGCATACTTCAATTCATAAGCGGCTTAGAACTTATAGAAATGAAACGCACAAGAGAAGCCAGCTTCTGCTGCGGAGGCGGAGCTGGAAGAGTCTGGACAGAAGAAGCCGAACCGGAGAAAAGGCCGTGCATAAACCGGGTTAAAGAAGCCCTAGAACTCGGCGCAGAAATAATAGCCGTAGCATGTCCCTTCTGCGTTACAACCCTAGAAGACGCCACAAAAGTCTTGGAAGTGGAAGGCAAAATAGCCGTAAAAGACATCCTTGAAATCCTAAAAGAAACAATTTAACGCATGAAATCTTATCCACTTAAAGGGGACGATACCAAAACTTATTCGTGGCTGGAACCAAAGCAATATTTGGTGATTGAGTGAACAGACGACTGAAAACTTTTCAGTCTCCTACAAAAGTTATATTCGGTATAGGTGCCTCCGAAGAGGTTGGCGAAGAAGCCAAAAAGCTTGGCGGGGAAAAAGCACTTCTCGTAACGTCGCCAACCCCAGTAAAGCTTGGGTTAGCGGGGAAGGCAAAAAACCTGCTGGAGAAGGAAAAGTTCAAGGTGGAAGTTTTCGACAAAGTGGAGTCGGAACCAACCTTAGAATTGGCGAACACCATCTCCAATATAGTCAGAGAAAAAGAATACGACATAATTGTAGGAGTTGGGGGAGGAAGCGCCCTTGACCTGGCTAAGGTCGCATCGATCATGGCGACAAACCCCGGCGACGTAAAAAACTATCTTGGAATTGGAAAAGTAGGTAAACCGGGACTGCCTAAAATTTTGATTCCAACAACGGCTGGAACTGGGTCGGAAGTCACCCAGGGCGCCGTTCTAACGTCAAAGGAGACCTTCGAAAAAGTTGGCATTATAAGCAAACATGTCTGGGCAGACGTAGCCCTGGTGGATCCATTAATGAGCATGAGCATGCCGCCAAGGCTTACAGCAATAACAGGTATAGATGCATTGAGCCACGCCGTTGAAGCATACATGTCCAAAAACAGAAGCGAAATATCTGACGCGTTGGCGTTACAAGCAATACTGTTAATAGTCAAAAATCTTCCCATAGCATTCAACGAGGGAAACAACCTCCAAGCCAGGTACAACATGGCGCTGGCAGCCTTGCTGGGCGGAATAGTGGTTGACCCTGTGAACGCGGGTGCATGTGCTGGACACGCCGCCGCGTACGCTTTTGCCGCAAAATATAAAGTTCCCCATGGGGTTTCGGTTGGCATAACATTGTCACATGTAATGGAGTGTAATGTGTCGGTTTGTCTGGAGGAGTTTAAGAACATAGCGCAAACCTTCGGAGAAAAAGTGGACGCTTTACCTCTTCCACAGGCAGCCGAAAAAGCCGTCATAAACGTTAGGAAACTTGTAGGTGAAACCTTAGGATTGCCCACCCGGTTAAGAGATGTAGGCGTGCCTTCAGATGCCATAGAAAGCCTTGCCGAAAACATGTTAAGAAACACTCGTCTAATGAATGCAAACCCAAAGGAAATCTCCAAAGAGGAGGCAATTGAACTTTTTAGAAAAATGTGGTAGCAGAATTAAAGCTCAAGTCCTCAAAATTTTGCCTTTTTGCTGAAAATTTTGTGTTTTGAGTTCGCGGCTGTGCAACATGACTTTTCAATGTTTTGTATGTTGGAAGCCCGATAGATACCTTAATATATTAACTGCATAAAGTTATTTAATTCTCGTTGAAACGTGTTGGAGGAAAGTTAAGTTGTATGGCTATGCTGGCAGAATTCTCCACGTAGACTTGACAACTGGGAAAACCCGCACAGAGCCCCTTAACGAGGAATACGCCAGGAAATATATTGGCGGCATAGGCCTTGGAATGCGACTGTGGCTTGACTATTCAAAGGCGGGAGTTGACCCCTTCAGCCCAGAAAACCCGCTTGTATTGACAACTGGGCCAACATCCGGCACTGTTTGGCCCACTGGAGGAAACGGCCACGCCTTCGTGGCTAAGTCGCCGCAGAGCTACGGCATAGCTGAAGCCAAATCCCACGGCAGTTTTGGCACAGAACTCAAGCGGGCCGGATACGACGGCGTTATTTTCCATGGAAGGGCTGAAAAACCAGTTTACGTGTGGATAGACGACGACTCTGTTCAAATTTTAGACGCCGCCCACCTGTGGGGTAAATCACCAGCAGAAACAGAAGACACCATTAAGGAGGAGCTTGGCGACTACTATATTCGTGTAGCCGCCATCGGGCCGGCTGGAGAAAAACTTGTGCGAATAGCATGCATAATAAACGAGAAGTCTAGGGCTGCCGGCAGATGCGGTCTCGGCGCCGTTATGGGCTCTAAAAATTTGAAGGCCATTGCAGTCCGCGGAACAAAAGACGTGATGGTGGCCAAGCCAGACGAGTTTCTAGAGTTTGTTAAAGAGTTCCACGAGAGAATGAAGGGGCCAGCTACAAAGAAGTACCGAACTTTGGGAACTCCGGAAAACGTTTTGGTGCACAACGCCTTGCACTGTATGCCAACCCGCAACTACAACAACGCGCATTTTGAGGGCGCCGAAAAAGTGAGCGGCGAGTACCTAAACGCGAGGTATGTGGCCAAAATCATTGGATGCAGCTCATGCGCCATGCGCTGTGAACACGTCTGCGTTGTTAACGAAGGCCCGTACAAGGGGGCCATGGCTAGGGTTGAATATGAGCCTTTGTGGGCTATGGGACCATACTGTGGAATTGACCGCCTCGACGCCATAATTAAGGGCTGCGAGCTTTGCAACTATTATGGCATTGACTCCATCAGCGCTGGTGTAATTGTTGGTTTTGCCATGGACTGTTTTGAAAGCGGCATTTTAACAGCCAAAGACATGGACGGCATTGAGGCGCGGTTCGGCAACTACGAGGCTATGGTGAAGCTTATTGAGAAAATTGGTAAACGTGAAGGTATCGGCGACGTTTTGGCTGAAGGCGTAAAGTTTGCCGCCGAAAAAATTGGCAAAGGCGCAGAAAAGCTTGCCCAACACATTAAGGGTGTTGAGGTTACGGGCTATGATTTGCGGTGCTTGAAGACGGCGGCTTTGGGCTTTGCAGTGTCCTTCCGAGGCGCCGACCACAACAGGCATGGAGCCTACGCCTTCGACGTGAAAGGCAAGTTTAACAGGCTGACATATGAGAAGGGCAGGGCTAAAGCCGTCAAAGACATTGAAGACGTCTACACGATTATTGACTCGCTGATTATCTGCAAGTTCTCTAGGGGCACGTACTACAAGGAGTTTGAGGACTTAGCCAAACTCTACACGCTTGTAACTGGTTGGGAGACAACATCCGAGGAGATGAGGCTTAAGGGCGAACGCATAAACAACCTGGCAAGGGTTATCAACGTGCGGGAAGGCTTAAGCCGCAAAGATGACACGTTGCCATGGAAAGTTATGAACTTGCCAATTCCAGACGAGGGCCCATCCAAGGGCGCCTATGTAAGCCAGCAAGAGCTTGACCTGATGTTGGACGACTACTACGAGGCGCGAGGCTGGACTAAAGAGGGTATACCAACGCCTGAAAAGCTCAAGCAGTTGGGCATGGACGACCTCATCCCCATTGTGGAGGCGAAAATCAAGAAGGCCTAAAAGTGGAGGCATATAGATGGTTAAAATTCATGAAAGAAAATTTGTTTCAGCCGACCCGGACAAGTGTGTTGGCTGCCAAGTCTGCGAATATATATGTGCATGGACTAAGGAGAAGGCTTTCAACCCTTTGAAGTCGCGGATAAGGGTTGTTAGGCTTAACCCGTTGGTTAACATTTCGATTACTTGCCGTCTCTGCGAAGACCCGCCGTGCGTTGCCGCCTGCCCACGCGACGCCTTGACACAGTCTGAGGAAAACGGCACAATTCTTGTGGATGAGGATAAATGCAACGGCTGCGGATGGTGCATCGAAGCCTGCGATTACGGGGCGATTTCACTTCACCCAGACAAAAAAGTGGTTTTCGTCTGCGACCTCTGCAAGGACAAACCCGATGGACCCCAATGTGTCAAATGGTGTCCAGAAGAAGCCCTAGACCTCGTCACGGCGGACGTGCTAGCCCAAAAAGCCCGCATAACAGCCACAAAGAAACTTTTCCAAGAAGCCCTCAAAGTGGCGCCAACAACCTAAGCCACCAAACCCCCATTTTTATCTTAACTGCCATGGAAAATAGAAGAATTTTCTAGAAAAATTTTGCAAAAGTTAAATTTAAACCATTCAAACAATTTTTAATTGGTCGATTGGTGCTGACCCGTGCCTTGCCCGGCGGGCACGTTAATAAATGCCGGGCGGAGCGCGACGACCGCGTGATGATTGCCCCGCCCTAAGTGGATAAAGGGGAATGCAAAATGAGGAGAAAGGAAAGTTTTTCACCCATTTTTATCCCTCTCATAATCCATTCACTCATCCGCTTTTAATGTTGCAAAATCTTAGGCTGTTGGCTCTGCCATTTTAGACTGGACTATCGGCGAAAGTATTAAATGTTTAAAAGCACTTTTTCTACTTGGTGGATTTGGTGACCGAAGTTAAAAGCGTCAAGATTAGCAGGGAACTATATGAAAGGCTTTGCGAGGCTGCCGGCGAGCTTCAAATCAAGTTAAAGCGTCCTGTCTCCCTGGATGAGGCCATGGAACAATTGTTGAAGGAAAGGAAACTGCGTGCCAGCGATTTCGCTGGAGCTTGGAATATGAGCGACGAGGAGGAAATCAAAATTTTCAATAATTTGAGGAGGTTGTGGAAGCATTGGAGTTTCCGAGAAGGGTAGTTCTCGACTCCTCTGTTATTGTGGGAGTTCTGCGAAACAAGAATGAGGACGTTCGGATTGTTCGCGAACTTGAGGCGAAGGCTAAGATTGCCACAACCACAATCAACGCTTTTGAAGTTTATTACGGAGCATTTAAATCTAGGGATTCTAAACGCAACCTTGTGGCCGTGAAGGGTTTTCTCTCCACCGTTGAGGTTTTAGCCTTTGACGAACATGCCGCTGAACTGGCTGGTCAAGTTTTGACAGAGCTTGAGGCTGAAGGGAGACGCGTCAATGTGCGTGATCTTTTTATTGGTTGCATTGCCGTGAGTAAAGGTTTCAGCGTTGTCACTCACAATAAGGAGCATTTTGAGCGTATACCTAAGCTTCACGTTGTTTTGCCGTCTGAAATTACGCAGAGTTAAGCACGCTAGACCTTTTGCTCAAAAAAGATAGAGGGGTAGTCAATTTTAGGCTTCGAAAAACTCCTAAAATTGACACCATCGCCCGTTAAAAAATTGCTTGTTTATGGAAGGAGGGCTAACAAAAGATCAGCTATCTGCTTTTCCGCGGCTGCCACCTCTGGGGACAGCCTTTCTCCAAAATCTGTTTCTTTCGGCTCTATTAAGAGGAGGGCAATTTTCGCCTTTATTGTGTTGGCGAGGTATTCGCAGAAAACCCGCAGTGGCAGCATGTGGGTTGAAATTGCTGGAAAAACCCTCAAATGCTCCGGTTTAACGAAACGGTATTCGCCGGGCTCCAAACCCATAACAGCCGCATCTATAATTAAAACATGGGATGGCTTAAAGTCGATAATTTGCTGGAGAAAGCTTTCCGGAACTGTTTCACACTCGATTAAGAGGACTTTTTCTGAAACTTTTCCTTGCAAGTCGCGGACAATTTTCACGCCTATAAAGTCGTCCATGCGGATCGGGTTGCCTACACCGGCGATAACAACCCTCTCTGCTTTAGAAAGCCATTCCCTCAGCTTTTTCTCAGCTGAACATTCCCCGCTCAAAGGAGGGTTTCTCCAAAAATAAGAGATAAAAAAGAGTGGCAGAAGAAGTTTATCTCTGCACGGTTTTGACGAGTTTGCCCTCGTGATTGTAGATTTCGATGGTTAGGGGTAGCTGCCCAACTGCAAAGTGGGTGGCGCACCCAAAACATGGGTCGTAAGCTCTGAAAGCCATCTCCACCATGTTAAGCAAGCCTTGATCCACTTTTCCACCCTTAATCAAACCTCTAGCCGCGTTTCGTACAGACATGTTGATGGAAGGCGCATTGTTAACCGTAGCCACAATCAAATTTACGTCTTTTACAAGCGCGTTCTCATCCAAAACATAGTGGTGGATCAGCGTTCCACGAGCAGCCTCTACAACACCTACGCCTTCGCCGGGTTTGCCAGGCTTATTCCGCACATCAGTGCTTGTTATCTCCGGGTCTTTAACAAGCTCAAGGGCGCGTTCAGCCGCGTATAAAAGCTCGATAAGCCTAGCCCAATGATAAGCCAAAGTGTTGTGGACGGGCTTACCGCCCAAAGTCTTATACATAAGCTCATATTCGGCTTGGGCAAGCGGAGTTGCCATCCCATCAGCAGCGTTAAGCCTTCCCAATGGGCCTACACGGTAAGCGCCGCTTTCCGGCCCGTCTATGAAGCCTTTCCAACCCACCTTTTTCAGGTATGGAAGCTTGACGTAGGTCCATGGCTCCACGTGTTCGGCTATGTGCTCCAAATAGTCTTTAGCTTCAAACTTGGCGAACTCTTTTCCATAAGGGTCTACAACGCGGATTTTCCCATCGTAAAAGTTCACCTTGTTGTGTTCATCCACCAAGCCCATGTAGTAAGTGCGCAGCGTGTAGGCGTCACTTTTAATCAGTTCAACGTACTTTGTGTTTGCCAAAACAATGTCGTGGAAAAGTTTCAAAGAAAACTTTGCAAACTCAACAGAAGAAGCCGCCATCTTCTCAATTTCTTGGCGGGTCTCCTCGCTTAGAGGCTTGGAAACTCCGCCCGGCAAACCGCAAACCGGATGGGTGGCTTTCCCACCTATAAGCTCGACAATTCTCTGCCCATAAGCCCTATGCTTAATAACCTCTTTGCCTATTTCGAGGCCAGCCTTCTCGATGACTCCCAGAATATTGCGTTTTTCTGGTGGTGCGTCTGGTCCTACCACAAAGTCTGGTCCGCCAAGATAGTAAAAGTGTAATGTGTGGTCGTAAATATAGTAGCCGCAGTACATGAGTTCCCGGAGTTTTTTAGCCGCTGACGGCGGTTCAACGTTAAAAGCTGCATCTAAAGCTTTTGTTCCAGCCATGTGGTGGGCGACTGGACAGACACCGCAGATTCTGCTGGTTAGGAGAGGCATATCTTCAGCTTTGCGTCCAATACAGAACTTTTCAAAACCGCGGAGCTCTGGGATCTGCAAGTAGGCGTTTTCAACTTCGCCAGCTTCGTTTAGGAATATGGCGATTTTGCCGTGGCCCTCCAGCCGCGTGATTGGGTCAATTATGATTTCTTTCATTAGCGCGTCACCTTCCTCCTCAAAATCGAAGCTGGTAAGGCGTACATGTAAAAGGTTCCAACAGGATCCTTAATCTGGTCGATGAGCTTTTCAACCTCTTCTTCAGTGTACTTCTCCTTTTCCTCCTCTAAGCCCAGTATTGAGGCCAAAGCGCTAATCATGGCTGCGCCTTGTTCTGGCGCGTTGGGGCATGGCCCACCGCAGCCTGTGCAAGGCATGTCCACTTTTAAGCATCTGGCGCCGCATCCGCCCCTTGTGGCGGGACCCATGCAGATTATGCCTTGTTCCAGTAGGCATTTTTCTGGGTCTGGAATCTTTTCGTAGACGCGGTATATTCGCGATATTTTCTTGTTCTCCTTCTTTTTAGGGCATTCGTCGCAAACGGATTTTAGAGGCGCCAGCACAGAGCCTTTTGGCGGCAACTCGCCTTTGGCTATGGCTTCTAAGGCGAAGACTGTGCGTTCAACGGCTGGTGGACAGCCCGGCACATAATAGTCAACATCCACCGTCTGGTCGAGGGTTCGCACAGTGTCATAAAACTCTGGAATTTCTAGGACGCCCTCTTTAACCTTCGTTTTCGGCTGGGGGAAAACCTTGTTTGGATTATCTGTAGAAAATGTTTGAACATAAACTTTTTCGAAAATCTCCCTCTTATTGTGGAGGTTTGCCAGCCCGGGCACGCCGCCTAGGTGAGCACAAGCGCCATAGGCGACCAGTATCTTCGATTTTTGTCTCAAAAGTTTAGCCATATGCTCCTGTTCGCTGTTGCGGATTCCACCGTTAAAGAAGCACACGTCAATATATCTGTCGGGCATGTTTTCCACGTCTTTGTATTTTATGTCCATGGCAACAGGCCAAAACACTATGTCAGCAACCTGCACCACATCCAAGATTTTCTCGTTAATGTCTAAGACAGCGATTTCACAGCCGCCGCAACTGGCAGCCCAATAGAAGGCAAATTTTAACTTCTGCTTTGCCATTTTCATCGCCTATTTAACCATGTTTAAAAGTTCTGTGGGCTTGACTCTAAGCTCGTTTATGGCTAGTTCTTCAAGCGAAAAGCCCATAGCCAAGCCTAGAAGCTGGGGGTAGTGGAGAACTGGCAGATTGAATTTTTCGTTGAATGCTCTTTCAATGCGGGGCTGGTTCAAATCAAACATGATGTGGCAGAATGGGCAAACAGTTATGAGCGCTTGGGCACCCACAGCCCTCACATGCTCAAGCTTTTCTTTAGCCATTTGGAACGGCACGTCTTCATTAACGCCTATAATTGGGTTTCCGCAACACGCAGTCTCATCCATATAGTCTAGGCATTCGGCGCCAGTCAACCTAATCAGCTCTTTAAGGGTTGTTGGGTTTTCAGGGTCGTCGCGCCCCACATACTTGCGGGGTCTCAAAACGTGGCATCCACTGTGCTGGGCTACACGGATGCCGATCAGAGGCTTTGTGACAGCGTTCTTAATTTTCTCGTAGCCAACATCTTCGGAAAGCACATAGATCAAGTGTTTGACCTCTGTTGTGCCCTTAAACTCCATGCCTATCTCTTTCAAGTAGCTGTTGATTTTCTCGCGAAGCTTCTTGTCCTCCTTTAAGATTTTGTTGGTTTCGTTTAGACTGCAGAAGCATCCGTTGCATAGCGCCAATATTGGCAAGCCAGCTTGTTCAGCTATGCAGAGGTTTCTTGCCGCCAGGGTCAACATCAATTCGTGGTTTATAACATCCATCGGGTAGCCGCAGCAGTTGTATTCTGGCATTTCAACAATTTCCACGCCAAGCTTAGCCAACACTTTTCTGGCGGAAATCTCATAGCTCGAAAGCCTATAGGGGATCACACAGCCCAGAAACAGCAAATATTTCGGGTTGCTCATTTACTCTCCACCCTCGCAAAAGTTTGAACTTTTTCAAGCAGATGCGCGGAGCCAGTAACCTCGAAAACCTTCATGACTTGGCTTACATCTGGTTTTGGCAGTGGCGGAAGCCCTTGTTCCGTTCGCTTTTGAAGCCTCGACTCCGGAATTTCATAAACAAAGCCGCTTTTCATGAGGTTTATCGCCAACTCCTTATAGATTAGAGGAAGGATGCCCTTGTCTGCAACAGCCATGTTTCGCAGAACACGGACAATACCGGCAATTTCTACACCTTGGGGGCAATGGTCCACGCACGTGAAGCATGAAGAGCAAAGCCACAAGGCTTTATCAAGTAAAAGCCTATCCTTCAAGCCCAGTTGGACCATGCGGGCTATGCGGCGTGGCCGGTAAAACTCGCTGAACCTCGCGATGGGACAGTCAGCCGTGCATGTTCCACATTGGAAGCACGCCATCACTTTTTCTGCGCCGTGCATCTTGCTCATTTTATATTTAAACTTGGGGTCAAGCTCTCCAGCTTTAATCACTGTTGGAACGTATTCGCGGGTTTCATTTTTTTCGCTCATTCCTTCGCCTCCACCATTTTCAACGGGTTTGGACCAAGCTTTTTAATTTGTTCAACCATGTCCCGAACTACGGCTGCGAATTTGTCTCCCTCGCTGGCGGAGACCCACTCCAGCCGCACACGTTCTGGTTCGATCCCAAAATCTTTGAGCACCTTCTTTAATAGCATTACTCTTCGCAAGGCCTTGAAATTGCCGCTGAGATAGTGGCAGTCAGAGGGTAGGTGGCAGCCAGCCACTAAAACGCCATCAGCACCATTCTTCAAGGCTTCTAGGATAAAGGCGGGATCTATTCTTCCGCTGCACATAACGCGTATAATACGGATGTTTGGCGGGTATTGGATGCGGCTGACGCCAGCCAAGTCCGCACCAGCGTAGGCGCACCAGTTGCAGAGGAAGCCTACAATTTTTGGTTCAAATTCTTTTTGGGTTTCGCTCATTTGGCTGCCACCTCCATCTCTTTAAGGATTGCCCTAACTTGGGCGAGAATCTCTTCAGTTGTGAAGTGTCCGAGGGTTATGGCTTTGGTTGGGCATGCTGTTCCGCAGACGCCGCAGCCCTTGCAAAGGGCTTCAATCACGTGGGCGACTGTTTTGCCCTTTTTTTCCATCATTTCAATCGCGCCGTAGGGACATAGAGATTCACAAATTCTACATCCACTACATAAATCTTCATCTACGCTTGCCACAATTCCCTCCATTTCAAGAGCCTTCTTCGACAGTATTGTTGCTGCCCGCGCTGCAGCCGCACACGCTTGGGAAATGCTTTCCTCAATATACTTTGGCGAGTGCGCCATCCCGCATAGGAAAACGCCGTCAGTCTGGAAGTCCACTGGGCGAAGCTTCATATGCGCCTCCAAGAAGAAGCCATCCTTTGTTAACGGCACTTTAAGCATCTCAGCTATACGCTTGTTGTCCGGGTTTGGGACTGTGGCAGCGCTTAAAACAACTATGTCCGGCTCGATTTGAATTTCCTGTCTAAGCACAGGCTCGTAGAAGGCTACTTTCAGTTTGCCATCCTCATTTGACACTTTTGGTTTTCTCTCATCTGAATAGCTTATGAAAAGTACGCCTTTGTTTGCCGCCTCGCGGTAATACTCCTCCTTGAAGCCGTAGCTTCTAACATCCTTATAAAGCACATAAACCTCAGCGTCTGGGTTTAGCTCCTTGATTTTCAAGGCGTTTTTGATGGCTTGTCCACAGCAAATCCTTGCACAGTTGGGGCGTTCCTCGTTTCTTGCACCTACACACTGAATCATGACAACTTTGTTGACGTTTCTAGGGTTAAACTCGCCTTTGGCGATTTTCTCCTCTAACTCGTGTTGAGTCATTACGCGGGGGTCAACACCGTACAAGTATTCTTTAGGCTTGTATTCAACTGCGCCGGTCGCAACGACCACCACGCCATGTTCCACCAGTTTTTCTTCGCCGTTGTTTAACCTTACCTTTGATTTGAAGTTGCCCACGAAGCCGCTTACATCCACAACTTCGGCGCCAAGATAAACGTGGATAAGCTTGTTCTCCATAACAGTCCTAACAAGCTTCCTCAAGTATTCTTGAGGGTCTTCGCCCTCCAACAGGTAATAGATTTTCCTCAAGTGTCCGCCAAGCTCTTTCTCGCGTTCCACAAGGTGAACCTCAAAGCCTTGGTTCGCCAGCTCTAAGGCGGCGGTCATTCCAGAAACGCCTCCGCCAATGACTAGGGCTACTGGCGTAACATTGACTGTTGGGTTTTTCAGCGGCTTCAACAGTCTAGCCTTAGCCACGACGGAGCGAACGAGGTCTTTGGCTTTCTCCGTTGCCTCTTTTGGCTCGTGCATGTGCACCCAGCTGCACTGGTCTCGAATATTCGCCATCTCAAACAAGTACGGGTTTAAGCCTGCTTCGCGGACGGTTTCTCGGAAAAGCGGCTCGTGAGTTCGCGGAGTGCATGAAGCCACCACAACACGGTTTAGGTTGCATTCCTTAATTTTCTCCCTTATGCGCTTTTGGGTGTCGTCTGAGCATGTGTAAAGGTTGTCTTCCGCGTAAACAACGTTTGGAAGCTTTTTAGCGTATTCTACAACCTCTGGAACATTGACTATGCCGCCAATGTTTATGCCGCAATGGCAGATGAAAACTCCTATGCGGGGTTCCTCTTGGCTTACGTCTCGTTCTGGCGGGTACTCCTTAACTGCCACAAGTTTGCCACGTTCCGGAGCGATTATAGCCATGGCTTTCGCCGCGGCGCCACTTGCTTGGGCTACGCTTTCCGGAATATCTTTCGGCGAACTGAACGCGCCGCAAACGTAAACGCCTGGCCTTGAAGTTTCAAGAGGTGTGAAGGCGCTTGTTTCGCAGAAGCGGTATTTGTTAAGCTTTATTCCCAAGGCTTCGGCTAGTTTCTCCACGTTTTTAGGCGGCTGCATGCCGGTTGAAAGCACAACCATGTCGAACTCTTCAATCCGCGGGGTTTCATCTTCACCCACGTAATGGACGAACAGGTTGCCAGTTGCGGGATCTTCGGTTATGCTTGCAACCCTCGAACGCACGAAACGTATGCCATACTCTTCCTGGGCACGCTTGTAGTAGGCGTCAAACTCTTTGCCATAAGCCCTTACATCCATATAGAAAATCGTGCAGTCCAACTTGGTTGGCACGTGTTCTTTGGCTATAATCGCCTCTTTAATGCTGTACATGCAGCAAGCTGCTGAACAATAAATGTTGCCAAGCTGGGCATCCCGCGAGCCAACACATTGGACAAAGGCAATTTTCCTTGGAATCTCGCCATCCGAAGGCCTCAAAACAATTCCGCCATAAGGTCCAGAAGCGCTCAGTATGCGCTCGAACTCTATGCTTGTGACAACGTTTGCATATCGCCCATAACCATACTCGCTTTTAAGCCGCGCGTCGAAGGGTTCAAAACCGGGCGCCAAAATCACCGCGCCCACCTTCAAGACGATTTCGCTGTCTTTCTGGTCGTACTCGACGGCGTTCGCCTTACAAACTTCTTGGCATGTTCTGCAGCCGATGCATTTTTCGCGGTCGATCTTGAAGCGCAGTGGAACGGCTTGGGGAAACTCCACATAGACGGCGCTTCTGTCAGTTAAGCCCTTGTTGTAGGTGTCTATTGCTTCAACTGGACATTTTTGTGCACAAAGCCCGCAGCCATTGCATTTCTCCTCGTTAATGTAGCGGCTTCTTTTTCGAATCTTCACTTCGAAGTTTCCAGCCTCGCCGCTTAACCCAAGCACTTCGCTGTTCGTAATCAGCGAAATGTTAGGATGCCTTCCAGCAGCCACAAGCTTAGGCGCCAAAATACACATGGAACAGTCGTTTGTCGGAAAAGTCTTGTCAAGCTGAGCCATAACCCCGCCGATGCTTGGCGACTGGTCAACCAAGTACACTTTAAAACCAGAATCAGCCAAGTCCAAAGCAGCCTGTATTCCAGCTACGCCTCCGCCAACGACAAGAACAGCACCAACTTTTTCATTCGCCATCTTTACCGCACCTCCAAAGCCTTATACAACGGTGTGTAGCCCTCAACTCTATCGAGAGCTATCATGCCCTTCCGCCTCATGTTGGTTATATGCCTCAAAACGGCTGACGGCTTTATCCCAAGGATTTGGGCTAACTCTTTAACGGAGCGAGGCTTAATTCTCGTCAAATAGTGGATTTTGTAGCGGATGAACTCAGCCTTAACAATGTCATCAAGCAACGCGTTAAACTCTTCTTCGGGAATTTTCTCGCCATAAGCGTTCATAAACTCTGTTAGCTCTTCCTCCCTTCCCAAAAGCACCCTAAGCCTAAAGGCGGACGTCGCCTCCTTGGCGGCGGTTAAGTTGATTATGGTGTCCTCCCGCTTCAGCGGACTGTCTCTAAGTCTCCAAACTTCTTCGGAGAACTCTTTCGCATACTGGCCGAAGTCTCTATCCTCAAGCGGCGAGATTAGCATAAGCTTTAAACGTTCAGGTTCAAGCCCTGCTAAAACCAAAAGCTTCTTCAACATTTTAACCGCCCGCTCTGCATGGAGGTTTCCATCAACAAAGTGGCAGTCTGGAGGCTTGCAACCCACAAGCATCACGCCTTCAGCGCCCTTCAGAAAGGTTTCCAAAACAAGCGCTGGATCCATCCTACCAACACACATGACCCGTATCACATCAACGTTGTAGGGTATACACATCTCCTCTTCGCAGAAAGCCCAATTACACATGAAGCAAATAATTCTAGGCGGATTGGAACTCATCCAATTATCACCTCGCCAAGGCTGTTAAAACCATGTCCAAAATCTGCTCGTTGGAAAGCTTCTTCATGGATATGGCTTGCTCTGGGCAGCGAGCCGCGCACAAGCCGCAGCCCTTGCAAACATCCTCGTTAACTTGGGCTACGCCTTTCTCGTTCTTCTTTATGGCGCCCACTGGACAGACGACGACGCACACGTTGCAGCCAACACATTTGCCTTCATCCACAACAGCCTTGTCGCCCTCGCATAGGTCCATGCTGGCAAGGCATTCAGCACATGGTCCACAGCCCAAACATCGAAACGCCTCAAACCTGGCTTGACGCTTCAACTTTTCAAGATAAGCCCTCGCCTCTTCAAAGCTCAAGTGGGGCTTTTCGATAGGAGACTCGTATCTACGCTCCTTCTTTTCAAGCAGCCGCCAATCCTTAACCCAAGTACTCTCCTCAATAGCTTCTTCCCTGTCTTTTCGCAAGTCTTCACCCCTCAAATAGCGGTGTATAGAGACAGCAGCGCGTTTTCCAGCAGCCACAGCCTCAATAATGCTTGCCGGCCCTGTGGCAACGTCTCCACCAGCAAAAACTCCCGGGATATTTGTTTCAAGCGTTAATGGGTCGACTTGTAATGGTGGTCCACGCTTTTCTTTGCTTAAAAGCCCCGGAGGCAGAACAGATGTTTCAACCAATTGTCCAAGAGCTGGAATAACCATGTCCACCTCATACTGGTGCTCCGAGAAAGCTATTGGAATTGGACGTCTTCTTCCGCTTTCATCAGGCTCGCCGAGACGCATTCGCAAGCATTCAACAGCCTTAACCTTCCCATTTTCGCCTATAATCTGCTTCGGAGTCACTAAGAAGTAGAACTTTATTCCATCCTTTTCAGCCAGCTCCACCTCGTGGGGAAGGGCAGGCATTTCTTCGCGAGACCTCCTGTAAAGAATCATAACCTCTTTGGCGCCATGTTTTTTGGCTGTTCTCGCAGCGTCAATGGCTGTGTTGCCTCCGCCGATAACCGCAACCTTTTCGCCGATGACAATCTTCTTTCCAAGGGCTATAGCCCTCAAAAAGTCCACAGCGTTTATTACGCCCTCTAAGTCTTCGCCTGGCACGTTCAACTTCATGCCAACTTGTGTGCCAATCGCAATGAAAATGGCTTTGTACCCCTCGTTTTTGAGACTTTCAAGGGTTATGTCTCTGCCAAACTCAACTCCTGTTTTTATTTCAACACCCAAGTCTTTTATGTAAGCAATCTCATTCGCCACAACAAACTTTTCGAGACGGAAGTCTGGTATACAGTAGCGCATCATGCCGCCAGGCTCATCCATCCGCTCAAAAACCGTAACTGGATAACCAAGCTTGGCTAGTTCGTAGGCGGCTGTCAAGCCGGCTGGTCCACCACCGATTATGGCGACTTTTTCGCTGTATTTTTTGGGAACTGGTTGGGCAATAACTCTTCCTTGTTCGCGTTCAATGTCCGCCACAAGCCTCTTCAAAGCGCGTATAGCCACCGCTTGGTCAAGGTTTACACGCGCACATGCATCCTCGCATGGGCTGAAACAAACCCGCCCACAAATCGCCGGAAAAGGCAGATCCTTCCTTATCACCTCAACAGCCTCTTTAAATTTGCCTCTTTGAATAAGTGCCACATAGGCTTGGACGTTTACATGTGCAGGACATGCTGCCCGACAAGGCGGTAATTTCCTAATTTGTAGAGTTTTTTCTGTCAAGCAGACCCATCCTTTATTTAAGCATATTTGAATGTCTAACCCAATATATTAAGACATCCAAACCAAACTTAGCACACTTATAACTTAAAATTTGGGTATAAAAATGGGGAAATTGGGGGTTTTTACTCGCGTAGTCTGCCTTCAAGCTTGCTGACCCACTTGTTGTACTCCCTTGAACTCAGAAGGCTTTTGAGTTCTTCTTCAAGCGTTAGAGAATTTTTGGGTTTAATCTCCACTATCCAGCCTTCACCGTAGGGATCCTCATTAACCAGGTAGGGCTTGTCCTTCAATTTTTCATTAACCTTAACAATTTTGCCGCTTACAGGTGAATATAAGTCAAACATAAACATCCAGGTTTCAATAACACCGAATGGCTCCATTTTGGCCACCTCTTTTCCAATAGGCTCTGTCATAATATTGGCTATGCCTTTGAGATGTCGCTGAGCGTAGTCTGAAACGCCCACACGGATGTTGCCCTCAGGCGTTATTTGCGCCCATGTATGCTTCGGCGTGTACAACAGCTGCTCTGGAATGGCCAAAAGTTCTTCTCGTTTGGCGGCTGAGATACCCTCAGCCCGCATGAGCTCTTCTAGGCGTAGCCTAATGGCTTCGGAGACGAACTCTGATATACTGCGGTAGCGTCCAGTTCTCAGAATTTTCTCGATTTCCTTTATCAGCTCTTGCCTTATGCTTACGGTTTTCCATTCAGACATTTTTCACATACACCTCCTTTACATCTGCGTGATATATAGAATAAAGCGAAAGATATATATCTAACGTAAATACAAAATATAGAATAAATAAATCCGCTAATGTAAAAACCATAAATAGAGGGGTCCATTTGGAAATTAGAAAAGTGCAAAGAGTCGGCCACTCAACAATGACTGTTTCCCTCCCAAACGAGTGGGTTAAAGAACAAGGAATAAAGCCAAAAGACATACTGTTCATCATTCCCGAAAGAGATGGATCCCTAAAAATAATGCCTAGACATGTAGCCCAACGGGAGGAGGCCGACGAATACATTGTCAATGCGGACGCATGCGACGAGCCTGGCATGCTTGAAAGGATCATTGTTGGAAGCTACATTCTTGGACGCGACGTAATACGAGTTGTTTCCGCAAACCGCATCAGGAAAAACCATGTGGATGAGGTGCGGAGAATAGTCCAGAAACTTATAGGCTTAGGGATTCTTGAGGAAACACCGAAAAACATTCTTTTACAGTGTTCCATCGACTCCACAAAGTTTAAGCTTGACATGCTTATCCGAAGGCTTGCCCTTATAGCTTCAACAATACTTTCCGAGGCGATGCAGGGCTTCAAGGAGAAACGCTACGACCTTGTTGAAGAAGCCATAGCCCGAGAGGACGAGGCGGACAAGATATATTATCTGGCTGTTCGACTGCTTTTGTCAGCTCAGGTTAAACCGGCCATCGCCGAAGAGGTCGGCATGACGGACATGATTTTCATACCCGCCGCAAGACTTATATTGCAATATCTTGAGTTGGTGGCTGACTATTCCGAAGACTTGGCCAGAGTAGTGTTAGAAATGGAAGTTTATAGGAACATGCTGCCAGAAAATGTTGTGGACAGAATATTCCATCTAAGCGAGCTAGCCCAAACAATCTTTCAAAAATCCATAGAGTGCGTTTTTACTCGGGACTTGAAAATTGCAAATCAGCTTTTAGAAATACATAAAGTGCTTGAGGTAGACTCAAACAGGCTCATACGGGAAGCCCCAGAAATCCCATATGTGAGATCAATTCTTTCATGCTTAAGCAAAATCGCAGATAAGGGCGCAACAATAGCTGAAATAGCCATAAACAGAGCCCTTGAAGACCCAAGCAAGTATGCAGGCGAGGTTGTGCGAGCGGTCAAACATGTCAGAACCCTGCCCATAACTATCGGCAAGAAATAGCCTTCAAAAGATAAACTAGATTTCAGTCATACTTAAAATAGACAAGGTTAAATAGGATATGGTAAATATTCTATTTAGAGGAAGACGTCATGAGTGATGATTTTGAAGAAGCTTTAAGAAACATAGACGTCTTCTGCAGAGTTCTAGCTAAAAAGTTGGTTGAAAGTCTTAAAGAAGAGGAGCATAGTAAGGAAAATCCTTTAGAGCCCATGGAAAAGCTCCTGAAGAGAAAATACGTAATTGAGGAGAAAATCGAGCAAACTTCAACTGTCAAACATTTTATTTCACTCCCCCACATCGAGGAGCCTTTAATAGACATTTTTGAAGACGAAAACTATGTTAAAGTTTTAATGCAATGTCGCTGTAAAGATCAAAGGATAACAGTTAACAAAATTGATGATGGATTGCAGATATGCTTAGAAGACGTTTGCTGGAAACTGAACCTTCCAGTTGAAGAGTTGCAGGTTGAAAGCATTGTTATGAAATGCAACAACAACAGAGCTTTGGAAGTTGAAATTCCAAAAGTTAAAGCGAATGTGGATTATAGAAATTAGAACCTCGTTTTAAACCGTTACACCTTTCTGCCTAATCCTTCTTCGGCATGCTTCTTCCTCAGCGCATTTTGCACACGTGTAAATGACGTCAAACTCGCTTTTGCTCGGATTTTCAGGATTAACAATGAACGCAAAGCACTCTTCGCCCTTTTTGATTATTCCGCCGCAGCAAAAGCATTTGTGCTCTTTAAGGGCAGTAATCTTCATAGAGCTTCCACAAGGCATAATGCAGTGTAGCCAGTTTTTAACATTTTCTAAGCCGGCAGAATGATTTTTAAGCATAAACATGTGTTGAGCCACTTTACAAGTTAGAAGCTTGGAAAAGTTGGGACAGAAAAAGAAATGAGGTTTTAGCCTATTTTTTCTAACACTTTGTCAAGTTTTATTTTGTGGAAGTCTAGGGCTAGTTCTTTTGGTTCGACGCCTAGGCTTAGGCTTAAGAGTTCAGCGTAGTGAATTATTGGCATGTTATATTCTTCCTTGTATGTGGTTTTCATTAGCATTTGTCCAAGGTCAAGTGTTAAGAAGCAGAAGGGACAAAGAGTTGATATGCAGTCTGCTCCGGCGTTGTAGGCGTTGACTATTTTGTCTCGGGCTATGGCTAGGGCCACGTCGTCGGCGTAGCCTCTTAAAAGGCCTCCACAACATCGTAGCTTGTTCTTGTAAGGTATGCTTTTAGCTCCTAAAGCCTCAATGAGCGTGTCGAATATGCGGGGGCGTTCTGGATCATCAAAGCGGAGGATTTCGCTGGGCCTCAGCAGATGGCATCCGGAGAATGCGGCCACTTTAAGCTTGTTTAGGGGTTTAACGACGCTTTGTTTTAGACGTTCCACGCCAACATCGTTCATGAGCACCTGGAGATAGTGTTTGACCTCCCTTGTGCCTTTGAACTCTTTCCCAGCATTGGATAGGATTTTGTTCACCTTTTCGCGTAGTTCAGGTTTTTCTTTTAGGAGGCGGTTTGCTATGGTTAGGGATTCGAAGCATCCGGTACAGAGCGTGAGGATGTCGAGATCTGCTTCTTCTGCCAGGCAGACGTTGTAGGCAGCTATGGCTAGGCTTGTTTCGAGGTCTATGGACTGTATGGGTGGCGGTGCACAACATGTTGTGCCTTCCATGTCTACGAGTTCTATTCCAAGTTTTGTTAAGGCTTTTCTCGCGGCTAGTTCGTAGTGGGGTTGGCGGGCGGGTATGGTGCAGCCCAAAAAAAGCGCATAAGCCTTCATGGAGAAGCACCCTCCCTTTTGAACATGATTTTGTCGAAGCCCGTGGCGGTGAGAATCTTTTTAAGGGCTTCAATGTCTGTCGGCTTTAGAGGCGGCAACCCGTATTCGGGTCTTTTCTTTTCAACAAATTTTGATATAGGGGCGAGGCGTCCTTCGTTCATCAGTCCAGTTGCGAATTCAGTGTATATGGAGGGTATGTTGCCTTCGCGAATGGCTATGTTTCTTAGGGCGTATATGACATCGGCGATTTCAACCTTCTGGGGACAACGTTCTTGGCAGTTGTAGCATGAGGCGCAAAGCCAGATGGCGTCGCCCTTTAAAACTTCGTCTCTCTGGCCTAGGAGGGCAAGCCTTATTATTTGGCGGGGGTTGTAGCGTTCTGTTGTTCTGGCGACTGGGCATGTGCTGGCGCATGTTCCACATTGGTAGCATCTGGTTATGGTTTCTCCGCCGTGCTTGCTGGTGATTTCCCTTGCAAAGTCGAGGGATTTTTCAGCCATTCACGGATCCGCTCCTTGCTTTGCTTATTTGTTAGGCTAATTGAAGAGGGCTGAGCTTTTCCAAACGTTCGGTCATGGTTTTGGCGGCTTCGGCGAACTTGTCGCCCTCGATGAAGACCAGATTATACATTTCAAGCCTTTCGGGCTCTATGCCATAAGCCCTAAGCAAAGCCTTAGCCATCTCCACTTTCTGTTTCGCCTTTTGGCTTCCAACCTCGTAGTGGCATCCATCGGGCTTGCAGCCAACAACCATGACGCCTTGGGCTCCAGCCTTGAAGGCTTCCAAGATATGTTGAACTTGGATTACTCCAGTGCATGGAACCCGCAGAACCCGAACGTTAGCAGGATAGCTCATCATAGCCATTCCAGAAGAATCCACAGCGGCGTGGCCACACTCCGAGCAGCTGAACGCCAGCACAAGCGGCTTAGAAGTGCCGCTCACAGACAACAAAGCCCTTATTTGGGCGGATATCTGGCTTGGCTTTAAGTGGCGAAGCTCTATGGCGCCCACTGGACACGTGCCAACGCAGACGCCGCAGCCCTCGCATAAAAGCTCTGAAACTTTTGCGGCGAAGTGGCCGTCGCCTTTAGGCTCAAGGGTTATGGCGCCATACGGGCATGTCACGGGGCAGAACTGGCAATTTCCACAGTAGTCCTGGTTTACTACAGCCACTTTCAAGGCCTTTGTGATTTTGCCGTTCATGAGGAATTTGGCAGCCTTCACAGCCGCCGAGTGAGCGTGAAGCGAGGTCGTCGGAGCGTCTTTGGGGAAGACTGCGCCTCCGCATATGAATATGCCCCTCAGCTTTGTTTCCGTAGGCCTAAGTTTGGCGTTATACTCCTTGAAGAAGCCGTCCGGGTCTAGTTCTATGCCGAGGATCTGCGCTAATTCTTTCGCGTCTTCGGATGGAACCATGGCGGTGGCTAAGACCACAAGGTCTGCTTCAAGCTCCAGAAGCCTCCGCAAAAGCTCGTCCTCAACCTCAACAACCAAAGTGTTCGTGGCGGGATCATGAATTATTTCGGATGGTCTTCCCTTGACGAATTTTACGCCCATTTCCCGGGCCTTCTCATAGTAGTATTCATGTTCCCTTCCAGTTGTGCGGATGTCTATGTAGCATATTGTTACGTCAGCGTCTGGAAAGGCCTCCTTAATCATCGTTGCATGTTTCAGCGAAATCATGCAGCATATACTTGAACAGTATGGGTTCCAGCGGCGATCCCTTGAACCGACACACTGTACAAAGACTATGCGTTTAGCGGGTTTACCGTCAGAAGGCCGTATTGGAACGCCGCCTGTTGGGCCAAAGGCGTCCAGCATCCGCGCCAGTTCTAGGTGGGTTACCACGTCTGGGTATTCGTCGTAATGATACTCCTTTATGACGCTTGGGTCATATTCGCGGAAGCCCGTCGCCACAATGATGCTGCCAACATTTAACGTTAACTGTTCAGGTTTCTGGTCGAGGTTTACGGCTTTTGTCGGACAAACAGCAACACATTTCGCGCATTCATGGAACTTGCACGCCTTCGCGTCTATGGCGTAGGCTGGCGGATAAACCAGCGGCTTGTTAATGTATATGGCTTTGCGCTTTGTCAGTTTGACGTTGTATTCGTCTGGAACCTCAACGGGACACACGGTCGTGCACAAGTCGCATGCAACACATTTAGATTCGTCAACATAGCGGGGTTTCCGCTCCACAACCACATGATAGTTGCCGGGGCCGCCCTCCACCTTCACAACTTTGGCGTTTGTCAAAACTTTAAGGTTTGGAATTTCAGAAAAGCCCGAACGGTAGACGCATTTCCGCGAGGTCTGAGTCACGGTTTTGAGGTCTGTTGTCGGGGACTGGATGCATACGGCGCAGTCGTCTGTTGGGAAGAAGCGGACAGCTTTAGCTGCCAAACCGCCTAAGAAAGGCTCCTTTTCAACGAGGTAGACTTGGAAGCCCATGTCCGCCAAGTCTTCAGCAGCCTGCATGCCGGCTAATCCGCCGCCGATGACGAGGACAGATTTGACTGCTGGAAACTCCGCCTTCTCAATGGGTTCTTGAAGTTTCACTTTCTCGATGGCGGCCAAGAGCATGGCTTTAGCCTTCTCCGTAGCTTCTTTGGGTGTGTCGCGGTGGGGCCATGCACAATGGTTTTTTAGGTCTATAACCTCCACCAAGTAGGGGTTGAGCCCAGCCTCCTCGACGGCTTTAGCTATGGCCACCTCGCTTATTTTGGGAACTGTTTCAGCCACAACCACGCGGTTTACCCTTTTGGCTTTGATAGCATTCACTATGGTTTTTAGGCCTTCGCCACGCCAGAACTCGCTTCCCCTCGCAACCAGCGCAACACCTTCAACGCCCTTGACAAAGTTTGTTAAGGCTTCAAAGTCTAGGATTTTGGCTATCTGTCCACCACAGTCGGATAGGAAAACTCCAACTTTCACCTCTTCCATCTTCTTCATCCCTCTTCCACTTTTACCTCTTGATTGTTTGGATGAGCCTCTTCTGGCTGTCATAAATTTCCACCTCCAGGGGCATTCGCCCTATTGCGAAGTGGGTTGCACATGCAAAACATGGATCATAAGCTCTGAAGGCCATTTCAACCATGTTCAAAATACCGTCGGTCACCTTGCCCTTCTTGATTAGGGCTTTGGCTGCGTCCCGAATGGACATGCATATTCCTGGAACATTGTGTGTCGTAGCCACGATGAGGTTCACCTTCTTTGCCAAAGCATTTTCATCCAATTGGTAATGATGAATTAGAGTTCCCCTAGCCGCTTCAACTATGCCCACGCCTTCACCAGGCTTTCCAGGCTTGTTTCGGACGTTTTTGCTTGTTATTTCGGGATCTTTGACAAGCTCGAGGGCGCGTTCAGCCGCATACAACAGTTCGATAAGTCTTGCCCAATGATAAGCCAGAGTGTTGTGGACGGGTTTGCCGCCAAGTGTGGCGTACATGCGCTCATATTCGGCTTGGGCGAGTGGTGTTGCCATCCCGTCAGCGGCGTTAAGCCTTCCAAGGGGGCCAACACGGTAAACGCCATTTTCCGGTCCGTCAACGAAGCCTTTCCAGCCCACCTTCTTCAGGTATGGAAGCTTAACGTAGGTCCATGGCTCAACGCGTTCTTCAATAACGTCCAAGTATTCTTTAGGCGAGAATTTTACGAACTCCCGCCCGTTGGGGTCGACAACGCGGACGTTTCCGTCATAGAAGTTTACCTTGTTGTTTTTGTCCACTAAGCCCATGTAGTAGGTTTTAAGCGTGTACGCATCATTCTTAATCAAGTTCACATAAGCCGTGTTTTTCAGCACAATATCGTCAAAAAGCTTCAGCGAGAACTTGGCAAATTCAAGGCAGCTTCGCACCATACGCTCGATTTCTCGGCGCTCTTCTTCAGAAATTGGCCTTGCAAATCCGCCCGGGATGCATGCGCTTACTGGGTGGGTTGCCTTTCCACCCAAAATTTCGGTTATTTTTTGGCCGTAAGCTCTATGCTTTATTACTTCTTTGCCTATTTCTAGGCCAGCTTTCTCGATGACGCCTAAAATGTTTCGTTTTTCTGGTGGTGCGTCTGGACCTACTACGAAGTCTGGTCCGCCAAGATAGTAGAAGTGTAGGGTGTGGTCGTAAATATAGTAGCCGCAGTACATGAGTTCGCGGAGTTTTTTGGCTGGTTCTGGCGGTTCAACGTTGAAAGCTGCGTCTAGGGCTTTGGCGCTTGCCATGTGGTGGGCCACTGGGCAGACTCCGCATATGCGGGGCGTTATTATAGGTAGGTCTTCGGCTCTTCTTCCTTCACAGAATTTTTCAAAGCCTCTGAATTCTGGAACTTGGAAGAAGGCCTCGTCCACGTCGCCCTCATCGTTTAGGAATATAGTTATTTTTCCATGGCCCTCAAGCCTTGTTATCGGGTTTATAACAATCTCCTTCATTCGCGGATCACCCTCCTCCGCAGAATCGAGTTAGCCAAAGAATACTTGTAGAAGGTTCCAACCGGGTCGACAACCTGCTCGATGACTTTTGGGTCTACGGCTATGGAGGCGAAGGCGCTTATCATGGCTGCGCCCTGATCCGCCACTCGTGGCGCTGGTCCACCGCATCCAGTGCATGGTACATTCGCCTTCAAACATTGGGCGCCGCAGCCGCCCCTTGTGGCTGGCCCCATGCATATTACGCCTTGGTCCAAGAAGCATGTTTTAAAGTCATCGTTTATCTCGTAGATTCGCTTCACTTGGGTGATTTTTCGGTCTTTCTTCTCCCTTGGGCACTCGTCGCAGACAGACTTGTTGAAAAGAAGGTTTGAGCCTTTTGGTGGGAGTTTTCCGCTTAAAATGGCTTCTAAAGCGTCAATAACTCTTGGAACTGGAGGGGGACAACCCGAAAGAAAATAGTCCACGTCGACGGTTTGCGCCAAAGTCTTAACAGTGCCGTAGAACTCTGGAAGCTCTAACTCGCCCTGCGGCGCCTTAAAGCTTGTCTGAGGCGTTATGCGTTCGGGATTCCGCGTTGACGGAGTCTCAAAGTAGGCTCTTTCGAAGATTTTTTCGCGGTTCCATAGGTTTCCTAAGCCGACGACGCTTCCGTCACAGGCGCAGGAGCCGAAAGCCACAAGCACTTTTGACTTCTGCCTCAACAGTTTAGCCATATACTCTTGTTCGCTGTTGCGGATGGCGCCGTTAAAGAAGCAGACGTCTATGCTCTTGTCGGGCATAGCTTCCACATCTTTGTATTTTATGTCCATGGCAACAGGCCAAAACACTATGTCGGCTTTGGCTACGACGTCCAAGATTTTCTCGTTAATGTCTAAGACAGCGATTTCACAGCCACCGCAGCTTGCCGCCCAGTAAAATGCAAACTTTAGCTTTTGGGTTTTCGCCATTCTCCTCACCAGTCTCGTGTATTTTTAATGAAGTTAGATTTATTGCACCCTCTATAATTTAAATTTAGCTCAAAGTAAATAGAAAATAGAGAAAATTAAGCACTTAATTCAAATTTGAAACATGCTCATGTTTTAGCTAATTGTCGCCGCTTGAGCTGCTTTGCTTTCTGCCTTTTCCACACCGACTGCTGTTTCTCGAGCTTTTACCTTTTCCATAGATTTCTTTGAAAGCTCTTCTTCTTGAAGGTTGAGAGTTGCCTTTAGATTGCCGTCTTCCTGGATTGTTATGGTGAAGCCCATGTTTCTGAGAAGGCTTATGGCTTTAAAGTTATCTGGAAGCATAATCGCGTAGACTGTTTCTACACCCATTTCCTTGGCAATTTCCAGCGCGTAATCCACCATTTTCGTGCCTAGACCTATTCCCTGCCATGGATCCGCGACTATGAACGCTATTTCACCCTTTTTACGGTCAGGTTCAAGACTTATCCTTACCACTCCGAGAATTCTTCTGCGGCCTCCCTCATTTAGTTCAGCAACTATCGCGATTTCCCTCTCATAATCTATGTTGCAGTAGCGCACCCTAACCTCGTGAGGTGTATCCTTTATTATCTGGAAGAACCTGAAACGAATTGATTCTTCTGAAAAGTTCTGGAACATTTCAATCCATAATGGCTCATCCTCAGGTTTTATTGGCCTAAGCAAAACCGTTCTTCCATCCCGTGTTCTCCATAGAGTTTCATACTTTTTAGGGTAAGGGCTTATTACCAAATGCTGGTGCGGCTCAACATTTTTAAAAACAAGTTCTTTATCTATGACCATGCGCGCGTCTAAAACATAAGCCTCTTTATCGCTTATCCATAACGGGTTCACATCCACTTCTACTATCTGTGGAAAGTCTACAAGCAGCTGGGAAAATCTCATCAATATTTCCTCAAGAAGTTTCATGTTAGCCGGCGGCAATCCACGGTATCCCTTAAGCAAATGGCAAATTTTTGTCTCTCCGATTAAACGTCTGATCAATGTTTGGTTCAACGGAGGCAAACCAACGGCATAATCCTTGTACAGCTCGGCAGCAATGCCGCCAACCCCGAAGAGCACGACGGGGCCGAAGATTTTGTCCTTTTTGGCCCCGAGCATAACCTCGTAGCCATGGTTCTTCACCATTTTTTGAACTGTAACGCCTTGAATTTCCGCCGTTGGATTACGTTCCTTAGCAGCCTTAACCACGCGTTCAAACGCGTTTCTAACTTCAGCTTCACTGTTTAAGTCGAGGGCGACGCCTCCACTTTCAGTTTTATGTGTTATTTGAGGTGAGAGAACTTTCACAACTACGGGGTAGCCAATCTGCGATGCCAAAAGTGCAGCCTCGTCAGCGGTTTTGGCGACACATGTTTTAACCACTGGCAAGCCATAAAATGCAAGAATCCTTTTTGCCTCATCTTCTGTCAAAACTTCACGGCCTTCCATCACAGCCCCTCTCATGATCGTAATTATCGGACGCTTCGGCGGCGAAAAGTCCACTGGCAGTTCCTCTGGAGTTTCATATAGAAGCTCCAAGTTCCGCTTGTATTGGTACATGTAGAGGTATGTTTTCACCGCTTGCTCCGGAGTGGAGTGAGTTGGGATTCCGTTCTCGTTTAGTATGCGGTTTGCCTCTTCAATGGCTCCGTAGCCCATAAACGAGGTTAAAATTGTCTTGCCGTGATATTTGCAACTCCTACATACTTCAACAATAGCTTTTGCCACCTCGACGGGGTCTGACGCGGCTTGCATGGTGTAAATTATGAGAACGCCGTCCACGTTTTCGTCTTTGAGACAGGCCTCCAAGGCAACCTTATAGCGATCGGGGCTAGCTTCCTCTAGAAGATCTATGGGGTTTGTAATGCTGCAATATTTAGGAAGTGTTCCACCCAGCGTTTCAAGCGTTTTTGGACTCAAAGCCGCAAGCTTGCCTCCTCTGGCTATGAGGGTATCCGTCGCAATGACAGCGGGACCGCCAGCATTAGTTATTATCGTTAAGTTCGGTCCTTTAGGCAGCGGCTGAAGCCCAAGCGCCTCTGCACAATTGAATAGGTCAGATATTTCATCAACCCGAACTATTCCTGCACGTTTAAAGGCTGCGTCGTAAATTTGATCCTCCCCCGTTAAGGAGCCCGTGTGGAAAGCTACAGCCTTTGCGCTTTCGCTGAATTTTCCAGCTTTGACAACGATTATGGGTTTTGTTCTGGCGAAGTGTCTTGCGGCGCTCATGAATTTGCGGGCGTCCGTTATTCCTTCAACGTACATTAGGATGCTTCTGGTTTCCGGGTCCATCCCAAAGTAATCTATTAGGTCGCCGAAGTCCACGTCAATCATTGAGCCAACTGAGACGAAGTAGCTGAACCCTATGTTTTCATGGATTGCCCAGTCAAGGGTTGCAGCGCCCAAGGCTGCGCTTTGAGAGATAAACGCTATGTTGCCGGGTTTCGGCATCTTTTTTAGAAGCGTAGTGTTAAGCTTGATTTTAGGCCGCATTACGCCCAGCGAGTTTGGCCCAATTATCCGCAAGTTATACTTTCGTTTAGCCTCAAGTATCTTGTCTTCAAGTTCCTTGCCTTCCGGCCCAACCTCCCTGAACCCAGCAGAGATTATCACTATGCCTTTGATCCCAGCTCTGCCGCATTGTTCCACAACTTCTGGGACCGACAAGGCTGGAGTGGCAATGATGGCGAGGTCTACTGTTTCAGGTATTTCCTCCACAGTTTGATAGGCCTTAAAACCTAGAACCTCTTTCTTCCTTATGTTAACAGGGTAAATTTTTCCTTCAAAACCTGATTCAACGAGGTTAGTCATTAAAGCGCGTCCAACGGAGCCTTCCCTGTCAGTGGCGCCTACGAGAGCCACACTTTTAGGGTTAAAGATTTTTTCAAGATAAATAGTAACCAGGGCGAACCCTCACATCGAATAGGGTTAGTGGGAAATTAAAACTTTGTGCATCTAACAACCATAAATTGTCGCGGTCGTTTTTCATCGGAAAACGACACAATCAAAAATAAATTTAACGCAAAATCAACGTAAACTATTTATTTTACAGTTTTTCTTCAGACCGCTTCCAAGGTTGATGATCATGGCTCAAAGTGTTGAGGCCTATAAAGAGTTCTTTGAAAGCGACATAATCCCGCCAAGCTGGAAAGACAGAGTCTGGAGTAAAGAGGATTTCAAAAAGTTTCATGAAAGCACTGTGGTAAGCAAGGAAGCCATTGAACAATGGTGGGAGAAATGGGCTAATGAAATATTCTGGTTCAAAAAGTGGAGCAAAGTTTTAGACGACAGCAAACCGCCATTTTACAGGTGGTTTGTCGGCGGAGAAACCAACTTGGCTTATTTAGCCACCGACTGGCAGATTCAAAAAGGACGCAAAAACAAGCTGGCACTTATATGGGAGGGGGAACCTTGGGACGATGAACTCAAACAGCCAAAAGAGGTTAAAAAGTTCACTTTCTACGACTTGTTCAAGGCGTCTAACATAATAAGTTATGCGTTGAAAGAGAAGTTAGGCGTGAAGAAGGGAGAAATCGTAACCTTCTATTTGCCAATGATTCCAGAGCTGCCATTCTACATGCTTGCCGTTCAGCGACTGGGCGCAGAACACAGCGTTGTCTTCAGCGGTTTCAGTGCAGAAGCACTTGCAAGCCGCGTTGTGGACAGTGGTTCAAGAATAATAGTGACAGCTGACGGTTTCTATAGGAGGGGCAAAATTATCAACCTAAAATCGATAGTTGACGAGGCCGTAAAGATATGCGAAAAGGAAGGACTCAAAATAGAAAAGGTCATAGTTGTCAAGAGAGCTGGAAACGAGATATCGTTTAACCCTGCCAGAGACATGTGGCACCACGAGTTGATAGCCGACGTGCCGCAAAATGCTTACGTGCCTGTTGAAAAACAAAACGAGTCAGACAGCGCTTTCATCCTATACACTTCTGGGACAACTGGAACGCCAAAAGCTGTCCAGCATTCAGTAGGCGGCTACGCAGTCGGATTGTACGCCACAATGAAAATGCTTTTCGACGTAAGGGAAGACGACATTTACTGGTGCACCGCCGACGTGGGATGGATCACCGGCCACTCATACGTGGTTTATGGACCACTTATTTCAGGATTGACAACCATAATCTACGAGGGCAGCCCAGACTATCCTGAACCAGACCGATGGTGGAGCATCATAGAAAGACATGGAGTAACACTATTCTATACAGCGCCCACCGCCATCAGAATGCTCATGAAGTACCCTGAAGACTACGTCAAAAAACATGACCTGTCAACGTTAAGAATAATTCACACTGTAGGTGAACCAATAAACCCTGAAGCCTTCTTGTGGTACTTCAAAAACCTCGGTCGAGGCGACGTGGTGGCATCCAGCTCATGGTGGATGACTGAAACTGGACACATCATAACCGGACACTTCCCAGGTCTTGGAAAAATATTCCCAATGAAAACTGGAACCAACGGTTACTCCATACCAGGCGTACGCGTGGACGTCGTCGACGACGATGGCAACCCATGCCCGCCCGGCGTCAGAGGATACTTTGTGATAACGTCTCCGTGGCCTGGAATGCTTGAAACTTTGTATAAGAACCCGCAAAGGTACATCGACGCATACTGGTCAAGATTTAAAGGTAAATTATACTTCTACACCGGAGATTTCGCGGTTAAAGACCAAGATGGATACATCTGGGTGCTTGGAAGAGCTGACGACGTCATCAAGGTTGCAGGACACCGAATAGGCACCGCGGAGGTTGAGGCAACCCTTGCAAGGCACCCGGCGGTGGCTGAGGCGGCCTGCGTTGGTAGAAGCGACCCGATAAAGGGACAGATTCCCGTGATCTTCACTGTGCTTAAGAAGGGTTTCACACCAAGTCTTGAACTTGAGAGGGAGTTGAAGAATTATCTCAGAGCTTCTATAGGGCCGATAGTTGCGTCAGACGCTGTCATAGCCTTCGTAGAGGTCCTGCCAAAAACGAGAAGCGGCAAAATAATGAGAAGGCTGCTGAGGGCGGTTGTTGAAGGCGCCACGCTAGGCGACGTAACAACATTAGAAGATGGAGTCGCCGTCGAAGAAGCCAAAAAAGCCTATGAAATCATGAAATCAGCCCTTGAAAAATAGACAGCTTCACTAAAATCCCTTTTTTAAACTGCTAATCCCCATCTATCTTCAAAGCATGGATCAACTAGGTTTAAGGTGGTGAAATCTCTACGTCAAACAAGTCTTTCAAGGTTTTTGGACTGAAAGCCGAAATGGGCAGATGGATTATCGTTACGGCAGGATTCACCATAATGTTTTGCCTTGGCGCAATCTACTCTTACAGTGTAATCTCCGTCCCACTGAAGGGAATTTTTGAGGCTCCACCTCCACAGGGTTACGGGTTAAAGGTTTCATCTACCGAAATGCAGCTTCCATTCATCGTTTTCTTGCTTCTTTTCGCGTTAACCATGCCATTTGCTGGGAAATACATTGAAAGGTATGGGCCAAGAAAAGTTACGCTGATAGGAGCATTGCTTGTAGGCTTAGGATGGTGCTTAGCTTCCTTCGCTAACTCTCCATTAACGCTCACGTTTCTCTATGGTGTGATAGGCGGCCTCGGAGTCGGCATAGCCTACAACTGTCCAATAGTAACTTCAACAAAATGGTTCCCGGATCGAAGAGGCTTGGCTGTCGGCTTAACAGTTCTAGGATTCGGCATATCGGCGGCTCTTGTGGGACCGCTGGCAGACTTCCTTACAGCAAGATTTGGAGTACAAGTCATGTTTCAAATTTTGGGAGGCATATTCTTTGCTTTAACGGCTGCTTCCGCCTTACTTCTCAAATTTCCCCCTGAAAACTGGACGCCGCAAGGCTGGAAAAATGTGGGGAATCTGACAGTTTCACAAGCGGGTTTGAAAAGAGAGGAGATGGTTCGAACTAAGACTTTCTATGTGTTGTGGATATGTTACACTGTCGGAACGCTGGCGGGTTTAATGGCGATTGGAGTTTCAAAACCCGTCGGTCTAGAGGTGGCTTCCAACCTTGGAATAAGCCAACAAGAAATTTCAGCTCTACTCACAGCCCTAATAGCTCCGTTCGCCATATGTAACGGTTTTGGACGCCCCCTATTCGGCTGGCTAACGGACAAGCTTGGTCCAAGAAAGACGGCGGCGATATCCTTCACAATGATTGTTATAGCTTCACTGGCCATGTCTGCGGCAAACTCGCTGCAAGTTTACATCTTTACCTTCGCAGTTTTATGGCTTAATCTCGGCGGGTGGCTCGCAATAGCCCCAGCGGCCACAGCAAAATTCTTTGGAACAAAAGACTACGCGCATAAGTGTTCATTAATTTGTTTTAGGCTTGTTTTTGTGTTTGGAGCATTTTTCTGGGTTTTTAGTATGTGAAGGCTGCTATGTTGTTTGCCAGTTCTGGTCTTCCTATTTTGTGGGCTGCTA
>Ga0209225_1000282_pt1 | contig 60635 bp, 60 predicted proteins | sample WasSprMetagenome_FD_184732 | JGI IMG/M metagenome (GOLD analysis project Ga0209225, IMG submission 184732) | Sulfidic aquatic microbial communities from Washburn Spring, Yellowstone National Park, USA - WS (SPAdes) (version 3) | ecosystem: Environmental > Aquatic > Thermal springs > Hot (42-90C)... | reverse complement strand
GAAGAAGGTTGAGAAGGTAAGTGCTCCTGAGCCGTTTGACTTGACAACCCTCCAAAGAGAGGCTTACAGCTTTTTCGGGTTTACTCCTTCACGAACACTCAGCATAGCTGAGACGCTTTACTTGAACGCTTTAATATCATATCCTAGAACATCGTCGCAGAAACTACCTTCCGACATAGGTTACAGGGAAATACTTGAGAAGCTTGCGGAGAACCCTGTTTACTCCAACGCTGTTGAAAAAATACTTTCCAGACAGGTTTTAACGCCTAAGCAGGGGAAGAAGGATGATCCGGCGCATCCCGCTATCCACCCTACTGGGGAACAGAAATCCGGATTAAACACTGACCAGCTTAAGATACTTGACTTAGTGACTAGACGCTTCCTAGCAGCTTTCGACGAGGATGCGGAGAAGGCTGTTTGCAGAGTTACTTTAAAGCTTGGTAATGAAAGATTCATCCTTAGAGGCAGCGAGATTGTTAAGAAAGGATGGTTAGAAATATACTCGCCCTATTATGTCCCTGAGGAAAGAATGATACCTCCGCTTAAAGAGGGTGAATACTTGACTGTTCGAAAAATTGTTTCTGAAGAAAGGTTTACCAATCCTCCGCACCGTTATAATCCAGCGTCTCTCGTAAGGGAGATGGAGAGGCTTGGAATAGGGACTAAGGCGACTAGGGCGGAGATAGTGGAGACGCTTTACAAGAGGGGCTATATAGCTGGCAGATCCATAGTTGTAGCCGACTTAGGGTTTAGCCTAGTCTCTGCTTTAAACAGGTTTTCACCAAAGATTCTTTCAGTTGAAATGACTAGGGAGGTTGAGGCCGATATGGAGAAAATAGAGAAGGGGCTTATCGATGAGGAGAAGGTCATAAGCATGGCTAAGGCCGAGTTGACTGAAATACTTAGAGAAGTGGAGGCTAACGAGGAGTATATCGGGAAACATCTTTCAACCTCAATAATATCAATACTCAGGGGGAAAAATATTATTGGAAAATGTCCATTATGCAAGGAAGGAGAGCTTAGAATGATTGTTTCTAGGAAGACAGGTAAAAGATTTGGAATATGCACGAATGTTTTTGAGAAGAAATGCAGCCTCACAATACCTTTACCGCAGAATCCCAACAGGGTTTACGCTACCGAAAGGAACTGCAAGATTTGCGGATGGCCTATGGTGAGGGTTATCACTAAAGGGAAGCCTTGGCTCCTGTGCGTCAACCCCTCCTGCTCGAGTAAGACAAATCGTTCAGAAAAAACTGGAGTAGACCGTGGTTTGAAAGCATGACGCGCACAACCTCCTTAACCCATTTACCCGTATAATCATTGTTCTCCAGCCTTCTGAGAAACTCCTCCGGAGTTAAACCACCGTATGCACTCCTCCAGGCCTCATAGTTCCTAACAATATTTCTATACGCTTCCAAGTGAAGACTGCAAAAAGATGGTTTAGACCCGGTTTCAACGTTTCTCCCGCATATTATGCATTTCTCAGAACTGGTTTTCATCAGGATTCTCCACTCCCTAACTATTTAAAAACCTTTTAAAAGTTAAAAAAGGAAATGCTTAAATTCTATTTCACGCCGAATCCTCAAGTATATGAATCCGCTACTGTTGCCAGAATACTTGATGGATAAAATAAAGAAATGGAGTGAGAAGACGAGTGGAATCCGTAGAGGAGAAATCGTGAACATGTTAATCTTGACAGGCTTAACCATTGCTATGGGGGTGTTCCTGTCTGGAGCAACATACGTAATCACCTATTTTCAAGCAACCCCATGGATGATAGATTTATCGTCATACGGTTACGGCGTATACTTCTATATTCCTAGGGCATTGGGAGACTATCTCTCACAGACAATTCTAGAGATGGTTTACGTGTTTATCTCCTATCTTTTCGCAGGCATGGGAGTGATTCTCTTAGTCAGGGGGTCAAGGTCTGTTTCTCAGAAGAAAATGTTCATAATGTTTGGAATAACCCTCTTAACAATATCTCTGCTGATGATAATGGGGCTGGATTACCTTAAGACATCCGCTCTGAGGTAGAGGGCGTAGGCTTCACCATGGCACTTTCTTTATTTTAAGAAGAAACGCTAAGAAGTTTGAAATTAAGTGTACTGCTGGTGTTAAAGCCATGATTATGATGATCGCGCGCGGATCCAGATGATTCCAAGCCTGCGACAAAAGTGTTGCGCCCAGCATAAAGTCAAACTGATCGAGAACAGGCATAGGATCCCCTGGTTTTATCGAAATCCTTCTTTTAATGAAAGCCCCCATCAGGTCTCCTAGCAATGCTCCGAGACTCGTTAAAAACGACACTATAACTGAATTACCTACCATGCTTCCTGTGAAAATCCCAACGACTAGGCCGAGGAAGAAGCCTTTAAACGTCTTGCCGCTTCCAAAAATAGGTTTACCATCTATGAAAACTTTTCCCAAGTCTATTTGCCTCCTTCCCTTGAATAAGAGAGCGGAAGCGTTGGCAGCGTAGGCTGAAGAATAGAAAATCAGCCCTCTGATTCCTAGTTCAAACATTTCTTGAACAAGCATTCTCATTACACTCCAATACTTCACCGCCTTCTTTAAATCCTTCCGGAAGTATACAAAGTTTAGTTTTAACCCCGGTTTTCCCAGTTAGCTCTCCAAGCGTCCCGCCAACGCTGCATTTACGCAGCTCTAAAACATAGTCCACCCAGTAGAGAAAGATTCTTCTCGCCGGAATGCTAGCTGAACTGTTCAAGCCTTCGCCTGGGCCAGTAAGAATCCCGATGCAACCGTATTTCTTTGAGAGGAATGAGAAGAAAGCAAGTATCTTGTTGAGAAGATAAAGAATGTTAGAGTGGGAGGAAGAGTCGTGCAACGATATTTCACGCAGATACGCGTCCGGCAAGGAGCCTGCTATAAGAAGCTTAAAAGAGCCCTTTTTAAGAATCATTGTTTCAGATTGTTCAAGCGCTTTATCAAGCTCCACAAGGTTTTCAAAACTGGAGAAAACAACCCTAGAGAGATCCTGGGGGCTGAGAGAATACGCTTCTTTAACCATCGTTCTCGCGTTAAAACCGTCTAAGAAAAGCAGTGTAGAATCTTTATTCACCCTAATAAGGCTGAGTATGAATGGAAAAACCCTGGAGTATTCTCCGTAGAGAAGAATTGTCTTCCCGCTCAGGCTTATCGCCAATTCTTCAAACCGCATATTCAACCTTTTACCTTAACAAAATGTTTTCAACGTATTAAACTCTTTTCCAATCTTCATGGAACCTTTTTAATCATGGCATAATCACATAGGAACAGCATGGTAAGGATAGGGGACTATGTGAAAGAGCTTGGCGACGACATTATTCTAGATTCGAAAAAACACTTTGAGTCCGAGGTCCCTATCGTAATAAGGGAAAGCGAGCCACGGGCCATTCTGTTTAAAGAACCCTTTCAGGGTAAAGACCCGTTGATAGCAAACCTCTACTCTAGCCGTGGCAGAGTAGAGAGGCTTATGAAAACTGGGAAAGGAGGCTTGTTCAACCATGTTTCCAAGGCTAAGCGGTGCCTTTTCAAACCGGTGGAGAGAAACTGGTATTGGAATGGAACATCCGACTCAACTAGTATTTCAAGACTACCCTTGTTGAAATACTACAGTAATGATGCTGGAAAGTATATTACTAGCTCCGTAATAGTTGCCAGAGACCCTGAAGATGGTGTTGTCAACATGTCGGTGCACAGGCTTCTCCATCTTGGTTCAAACATGTTTGCTGTAAGAATGGTTGAGGGAAGACATTTGCACCAGATATTCATGAAGCAGAAGGCTGCTGGCAATGATTTGAAAGTGGCTGTTCTAATCGGCACTCCTGCACACATAATCCTGTCTGCTTCAACACAGTTGCCGAAAGATGTTTCAGAGATAGATTATGCAGGAGCATTAAAAAGTAGTCCGCTCGAGGTCACGTATTTCGACGGTGGCAACCTGCCAGTACCCGTCGAGTCCGAGTACGTTTTCGAAGGAAGAATAAGGATAGACCTGACTGCTAGGGAATGGATGACTGATATACTTGGCCTACCGGATAAACCTAGGGATCAACCAGTGATAGAGGTTGATAAAGTCTATTGGAATGAAAACCCAATTTACCATGCGATACTTCCAGGAGGGCTTGAGCATAAACTGCTCATGGGATATCCTGCGGAAGTCAAAATAAGGGAGAAGCTTGTTGAAAACGATGTTGATGTTAAGGATGTTTGGCTTTCAAGCGGTTCCGGAGGATGGCTCCACTGCTTCGTAAGCATTTCAAAGAAAAGTGATGATGAACCTTTCAAGGTTATAAAGCTCGTGATGGAGGCGCATGGCTCTGTGAAAGGAGTTATCGTAGTGGATGAGGACATAGATCCTGGGAGCTATGAGGATGTGGATTTCGCGCTGGCTACGAGGTTTCAGGATAAACGGAAATTTTTCTTCTTTGAAGGGATGCGTGGATCCTCATTGGATCCTTCCAGCGATCAAGAAAGATTAGTAACTTCTAAATGGGGCTTAGACTTAACCCTCCCCATTAAGATTGATAGGAATCGTTTCTTAAGGAGCAGGATGTAGTTGAAGACGCATATTACTAAAGAGATGTTTAAAAAAATATTGGAGTCGACGCAGACGGGAAGAAAAAAATATGTTAAGATATCCAGCGCACACCTTTCTGGAATCTCCTATCTGAACATTGGCGACGCCGGGCTTGAATTCCTTGAAGACTTAGGAAGGTCAGGGTTAAGGTTTAGGGTCAGGACTACGATAAACCCCGGATGCGTTGATTTCGACAGAGTTTTCGAGTGCGACCCTGAGGTTGTTGAAAAACAGGAGAGAATAGTTCGAAGCTTGAAAAACATTGGGGCGAAAGAATCATTAACCTGCACACCCTACTTGTTCGACAATCCTTTAAGGAAGAATCAGAAAATAGCTTGGGCAGAAAGCTCTGCAGTGCTTTACGCGAATTCAATCATAGGCGCATCAACAAATAAGGAGGGAAGCTTGACGGCGCTGGCTTCAGCCATACTGGGTTATACTACGCGGACCGGTATTCACCTTCGAAACGGTAGGAAACCCCGGATTTTTTTCGAATACGATGGTGAGCTTAAGAATGAGCTTGACTACGGGCTTCTCGGATACGTTATGGGATTGAAAGCCGGTGCTGAAATACCCTATCTCAGGCTGAAAAAAAATTCTGGAAACATTTTTTACTATAAGCAGCTTCTCGCAGGCTTCGGCACCAGTGGGGCGGCACCCATGGTTTGGATAGAGAACCTTACACCAGGATTCTTAAGAGTTAAAAAACCTTTGAGAAAAATAGTTTTAGATAGAAGCGAGCTTGAGAAGGAGAGGAGGAATCTTTCTGAAGAAGCCCCGTCTTCTCGCGATGAGAAGCTGGTTTTCATAACAGGCTGCCCCCACATGTCTCTGGAGGAGATTAAGGGTTTTCAAGAAGCGCTTGAGAGTGTAAACAGGCTCTCTGTGGAAGCATGGGTTTTCACCTCCCGGAGTACCTATTCAGAAGCTTTTCGAAAAAGCTTGCTGACGGAGCTTTTTGAAAAAGGAGTTAGAGTATTTAAAGACTCCTGCGTCATGCATTGCAGCCTCAAGAAGGGAAGAGTACATGTATTGACGAACTCGGTCAAAGCAGCGTATTACGTGCGTGGAGCCCTTAAGCTTAAAACAACCCTGAAATCTTTAAACGAGTTTATTGAAGAATATGGTGGAAAGTAGCATGGTTTTAAAGGTTAAAATTGTTAACAGGGGTTTTGCCAAGGGAGCCTTACTGATAAGCCGGCAGCCAATATCCTTCTTTGGAGGAGTAGACCCGTCGACCGGAGTTATAGTTGAGAAGAACCATCCCTTAGAAGGGGCAAGCCTATGCAGAAGAATCCTTGCGGTCCCTTACAGTAAAGGAAGCACAGTAGGCTCCTACGTGATATATGGTCTTGCTAAAAGAAAAATCGCTCCTTCAGGAGTAATACTCGGACGGGAGGACAGCATAGTGTCTGCCGGAGCAATACTCGGCGGAATACCGGTGGTTCTTGCAGATATGCGGAAAATACTTTCATCGTTCAAAAACGGGGAGACAATCATTCTCGACGCTAGGAAAGGCAGGATACTAAGACCCGTCTGATACTGCTTAACTCAAAGAGATATTTTAAAAGAGTACGGCCTTTCTCCAAAAACTCTTTTAGAGGCTTTAAAGACCCTTTCCCTGTGTTCTGGAAAAGTGTATACCCTTGCAAGACCCATGAAGCCCTTTAGAGATTGAACCATAGGGGAAACGTCGAAAACTGATTTAGGCGTTCTCTCAGAATCCTCTCTTCCTATTATCTTTACGTCGAAGCCACCATGTTTCTCACCACTATAGTCAGGATGATACGGTAATGAGGGTACTGAAGGAAGGTCTAGGAAAACCAGACTTTGAGTTAAACCAGCCTCTTCAGCAATTTCACTCTCAAGGCTTCCTCGCAGCAAGGGTCTAGAGATTAAAGAATGATATAGAGGATCCTCGTGATGCATCATTATCTCGAACACTGATTTCAACAACGATCTGTTTAAATATCCGGTTACGAGCCTTTTAGCCAGCTTAGCCTCCTCAGTAGTTTCATTCATGGAGAGTATTCTTTGGATTACTGAATGATCATCCAAAGAGACATATTCCTCCGGGTCTTTAAACCCAGTTAGCCCCACCGCATCGTCAACTAAAAGCATCGCCCTTGAAAGCATTATCACAGCAGCCCTGACAGTCCTATGAAAGTAGACAGCCTTAAACATCATGTACCTTGCAATGAATAGGGATTCTAAGGCGTATAGTGCTGCTTCATCGATGGCAAGAGAATCTTCCCATAGAAGCATGGAGTCTATGATCCTTTCAGAGTCTATTAAGCCGTATTCAACACCTGTAAAGAAAGAATCCCTAGGAAGATAATCGAGAATATCAGCGTCAAAATAGCTGGAGATTATCTGGTTAACCCACTTTTCTCTCAAACCGTCTTTTCCTACGGAAAGCCTAGAAACCTCTTCTGCCGTAAACCCTGCTTCAGAAACCAGATCTGCGATCTCAGTCCTGCTTATAAGCATTGACGCCACTTCCTCATGAGTCATACCCCTCTTCTCACTAAGTACTTCTTCAAACGTGTGTGAAAAAGGTCCATGACCAATATCGTGCAGCATGCCGGCTAGCCTTATGAGTTGAAGCCCATCCTTATCCACCTTTTCAGGAAAATAGTTAGCCAAGTGGGAAAATATTTTACTGGCTGTCAGCATTACGCCCAGTGAATGGAGGAACCGCGTGTGTACAGCACCAGGGTAAGTTAAGTGGGCACCAGCCAGCTGCTTAATTCTTCTAAGCCTCTGAAAAACAGGAGTATCTATTATACTTCTCTCTACATCAGTGATGTGAATATATTTGTGTATCGGATCCCTTATCTCCGCTACATACTTCAAAACTTCAAGACATCTTTAATAAAGCCTCTAATAAGTTTTAGGTGTATGATGAATAGAGAGAAAGGAGCTCATATAAGCTTTGAGGGGATAGACGGGTCTGGGAAAACGACTGTTTCGACAAGCCTCTATTTGAAACTCAGGGAGAAGGGCTATCCTTGCTTCTATACTGTTGAACCAACATTCATGCGGGTTGGGGCGTTGATAAGGCTCCATGCCTCCAGGATACGGAATGCTCCGCAATACTATTTAGCACTACTGTTTGCAGCAGATAGGGTTGAACACTATGAAAGGATCATAAGGAAGAGGCTTGAAAAAGGCTATTATGTTATTTCAGACAGGTATGTTCATTCCTCCATCGCATACCAAGGAGGATTGTTAAACGACCTTGAATGGGTTAGGATCATTAACAACAGGGTTCCTCCGCCTGATTTAGCAATCTATCTTGACATAGACCCGGAGAATGCTCTCAGAAGAAAGAATGTTTCAGGACCGTTTGAAGACATTTCTCTCCTTGAAAAGATAAGGAGCGTCTACCTGAAGCTTGTTGAAAACGGAGAATTAATCATGGTTGATGCAGATAAGCCTTTAGAAGAAGTATTGGAGGAAGTGACTAAAATCGTCGAGAGTAAGCTTAATCTTGATTTATCAGGTTAAATCTTCCTCGTTAAACTCCTTAGTTAAGACTTCCCTTATTCTGCGAGCCTTAATGTCGCCTATCCCCTCAACCTGCTGGAGATCCTGTTCGCTTGCATTGAAAACCCTCAAGGGGGTTTTAAAGTATTTTAAGAGCTTTATAGCCGTAGTTCTCTCCACTAGAGGTAAGCCGGAAAGAAGGAAGACTTGCTGGTCAGCAACGGTTTCAGGCTTCTTCTCACCCCTAACCTGAAGATGCTTCTTGAGCTCCTTTTGCTCTCTTAAAGCTATTGCGTAAATAAGCTCCGCAGACTCCCTAGCGTCTCTCGACCAGATTAAAACAATCTTGTAGCCTGTTATGAGCGCTGCAATAGCACCTCTTATCGCGCTGGGACGAATATTGCTCAAAGGAGCATACACATCCCTCCCCTCTATCAGCAAAACAGGTATTTCATAGGAATCCGATAGAAGCTTAGCCTGCTGGAAAAGCCTTGAATCTATTATCGATGACGTGAAATCGTTGACCGTCTTCCTCTCCACGCATATTCTTTCAGAAAGAACATAATCCCCAACCTCAAGCTGGCTGAAAGTAATTCTGGCTCCAAGCCGAGCAAGCTCGTTGACAACAGGGCATGCGGACTCCCTATTATCCACTATTATACTCACTTTATCTTCAAAGGCTTCGCCGTGAGGAATAAACCTGGTTAAAGCATAGTTGGATTCCTTCTTAGATTCGTTTCGCGATTGAATCATTCTCATCTCCTCCAGCATCCTCCTCTCCCTTCTACGGGCGATCCAAAGGTACTGTTCGTCGCGAGTATCTTGAAAATACAGGATATATACTTTCCCAGGTGCGTTTCGACCCGTCCTCCCTACTCTTTGAACAAACCTTATGCCGCTTGGAGTATTATCGTAGAAGACTACAGTGTCTGAAGAGGAGATGTCAAGCCCTTCTTCGCCGACTTGTGTCGCCACCAGAACATTAAATTCACCGCTTTTAAACCTTGAAAGAACCTCGTCCTGCTCCTTCTGGGACTGCCCCTTGTCACCGATCTTAGAAGCCTGCCCAACCAGCCTAGTGACTTTTAAGCCTTCCACGGAGGATAATTCTTTCTCTATGTCTTTCGAAACCGCACGGTAACTGGCGAAAACTATTATCCTCCTGACTCCGGATTCAAGCTCCTTCTTAGCAAGCTCAAGAAGCTTCGACAGCTTAGCATTATCCTTCTGAAGCCTAAGAAGCTCCACCGCATCCAGAATCCTCTTGTCAGCGATTATTTGAGACAGGTATTTCGGCGCTCCGGGTTTCCTAGTTCTCTCCACAATCCTGCTTATGAACTGAAGGAAGTATTTTGGGCCAAGCAGGTCCAGCCTTTCCAGAGCAGTTATAAGGTATCTTGCCCTAGCCAGATTTTTCAAAGCCTCCACGAGCTCAGGCTTATCTAGGAAAGGACGGCTTTTAATCGCGTTAACCATCTCCGTTATCTCCGTGAAGCTGCTCGGCTTCTTCTCCCAGGGAAACGCTTTAAGCGCCTGGTTAATCTGGTCGTTGATGAAGCTTTGAATAAGCGACCTGGCTTCCTTGACCAGCGGGCTCAGAGGCACGGGTATTAGATGATACTCAACCCTCTTAACGTAAGGAGCAACATCCCTGTCGTCCCGAGTCCTGAACTCCAGGTTTTTTATCGCAAGGTTTCTCATCAGCTCCTCAATATCCTCCCTACAGGAGCCCGGCGAGGCTGTCAACCCCAGTATTAATGGGGACGAGCATTCTGAAACATAGCGTTGAGCAATAGTTATGTAAGCATAGTTTCCTTTAGCCCTATGAGCCTCGTCGAAAACAATGAGTCCTACATGGCTAAGCTGAACATTCCCTTTAAGAATCTCGTTCCTGAAGAGTTGCGGGGTTGCGAATACAAGCCTGTAATCGGTGAAAACCCTTTTCGCAACAGGAGTCTCCCCTGTCCAAAGTGCTATAAGACCCGTGTCAATGTTCAGGCAATCCTTGAAAAAATTATAGTGCTGCTCCACCAGAGGCTTGGTCGGCGCTAAAACCACGCAGACCCCCTTGCCCGTCCGAAGCCTTTCAGCAGCCACTAGGAGAGCTATCACAGTCTTCCCCAGTCCAGTAGGCAGCACTACGAGAGTATTGCCTTTAAGAGCAGCTAGAGAAATATTCGTCTGGTAGCTTCTTGCACGAACCTTCCCGTTTTTAATCAAAGGATGCGTGATAAAGCCCTCCGGATCCGTGTTGAAGATGCTTTGCGGAGCAGCCATTTTTCAACCCGTTCCAAGCTCATCCCTGAGTTTTTTCAAAGCTTCGACGATGCTTCTCAATTTAAGCTCATCCCTAGTGTTTAACAGGAGTTTCTCAACATCTCTTAGAAGCGATACTGCGTCCTCTTTGAGGTACTCTAAGGGGGGAAGCTCCTCAACGCTTCCCGTGCCGGGGGTGAGGCGGTAGAGCCTGCCGCAGTTAACACACTCTATCCTTCCGTCTTTATGCCTGAATAACGGTGCTCCGCAAGACTCGCAATGAACCGCCATCATTACAGAGCCTTTCTGCAAAGCCTCCGCCATCTTCTTAATATCGAACTTTTCGTAGGACATTCTCCTAATCCATCTCTATGTGGGATTATTTAAGGGAAATGGAGAAACACATATTAAAACCCTATTGTCTCATAACATACTGAGGAGAGTGTGGAAAATGTCTAAGACGCCGCGTAGGAGAGACTTGGAGAACGAGGAGAAAATCCTGAAGGCGGTGGAAATGTTGAGCTTCGTGGTTAACGACGTAACCACCCCCCGCAACATTAGAAACAGCATTAAAGAGGTTATTAACAGCCTTTCAAAGAAAACTACTACCCCAGGTATCAGAGCGGCAGCAGCCATAAATGTTCTAGACGAGATAAGCCAGGATCCGAATCTTTCAACAATATCAAGAACAAGAATATGGAGCTCGCTCACCCTCCTCGAAGAAATAAAGGATTAACTTAAAGCGAGGTTCTGGAATTTAAACGGGGAAACCTGATTATAAACCCGACGAGTAAGGATCCTTGCAGCACACATTGCCGAATCTGAGTTGCAATGAAGCAATTACCATGGCAAGGCGGAAGTATTAGTAGAGACGACCAGGTTATAAACCTCGCTTCACCTTAATGAACCGAAACCCTTTTAACATCCTTTTTTAACTACAACGCAAAAGAAGAATGTCATATAGCGTTGTTATGTGTGCACATAACGAGGAGAAGTATATTAAGAAGGCCTTAGAATCAGTTTTTCTTCAGACGGTTAAGCCTGAGAAAGTGATTGTAGTATTAGATAGGTGCACCGATAGAACTGGAGAAATAGTGAAGGAGTTTCCGGTGGAAGTGATAGAAAAAAGGGAGAAGAGATGGGAAAACTCCTACGCTGAGAACCTTGAGCTCGCAAGGTTGAGAATGAATTCCGAGTTCTACGCCATAGTTGATGCCGATGTTGTGATGGAGCCTAATTATTTTGAGGTCTTATTATCAGAAATAGGAGAAAAAGACGCTTGCATAGGAGGCAAGGTTGTTACGAGAAGCGAAACGCTTTTGGGAAGACTCCTACCCCTATGGGAAAGAACTTACAGAATTTCTCCTTCAAGGAGGCCGAGGGGATGCGCCTTACTCATAAGGAACAATGTGTTGAATAAAATCGGCGGGTTTGCTGATGCGCCAGCTCCAGATACGTATATTCAAGATAAAGCATTGGAACTCGGATATGGAATAGGCATTACGGTGAATACTCAAGCCTATCATATTAGAGAAATAACTTTAAAGAAAACGATAAAGGCCCAGTTTTCAGCTGGAGTGGCAAGATATGTTCAAGGAAAAGGGCTGGCAAGGACATTTTTACACTCTTTAGCAAGATTAAGACCTTTTGTATTCGCCGGGTATCTTTATGGTTTTTTAGCACACAAGGGGAAGTTGAAAGCAAAGCCCAGTAAGGGAGACGAGCAAGGTTGAATCATCCCGACAGAGAATCAGACGAGTCGTACAGCAAATTAAAAACCTCGGTAGTAATAGTTACCTACAATAGAAATAAGGATTGTAAAGAAGCGGTTCTCAGTGTTTTGAGGCAAAGAAAGCCACCTTTCGAAGTTATAGTAGTTGACGATGCTTCTTTGATTCCGTTTCAATTTGAAGCACCAAGCGTAAAGATTATAAGAAATGAAACGGAACGAGGATTGGCAGCTTCAAGAAACATTGGGGTTCATTTATCTACTGGCGATATTATTGCTTTTATTGATGATGATGCATTAGCCACGCCGAATTGGAACCAGAAATTACAAGAGGCGTTTACCGCAGATATTGATATCGTGGGAGGCCCGTGCAAACCTCTTTATCTATCATCTCTTCCTAAATGGTGGGATGAGAAACTCTTTGGTATTTTATGTGGAATAAGTTATCATGGAGTGGTAGGTTGTAACTTCGCCGTGAAGAAAGAAACATTTAATAAAGTTGGATATTTTAACGAACGATTAGGCAGAATTCATGGAAAACTCATATCAAATGAAGAAACAGAGTTCTTTGAAAGAGTTAAAAGGGCATATGGACGAATAGTTTTCGAGAAGGATCTTGAGGTATACCATAAAGTTTATCCAAATAGACTTACAATGTCCTATCTTTTAAGAAGAGTTTGGTACCAGGGTATTACAGAATGCATACAATATCCTGTATCCACACATCTAAGAAAGACGCTGGGATGCTTTAGACTAATAGTAGTCTATCTAATCAAAATGCTGATTAACAGAAAAAATATGCGCTACTATCTGATTAAGATGGTTGCACAGTTAGGCTTTATTTTCGGTCTATTTATAAGCAGATCTTTTAACAACGAAGATGCTCTATTGGGAAAAACCAAACATCATTAGTAGCGCCTGCTATTTCTGGCAACGCAAAGGTTATTAACGCAGGCTAGTAAGTGCAAACGTTGATATGAATCGACAGTTACCGCTTGTGACTTTAGGTATTTGCGTCAAGAACAACGCTTCCACAATAAAAATGACTATTGAAAGCATATTAACCCAAGATTTCCCTTTACAAAACCTTCAATTAATAGTAGTTGATGGGTTATCTTCAGATAATACATTGGATATTATAAGGACTATGTTAAAAGATTTGCCTGTTAATTGGATTCTATTATGCGACGAAGGCAAGGGATTGGCATATGCTAGAGAAATCGTTGTTAACCATGCATTGGGGGAATACGTAATTTGGGTTGATGGTGACCATGTTCTATATCCTGACTTTGTTAGCAAACATGTAGATTTCATGGAGAAGAATCCCGACATAGGCGGTGCAGGAGGAGTGATGGAGTATATAGCAACGAACATAGTCTCTAAGTTAGAGGGTTACTCCTGGTATCTCTACTGCTTGAAAAGACTATATAAAGACCTTGACACTTTAGGGGGGGCCGGAGCAATATATAGAATTTCGGCAGTGAAAGCAGTGGGAGGATACGATACTAGAATAAGAGGAGCTGGGGAGGATAATGATATTTCTCTCAGGATAAAGAAGGCGGGATGGAAACTAAAAATGAATCCTAATGCGAAGTTCAAACACATAATGAGAACAAGGTGGAGATCGTTATGGAAAGAATACTCCTGGTGGGGATACGGTTCTCATTTCATTTCCCATAAACATAGCGGTGTCGTAAACCCGTATCGTTTTCTACCACCTATTGCTTTCATAGCAGGAATTAGGCTCGGAATCGAAGCATATAGGACTTTTAGAGACATATCGAGTGTGATAATACCTTTTCACTATGCATGGAAGAGGACGGCATGGATATGGGGTTTCCTCAGAGCGCATATTGATGGTTATGGCCATGATATTTAATTTAGCCCCGCGATTAAGAAATATTTTTCTTATATTTTTGTTCCCAACTTTCACCTTTTAAAAGGTGGAAAATTAGTCCGATGGGCAAAATTACGCCTACAAGCAAAGCTGGAAGAACAATCGGATCTCCTTTAGATTTAATCAGGTAGTAAATAACTCCGATTACAATGAGTGATATAAAGAGATAAGGTAGGACCGTGACCAAAAATAGTGAAACAAGTAACATCGTATAATAGCCATATTTCATCATAACAAATCTATTTCCCGCTTTAATCTCTTGAAGATGATGTAGACTTGAAGAGTAAAAACAGCTCTTAACATAATGAAAGAAGCCTCTGGGTTTCTGCTTAATATGTAAGGCAGTTTCCTCATAAACAGTATTCCTATAACCTTTTTTCCTCAACCTGAGAACCAGCTCGTTAGGATTTTCTCCTCCTCCTGGAAATCCTATAAAGTAGGGTCCGACTTCTTTTAAGGCTGAAATCTTTATGGCTGCGCAACTCATACCTATTGGTTCACCCATCGAATCAAAAAATTTATCGACCCAGCCTTGCTGCTTCTCTTCTACTACACATGGAACGTTTATAAACGCAAGCCTCGGATCGGAAGAGAAAAGTCTTTCTACCCCCGATAATAAACCTGGAGGAACAACAACATCAGAGTCGATGAACAATATAAAATCTCCATCCGCATTATGAATACAAATGTTACGGCCCTCCGTAATATCATAACTTCCGGAAATTATCTTAATATCATCATACTCATCGCTATTCTGGTTTCTGAATTCTTCTAAAACCTTTAAGGAACCATCTGTTGAACCACCGTCAACAAAAACTATTCTTATCCTCTTCTTATCATATTGAAGGTTTTTAATACCCTGTAGAACATCCGGTAAAGTTTTAACCGAGTTTTTCAGAGTCATCGCGATAGTTATCAATCTACCGTTTCAGCATACAAGAAGACGCAGATATAAGGTTTAAGGCCCAAAAAAGTAACACATCAAGTAGACAGACGCCCTTACCATTCGAATTGGTAGAAGAACAATTCCAAGAAGGTATTCAGGACCTGAATACTCTCTACACCATTCTCGAAGAGGTTAGTTGACGATAAACGAAACTGAAAAGTGCGGGTATGAGTTGCTCAAGAGCGGAGAGGTCGTTGGAATCTTTCCCGAGGCTAGGATTGAGGAGAGCAGAGTAATCTTCAAGCTGAGTCATGGAGTGAACCTTGAAGTATCTGAGAAGAGAGCTAGAGAGACATTCAGCCCTGAAAGAGCGGAGCTATGCGGCTTAATAGCCTCGGATGGCACCATTTGTAAATATGTGAGAACACATGAGGTTTCCTTTAAAAACGTGGACTGTGAGCTTATCGATGGTTTTTGTAGGCTTGCCGATGAAGTCTATGATATAAAGCCACACCTATACTCTACAAGTCACGTAACAAAGGAAGGAGAGAAAAGGGAATACTACAGAGCAGTAATATACAGCAAGAAAGTAGCCTATGATCTGTGGATGTTCGGTGTTAAGGGACCTGGCTATTATGAGTTCCATCCACCTATAGAGCACTTGGATGAAGAGGGAATCAAAGCATACCTGAGAGGGTTCTTTTCAGGTGACGGAAACGTCTCTTTATGTAAAGATGGGCAGCACGAGTTTCGTGTATATTCATCCTTTAGAGAGGGTTTAGAAGAGATAAGGGAAATGTTTGAGATGCTAGGGTTTCACCCTCATGAAGTTCGCGAAGAAGATAAGGAAATAACACCCGAGGGGATTAGAAAGCGATTTTACTTTACTATTCCTGAAGAAGACCATCTGAAATTTATAGAAGAAATAGGGACGAGAAAAGCGGAGTTTAAAAGGAAGTTTGAGCTGATAAAATCGATAAACGGAAGGAGGGAGGATTAAAGAAAATGTATGCAGCCACTGTTTGGGGATGGGGGGAAAGGTTCGAGGATGTTGGTAGAAACTGTAAGAAACATGTTGACAAAAGGTGGAAGGAAAACATAAAGGAGTGTAAGATAGAGATCATGGCTAGTGAGAGAAATGATGGCGTTTGTTACTGGCTTACTGTATACTTAAGCAGTCCCAGAGATGTGGAAAAGATAGCAGAGGATCTTTTTTACACAGCACTCTTTAAGGGAGATACTAAGGTGGATTTCGTAAACACCTACTTATTCGACTCGATGGTTTCAAATAAGGTAGTATGTCGGAAATCAATAGATGAAGTTAGAAATGAGTTCGATATGTTTATTAAAGAAGTTGCCAAGAGGTTCAGAAGCGACTCCAAGATAGAGCCTATAGCGAAGGTAAAGAAGGTGGAATTCAACGTGGATGTTTGCCTGATATGCGAATTGGAATCCACAGTTGCTAATAAGGTAGTCATAGATGCAATTCATTGGGATTTCGAGCTTCTGAGCAATTTCGTTAAATCGCTGATTGATGATTTGATAGAGAAAGAGTTGGCGAGTCGCGTTTTAGGTTACGGTCTGCGTACCGGTAGCACCGACAGCCTCGAGATTGTGGACATTGGCCAGCGAAAAGAGATGGTTTTCGTGCGGCTTGAGCGGAGAAACAAGCCTTTCGATAAAAACGTGGATTCGTGAGCTTAGACAACCAGAAGTAAGCCCATAATTCAGGAGACGCGTCTATCCTGAGGCGTGTACCATCCCATAATTATCATACGATTACTTCTTCTTAAATTCGCAAAATCGCTTCAAAACATGGGTTCTTTATCATTGTCTAAGACATGGAATAAGAATGCTCATACTCACTTATCTTACAAAGAAGGATTAGAAGAAATGTTTGAAGACTTGGGATTCCATCTGAGTTTGAATACATAGACATTTGGGGAGACGAAGTTCTGGTGTGGCTTATCTGAAAAGTGCGGGGGTGGGATTTGAACCCACGAACCCCTACGGGAAGAGGATCTAATCCTCAGTCCATCATTTTTGACAGGCTTGAGAACTATGGTTGAGGGAGGCTTTTAAATTCTAAACGGTGAAATGGTTTTAGGTAGTGATATCCTTGAGGAGAGGGTGGTGTGGATATGAGGGTTGTAAGGATTGTTATTACTTTGCTTCTAGGCTTTGCCGCGGCTGTTCTTTCAAGATGTGCCTCATAGCACAATGCCAAAGAGGTTTTCACTATACGGGAATAACATATCCCAGGTCCTTCTGCAGACTCAAGCCCTATTGCCCAGTTAGAACAACGGGCAGAACACCTGTTCAAACACCCTCATTGGGCAGGAGGCCTATGGCTAAGGTTGGTTTTCAGGGATTCGTGCCTGAGGTAGATGTTAATGATGAGAGGTCATGGTTCTGGAGATACGGTGTTGAATTGCCCGAGGTCTTCGTTCCCCTCTGGCAGTTATTGACTAACGAAGAAACTCTAAGGAAAGCCTCATCAAAGGGTCTGCACGACTTCTTGAATTTTAACGGTAGGATTTTTCTTTCCACAGTCATGCCCGACGAACTGATTGACAAGTTTGAAACGAAAGATTACTTCAAGCTGATCGGAGACCTTAGGCCTGACGCCACGATGGTTCCGGACAACTATACTTATGTTGACGACCCGTTGTTCCTATCTTGGTCTCAGACAATACGCCTCGTCTCCTTTGCTAACGATTTCCTCAATCTGGATACTCCTTTGATCGGCCTTGTTAAGGGTGCTAACCACCTTCAGATAGATTGGGCTGTTAGGAAGCAGGTTGAAATGGGCTATGCTTCCTTCGCAATGCCTGCTAGAGAACTCTTAGAGGACAACCTGTTGGAAGATTTGTTACCCGGAGCCGTAATGAGCATGAGGTGGGTTTCCAAGAGAACTAAAACGGACCTTGAGCTGCTGGTTTACGGTGTTGGCCAGAGGCTTAAGCACAGGGGGATAAACAGTTACAGCAACCTCTCATGGTTTCTGGAGGCTAAGCACGGATGCTACTATAGGGATGGATGGTCCTACGACCTTAGGGATCCTGTGATAAGGTTTGAGGAATGCGACTGCGAGGTTTGTAAAGGGTTAATGCCTCAAGAGATTATTGACCTGATGCTGGAGGATAAAGAGCAGGGTTTCAAAACCCTCGCCCTACATAATCTACTCGACATGAAGAGGTCCCTAGCGGGAGGAAGCTAAATGGGCAGCGGCTCAAGAATAAAACAATATGAACGGAGGTTCTTCGAGGGGGAGCAGAAACGCGGGGAGAGAGAAGAGAAAGCATTCCATACCGTAGGAATCTTCGGAGAGCATGAGGTTCGCGAATCCAAGGGAGGCGGGTATGAGTTGCTCAAGAGCGGAGAGGTTGTTGGAATCTTCCCCGAGGCTAGGATTGAGGAGAGCAGAGTAATCTTCAAGCTAAGCCACGGGATGAACCTGGTGGTTTCTGAGAAAGGAATTAGGGAAATACTTACTGCGGAAAAGGCTGAGTTATGCGGCTTGATAGCCTCAGATGGTACTATTTGCAAATATCGTAGCGGTGGATACGAAGTTTCTCTAAGGAATGTAGACCATGCGCCTATAGGAGTTTTTAAGGAGCTGTCTGAAGATACTTATGGTATGACTCCTCACGAACACATTAAGTGGCATAAGACGAAGGAGGGGAAGAAACAGCATTATCATATAGCGATATTTGATAGGAGAGTAGCATATGACCTATGGAGCCTTAACATTAAGGGTCCGGAGCCCTATGAGTTTCATCCGCCTACAAAATACCTTGATGATGAAGGAAAGAGGGCTTATTTAAGGGGTTTCTTTTCTGGAGACGGCAATGTCTCTATGACAAGAAGAGGCGGACACCAAATTCGTATTTACTCATCTTACAAAGAAGGATTAGAAGAATTAGAAGAAATGTTTGAAGATTTAGGATTCCATCCGAGCGAAATTCATGAGAAACGTGAGAAACCCACTCCTGGGCGACATAGGAAAGAATATAACTATTATTTCAGCATTCCAGAAGAAGACCACTTAAAGTTCATAGAGGAGATAGGTTCAGAGAAGTCGGAGCACAAAAGAAGGTTTGAACTAATAAAGTTAATAAATGGAAGGAAGAAAAAAGAGGAGGACTAGTTAGAATGAAGAAGGCCGCTACTCTTTGGGTATGGGGCGATGATTTTGAAAATGTTAGGAAGAATTGTGAGAAATATGTCAGTAAAAAATGGGGAGGGAACGTAAAGGAATGCAGCATAGAGGTCTCCGCCAGAAAAAGGGATGAGGATATTTGTTACTACCTCGTTGCGTATACGAGTAAGCCTCAAAGCGTCGGAGATCTGGCTGAAGGCTTATTCTATACAGCGCTTGACGAGAACGATGTTAAAGTCACTTTTGTTTCAATCGATTTATCTGACAAAAAACTTTCAGGTGGAGAAGCATATCGGAAATCGATGGAAGACGTGGAAAAAGAACTCAGGGAACGTGAAAAAGCCATCGTTGAAAAATTTAGTGAAGACCCGAGGGTGAAATCTGCGGCTCAAGGGAGAAAGATAGTGTTCATCCCTCAAACTAATCTTCTCTGCGAATTAAGCTCGAAAATTGCGAACAAGATAATTATAGAGGTGGTGCATGAAGACCTCTCATCCATGAAGGATTTACTATATTCCTTAAGCAACAGGATGCTTGAAAGAGGCTTGGCGGAACGAATTTTAGGTTACGATTGGTGGAAGGACGTTGACGAGCTTAAAATCGGAGACATAGAAGTTCAGAAAGACGAGGTTCTGGTGTGGCTTGTCTGAAAAGTGCGGGGGGTGGGATTTGAACCCACGAACCCCTACGGGACTGGAGCCTCAGTCCAGCGCCTTTAACCTGGCTTAGCCGCTTCTTGGCTTTGGCGACCCCCGCAGTTCCTGTCTTCATTTTTCTTCATGTGATGGTGGATTAAAAGTTTTTTGATTCGTCTGGTTGTGGCGAGGGTTTCTTTTGAGAATAATGTGGGGTTTCGCCCTCTTATGGCTGTCTTTTTATGCTCTGGGTGATGACTTTCCCGTTCTATGGTGGGAGGAAGGTGAATAAAGTTTATTTAACGTGGCTTGAGAGTTTTTAAAGAGGTTAGTTGGCGATAAACGTGAATCAACTTCGAACATATCCTGTTCCAAAGCAGAGGATAGAGATTGTGGAGAGGAAGGGGCTTGGGCATCCGGACACTATTTCAGACATGATTATGAATGAGCTTTCGGTTGAGCTTTGCCGGCTTTACCTTAAGGAGTTCAACAGGGTTCTTCACTATAATCTGGATAAGAGTCTGCTGGTTGCCGGGGAGTCTGAGACTAGGTTCGGAGGAGGGGTTGTTAAGAAGCCGATGAAGCTTATTTTCGGAGACAGGGCGACCTACAGTTTCAACGGCAGGGAGCTGCCTATAGAGAAGCTTGCTGTGGATTCTGCTAAAAACTGGTTTAAGAGGAACCTGAGGTTTGTCGATCCGGATAAGCATGTTTCCTACGAGGTTCAGATAGGGAGAAGCGCTGCGAACCTGGCGGATATTTTTAAGCGGGGTGGAGAGTTCCTAGGTGCTAACGATACTTCTGCGGCTGTCGGATATGCTCCACTATCCCAATTGGAGAAACTTGTTCTTGACGTTGAGCAGCATTTGAACAGTAGGGATTTTAAGAAGGAGTTTGAAGAAACAGGCGAGGATGTAAAGGTTATGGGTTACAGGATAGACAGCATGGTTGACTTAACAATAGCAATGTCCTATGTGGACCGCTTCATAGATAGCGAGGAAACCTATTTCAGGTCTAAGAAGGAAGTTGTTGAACATTTGAAGACTTATATTGAGGATAATTACGATTTTAAGAAAGTAAGCATTACATTAAACAGTCTGGATACACGGGGGAGAGGTGAAGACGGAATATATTTGACTGTTACCGGTACTTCTGCCGAAGCAGGTGACAGCGGGCAGGTTGGTAGGGGTAATCGAGTAAACGGGGTTATAGCTCTGTTGAGACCTGCAGGTTCCGAGGCTGCTGCCGGCAAGAACCCAGTCAGCCATGTTGGAAAAATATACAATCTTCTATCGTTCAAAATTGCTAACGATATTATTGAAAAGGTTGATGGTGTTGAAGAGGTTTACGTCTGGCTTCTCAGCCAAATAGGAGTTCCTGTTAATAAGCCTAAACTGGTTTCAGTACAGGCGATTCTGGAAGAAGGATTAAACATGGAGGTTCTGGAGAAACCTATAGTGGAAGTTGTCGAGGAAAGCCTGAGTGATGATTCGCTAAGGAGTTTCATAAACGACCTGATAGAGGGAAAACTGAGAGTATGCTGAGTCAAGAGGAAACAAGTAAGCTTAAGATAGGGCTCGAAATCCATGTGCAGCTAACAAATCTGAAAACCAAGCTTTTCTGCCCTTGCCCCTCAGACTATCGCGGTAAGAAGCCGAATGAAAATGTTTGCCCAATCTGCCTAGGGCTACCCGGCACACTGCCACAGGTTAACAGTAAGGCTATTGAAAGTGCTATAGCTGTTTGCCTTGCTTTCAAAGCGAAAGTACAGCCCTACGTCGCTTTCAGTCGGAAGAACTATTTCTACCCGGATATGAATAAAAACTATCAGATAACGCAGTATGATAAGGCAGGGGGAGCGACAATAGGCATAGGAGGACACGTCACGATAAGCATGGATGGAGAAAGGAGAGAAATACCTTTCAGAAGGATACAGCTTGAGGAAGACCCTGGTAGACTAGTCCATGTTGAAAAAGGAAGCGTAAGAAAAACCTATATAGACTATAATAGGGCGGGGATAGCTCTTGTAGAGATCGTTACGGAGCCGGTTATGCATCAACCTAAAGAGGCACGCTTAGTGTTGGAGAAAATACAGACAACCCTAGAGCATCTTGGTGTTCTCGACCCCTCTTTCGAGGGATCCATGAGGTGTGATGCAAACGTTTCCTACGCTGGAGGAGCAAGAATAGAGATTAAAAACATTAATTCTTTCAGAGAAGTGGAGCAGGCGTTACGCTTCGAAGAACTGAGGTTAGCTTATCTCCCTAAGCTTGAAAGCAATGTTACTAAAAGATGGGGAGAGAAAGAGGGGGTTACGGCAACATCCAGAGAAAAGGAGACTGAGGAGGATTATCGCTACTTTCCCGAGCCAGATATTCCGCCAATACTGGTTGACGAGAAGCTTGTTGAAAGAATTAGAAGACACTTGCCCGAGCTGCCTGACGAGAGGCTAGAAAGATTTATCAGAGCCTACAAGTTGCCTGAAAAATTGGCTTCAATCCTGGTGATGGAGAAGCCTGTTGCAGACTTCTTTGAAGAAGCGTTACAGTTTTCAAACGATCCTAAGGAGGTTGCGTATTGGCTTACTAACGAGGTTGTGAGAAGATGGCGGGAGTGCGGTGTGGACTGTAGAAAAAGCAAGTTTAAACCGAGGAATCTAGCGAAGCTTGTCAACATGGTTAAGGAGGGAGCTTTGACCCCGCGTATGGCGAAAAGTGTTCTCTGGGACGTGGTTTTAACGGGAGAAGACGTTGAGGAGTATATTGAGCGGAAGGGCATAAGTATAATAAGGGATCCGAACATGTTTAAGCAAGTAATCCTGAAGGTTTTAGAGGAAAAGCCGAATCTTAGGGAAAACGCTTCTAAGAATGAAAGAATAATCGACTTTATATGCGGAGAGGTTCAAAAAAAGCTTGACGGAAGAGCAGACCCGATTATTCTCAGGAATGAAGTTAAGAAGCTGGTTGAGGAGGAGGATTAAAAATGCTTGAAAGCCTTTCGGAGAGGCTTCAAAATGCACTCAGGTTTATCACTAGGCAGGCTTACGTGAGTGAAAAGGAGATTGCAGAGTATTTACGTGAGATTCAACGAGCACTGCTAATGGGGGATGTTGACGTTAAGCTTGTAAGCCAACTCACTGAAGATATTAGGAAAGAGCTTAGAGAGACGAGGGAGGAGTATGGAGTATCCTTAAAAGACAGGGTTGTCTATGTGACTTACCAAGGCCTTATCCGGATACTTGGAGGCGAGAAGAAGGAACTTCGCATTCTGCCTAATCAGCTTAACATTTTCATTTTTATGGGGATACAGGGTTCAGGGAAGACTACAAGCGTCGGCAAGGTTGCCTATTTTCTTAAAAAGAAGAAGAGGCGGGTGGGGGTTATAGCTGGCGATGTTTTCAGACCGGGAGCCGCAGACCAGTTAAGACAACTATTAGAAGGCACCGGCATTCCGCTTTATGCAGAGCCCTCAGGAAAATCCTCTGTAGAAGTCATTAAAAACGGTGTAAAATGGGCTAAGGAGCTAGGTCTTGAAGTCGTACTTGTGGATACTGCTGGGAGACACAAGTCAGAAGAATCTTTAATGAATGAAATGAAGCAGATAATAGATGAGATTAACCCTACTGCAGCGATACTTGTCATAGACGCTATGATAGGCCAGCAGGCAAGAGCTCAGGCAGAAGCCTTTAACAAGGTTGCGAAAGTAGGATACGTAATAGTTACTAAGCTTGATGGTTCGGCTAAGGGCGGCGGGGCGCTTTCAGCAGTAGCTTCTGTTGGCGCACCAATAGTATTTGTTGGAGTTGGTGAAAGCCTTGAAGAGTTTGAAGAGTTTGACCCAGTTAAATTTGTTTCCCGGCTGCTTGGAAGGCCGGATTTAGAGGCTATTGTGGCCAGGATTCAACAAATGTCTAAGGAGGAGCGGCTTAGAATGCAGAAAATGGCTCAAGGCAAGTTCACCATCGAAGAATTCGTACAGCAGCTTGAAACTGTAAGAAAAATTGGTGACCTTCAAGCATTATTATCTAATCTTCCCGGAGGAAGGAAGTTGGATAAGAAAGAGTTGGAAGAGTTTATAGGGAGGTTAAAAAGGTGGAAGGCGATTGTAAACTCAATGAACATGGAGGAAAGAAATGATGTTACGATAATAGACTCTTCACGGGTTAAACGTATTGCAAGGGGGTCGGGAACTTCTGAGAAAGATGTTAGAGAGCTAATAAAACAATATACTGTCGCGAAGAAAGCTGTTAGAAAAATGTCTAAAGGAGCTTTAAGAAAACTTTCCTATTTGAGGTTTTAAAAATGGATTTATTGAAGCATTTGAAAAAGATTGTAATATCCATCCCACTTTGTGACAGATGTTTGGGCAGACAGTTTTCAAACCTTATGCCAACCTCCGATAATGAGACTAAAGGCAGAATTTTGAAGGATTTTCTTTTCATGAATGAAATGCGAGCGAGGGAAGAAAACCCTAGAAAGTCTTTGAAAATAGTCAAAGCCCTAGCTGAATCTGGACACGAGCCTTCACTGAGCTTTATGAAGAAAAATCTGGGTTTAGATGTAGTTTCAAAGCCTTGCTATGTTTGTGAAAACGGAATTAGCTCTTTAATAGAGAGCGCTACCGCCAGCATTATTGAGAAATCGTCAGAAGTAGAATTCAAAACTTTTTACGTAGGGCTTACACTACCGGTTTCCATAGAGGAGAAAGATGAGAAAGTAAAGTCTTTCTTTAAGCTAAAGTTTGGAGAGGCTTTGAAAAACGAGCTTAATAGAGAGATAATTAGGAAAGTGGGGAAAACGCTGCAGAGAAAGCCGGAGATGAAGAGGCCAGACGTTCTCTTCATATATGATGCTGTGAGAAAACAGGTTTCGCTACAGATAAACTCGATTTTTCTCAAGTCAAGCTATAAAAAGCTTGTCAAAGGAATCGCTCAGACCAAGTGGCGGGGACTCGACAGTGAGAGTACGACCCCCTCCATAGAAAAAATGTTAGAAGAGGTTCTTTTACCGGCTTACAATGGCAGTGGTTTAAAATTTCACGGCGCAGGAAGAGAGGATGTCGATGTAAAGATGCTTGGAGAAGGAAGACCCTTCATAGTTGAAATACTTGAGCCGAGGATTAGAAATGTGGATCTGAAGAAACTTCATTTAGAGTTTAACAGAAGATTTGGAGACATGGTTGAGATAGCTGAATTCCAAAATGCAGCCTATTCCGAGGTTCCAAGGCTTAAGCTTGAAGCGGAAATCCATAAGAAGAGTTACAGAGTTGTGTTTGAAACTGAGAGAAAGATTTCGGAGGAAGAGTTAAGAGAGCTGTCGGAAAGGTTTACTGGAACCGTGGTTAACCAGAGAACCCCTTTAAGAGTGTTGAAAAGAAGGAAGGACAAGGTTAGGAGAAAAGTAGTCTATAAGGCTGTTTTTAAAAGGCTCGAAAATAATCTTTACGAAGCATCTATAACGTGTAGCGGAGGGCTTTATGTCAAAGAGCTTTTCCATGGGGATGAGGAAAGAACAGTTCCCTCCGTAGCGGGACTTCTTAACACTAAGATTAAAATAGTGGAGATGGAGGTAACGGGTATTGAAGGTGGTTAAGCAAAAATGCCTCAAACCTCCGGGAGAAGGATAAAAACGAGAAGCCTGCTTAAGAAAAGAGTTAGAGAGAGGGGAATAAAACCTCCCTCGTACCTTTTGCAAGACTATAGACTGGGAGATAAAGTGGTCTTAAAATACGACCCCTCGGTTCATAAGGGGATGCCTCACAGGAGGTTCTACGGTAAAATAGGGACAGTGGTCGGCAAAAGGGGGAGAGCATATGTTATTCAGGTAGTAGATGGAGATAAAACAAAAACTTTAATTGCAAGACCAGAACATTTGAAGAGGCTGTAGGCAATGGGAATTCAAAAGATATCTGAAACAGATATAACGATACCCGAGGCGCTTGAGATCCTCTCCGCACAGGAGGATCTGAAACAGTATCAGCGCTTAGTCTTGGACTACCTAAAAGAGGCTTCTAAACTCCCTGCAGATAAGGCTAAAAAACTATTGGAGGAGCTCATGAAGGAGGCGGGTCTTACTAGGAAAGAAGCCGTGATGCTTGTTAACATACTTCCGAAGAGTAAACATGAGATAATGGCGATTTTATCCGGCGGAAGAGATAAAGAATTTTTAACACTTGAAAAAGTTGAAAAGATTAAAAGCATCATCGATAAGTATGCTTGAATCTTTTAAATTTTTCTTGTAAAAAATTACTTGACCCGCATTATTTTCTGTCTTCCACCGACTCTCCAGTACTCCACAGTCACTCCCTGAGCAATACTGCTTTTAAGATCCTGGTCTTGAGGCAGCGGGATTTCGAAAACCTCGTAGGTTTCGAGATCCATTATTTGCGCATTATCGCCTACTAATGCAAGCACCTGCGCGTTTCTCTTCTCTATCATTGGGACTTCTACCTTAGCGTCAACAGGGCTTAGCAGAGTGTGTTTAGACCTGTCGAACAATCCTATGCCTACGACACGGGCCTTAGCACTACCATGTTTGCCTGGCTTAGAGTGTGAAACCTCTACTATTTGACATGGCTCGTTGTCAATCATGATCCAAGACCCCTCTTTCAACTCCCCTAGCTCGACTACTTTACCCATTTTGGAGAAAACTAATAAGCGGCATATTTAAAAAACTTATGCAGCAAGATGGCGGAGGCTAAGAAGATAGCAGTAGTCTATAAAACCAAGGAGCCTGAAGTTCTGAGGGTCATTGAGACGGTTAATAGGGTTATGAAGCCAGAGTCTATTGAAGAACACCCGTTGTTAAGCCTCGTAGGAAAAAAGCTGGGAGGTTTTGACCTGATTGTCTGCCTAGGGGGAGACGGAACGCTGGTGAGAACCTGCCGGGTGGTTGAAAACGGGGGTGTAATTCTTCCTGTTAACATGGGTAAGAAAGGCTATTTAATGGAGGTAGATCCTGAGAAACTGCCTTCTTATCTGGAAAAGTATCGAAAAAACGAGTTTTTAGTTGAGAAATGCTTCAAGCTTAAAATAAGCTACGGTGGCAGGATGCTTAATGCAATAAACGAAGTTGCGATTAGGAACATAATAGGTTTAAAACAAGTAACACTGTCCGTGGAGCTTGAGGAAGGAAGCTTCATAGTAGAGGGGGATGGGGTTTTAGTTTCAACCCCAATCGGATCCTCTGCTTACTCTCTCAATGCAGGAGGACCGTTTGTTTTATCCAATGTAAACATCCTAGTATGCACTCCATTGTGCGCAAGAAGACCATTAAGACCACTGATAGTTAATAGGGACGCGGTAATAAAAGTGAAATATTTAAGTGGAGAAGAAATACAAATGATAATAGACGGGGAGGAGGCGTTAAAGGTGGATCCTAAGGAAACCATAGAGATTACGGGGTCGACAGAAACAGTTAATATTATACGTTTCTCCAGTTCTTTCAACATTAAGCGTATGGGCAGGCTGATAGGAGGGATTGAAAACGGTTAAGCAGGGATATGTTCTAGACTCTACAGCGATAATACAAGGAGTGGACCCAAACTCTCTTAAGAGAGAGTCTTTCACAATAAGAGAGCTTCTGGACGAGATTGGGGAAATGGGCAGGAGATGGATGAGAATAAAGACCGCAATGATGCTTGGAAAACTGGTAATCCGGGAGCCTTCTGTCGGAGGCATGGAGAAAGTAGAGCGTGTCGCCAAGGAATACGGGTTATACGAAAAGCTTTCAAAACCAGACATTAAGATCCTGGCTCTGGGCTACGAGTTACACAGCGAGGAGGATTATGATATAGAGATAATAACCGATGATTACGATATTCAGAACACGGCAGCCCTTCTAAATCTGAAGTATATTTCCATAGGAATTAAGGAAATAAGGAAAACATACATATATGTCAAGTACTGCCCCGCCTGCAAAAGGAGATATTCCGGGTATACCGGAACTGTTTGCCCAGTGTGCGGATACAGGTTGACAGGCGTAAAGAAGGTTATTAGAGATAATACTTATTAGAAGTAGTGTTTAAGTTTCTTCTGCGTGAGAAACGCATTATCTTCTTTCGTAAGAAAGAATGAAAGCTCCTTCTCCAGAAGCGCGAGGCTGCTTGAAAAATACGGGTCCAGACGATAAGATGCTAAAACCTTTTTCCCAAGAGTTAAGTACTTTTTAACACCACTTATATAAACTGTCGGAAGAAGCTCGCCCCCGCAAGAAGTGCATTTGGAAATAAGCGGGAGCCTCCTGAATTTTTTACCACATTTCTTGCACCGGAATTTCTGAATATGAAACGTCTTAATGTTCCCTGAAATGTCTTTTAACAAATGAGAATTTAAAAGGTTTTCCGCAAAACCCTTTTCATCTATCCCGGTTAGGAGAGAAGTAACCTCCAGCTGTAGTTTTAGTTTTCTCTCCATAGAGCCTAAAGTACTATACACGTTTCTTTTAACACCTTTTACAATACTACTCGTATTATGAGACCAAGCTATGTTGAAGTCATCTTTACTAACTAAACGCATTATATCTAAAAGCTCCTTCGGCTTCACGCCTTGTTCCACAAGCAAGTAAAAATCTTTATCATACTTTGTCATGTTCTCCATGTTATAGATCTGATCGTCTATTTCATCAGGTTTTAAAATAGGCATTATTATAAGTGGAGTATCCATCAATCCTCCTGCAGCATCAGGAACATAATGCTTCGAGAAATTTAAGAAGGCGTCTAAGAGAAGAATTATAGAGTCCCCGTCTCCATCACAGTCTCTTCTTTTAGCCTGATGCCAGAAGGGGTGTGCAAAGACAACCTGTGAATCGGTGAAACCAATTATTCTACCCACGATGGCTCCAAGCGTATGAGGAGAAATCCCTAGGATAAGATGACCAATAAGATCCTCTCTCGTCTTAATGTTGTAGTATGGCTCCACATGATAGAAAAGCCTGAGCTCCTCGTCAATAAAACTTGCAACTCTAACCAAAGAATCACCTATTTCTTTAGGAAGAATTACATCCTGGGGATAAAGGTATAGAAGCTGCTTACTTTCAGCAAGAGGATTGCCGTCAACATCCTTATCATAGCCTAGTTTCTTCAACAATTCTACAGAAACCCCTATTTCCTCAGGCTTGAAAGCTGTTAAAGGAGCATTAGTAGCGTCGAATCGTATCGTTCCATCCTTGTATATCGTCAAACCGTGCTTAGCTCTAAGAATGCCTTTTTCAATCGGTTCAGGAACTTTATTCTTGTTCATTAACCCTTTTACCCCCTTTACTTCAGGAATTGCGGTAATCCCAAGCGTCTTTTCAGCATCTTCTAAAATGCTTTGAAGTGGAACGTTTGTCGCATGAAAAGAGTTGCATTTACCTCTACATTTTTCGCATTCTTCCGACTTAGAGTACGAATTACATTTTGCGCAATAGTATATGGGTATGGTACTAGACTTACACTGAGGACAATGCAAGTAGAAGGTAGGTTGGTTACATTTTTCACAATACCTATTACAAATGTTTACGACTACGTGTCCATGGGATGCTGCAGCAACAATGTTTCTTTTTGGACCGCCTTCTAAACCTACTGGGAACAATACGTGAGAAGGAGGATTCATTTCCCTAAGTTTTGCTGCCTCAGGCCTTCCAAGTCTAGCAGATATAAAGGCTCCTTTTTTAGGCTTGATCTTAAACTGGAGAACAGTGTTAAGATAATCGATAGAGTTTTTTTCGGAACCTGCCGGAGGCAAGGAGAATCTTGAAAGATATATTAGGAATTCAGCGTGCATTTTAGATAATCTAATATACCCGTTTTCAACCTGGAAAGGAAGACACATTTTCTCTAACTCGTCTAGCAAAGCACTATCCTCTATTGGAACAACAATATGATCTTCCTCAACCTTAGCCTTCTTGAAACATTCAATCACGTGAAGAAGCTGGGAAGCGTCCAGATTATCTATGAAAAAGTAAAAGGCAGGGTGAAGAGGGATATCTAGGGCCAAGCTTATCTGCAGGGCTGTTCCAAAATCAATATTGATAAATGGATTCTTAACGATATCCCAGAGGAAACTAGCCTCCAAAGGAAGACTCTTAATCTTAGCCTCCTTATCCTTAAGGGCGGCTTCAAGCTCCGCAGCCCATTGTTCTTCAGTGTATCCCACCTTGTCAAGTGGAGTGTTCCCCTCAATATAGTCACCTACAGATATTAGGATATCGCCAAGAAAAAGCACTTTAGAGATATTATGTTGAATCCTTTTAAGCTTATCCTCATTTTCAACAAGATACACAGAGCCGTCATGCGTCTTAACTATGGGAGGCATAATCGAATCCACAGGCATCACTATAGCTGATTTCCCAGGTCGATCTATCCTAAGCTGGGAGCCTATGGACAGGAATCCCCGGAGGAGCTCCATCGCCACAGGATGGATTCCCATTGCCATCAACCCGGTGTTTCTAGCTCTTCCATACCTTATTCTGAACCCTCCGAAAGCTTCAGAAGATGAGAAGAAAGGCCTCCCGATTAAAACCTCTTTGAGGTATTCTGACTTTGTGCTTTCAACCTCAATTCTAGATATCCAGGACCATCCGGATATGTTAAGCTTATTGATTATACTTTCAAACTTCTTAACCCTACCAATTATGCCATCGTTTATAATTCTTAAAGCACCACCCCTAAGCCTGTTCGTCTCAACTCTCGGAAGATCCCTATAAATGACCACCTCGGTTTCTTCAGAGGGTGGACCAGTAATCTCCACAGGAAGATTCTCTATAACTTCAGCAATTTGATCCTTAGCAACTTTATATTGAAACCTGTTTTTACCTCTCTCGTATAACCTTAATTCCTCCACGTAACGCGAAACCTCTTCCTTAGTAGGCTTGTATCTATCAAGTTTCAACACTCTTCTTATAAAGTCTGCGAGAATTATGGAGAGGGCTTGCTCCGTGCCTCCGGCAGACCTCATCGGTCCCGAGAAATAAACAGCCAAGTACCTAGTATTGTCAGCGTTCTTCTTTATCAGAACTTTCTCTATGCCCTCTATGGGGGCCGCTGTAGTTCCCGGGGGAGTCAATGAAGCAAGCGCAGCCTTCAACGCTAGTTCCGCTGCTTTTTCTTCAGAAAATGACCCGAATCTTCCCAGTACGATGTCTTCAGCTATTTTGAACGGTATTTCAATCGGAGGCAGAGTTTTTTTAAGCTCCTCAAACCTTTCCCTAAACCCATTTAAGCCAAGTATCTTTTCGATTGTTTCAGCCTGGGAGAATGAGATTATAGATTCTGGTTTTTTCTCAGGATCATAGCCATTTTCCTTAGCTCGGACGGCGTATCTGTATGCTTCCCAGAATCTCTCCCGTATAAAGTGGTTATATGCTTCGATATTCATCTTTAGCGCTGCCTTTCTTCAATGCGCCTTTCCGCCCACCCTCCATTATCTCAGAAAGCTTCTCATCGAGAACGCTGGTTTCCTCCAAAACATCGCCTGTAACTATAACGTCAGCACCGGCAGAAACGACATTCTCCGCAGCTAAGCCATCTCTTATGCCTCCACCTACAATAAGCGGAATGCTAATACGTTTTTTAACCATGGTTATCAACTTTTCAGGAACATGCGACGTAGCACCAGAGCCTGCTTCAAGATAGATAAACCTGAAGCCAAGAGCTTCAGCAGCCATAGCGTAACCTACTGTTAACTCAGGTATTTCAAAAGGAAGAGGCCTAGCATCACCTATGTACCCAGCTGCACCGCCAGTACCGAGTATCAAGTAAGCCATCGGAATGGCTTCCAATCCTAACTCCCTTATGGCCTTGATTCCAAGGACTTGTGCACCAATAATATAGTATGGATTTGACGAGTTTAGAAGAGACATGAACCAGATCGCATCAGCACCTCGAGCTATGCTTGCAACATTACTGGGGAAAATAATCACAGGTAGTTTTGAATTAGATTTAATCTTAACAATAGCCTCCTCATAGTCAGAAGTTCTGTGCGAAGTACTTCCACCGACCATGAATGCAGATGTGCCAGAGGCCTCAGCCGCCCTAACTACTTCCTCAATCCTGCTCATTTTCTCAGGATCGATTAAGGTGATATGTATGAAACCGTTCTCCTCGATCTTCTCGTACAAGTATTTTTCTGTCTTCCCTATTCGCAACCTGTTTAAAGCAAGTTAGAGAATATATAAATCTAAAAGCGTGCGCTAGGAAATCTCACCACTATGATATTTATCTACAAACCTATTGAAGTAATCAACATTCTCCATGTTCTTAACATATTCTAGAGTCGTTGCCAAGCTGCAATTACCACATACGACTCTCACACTTCCCGAAGCCTTGTCTTCAATAACAGAAACTGCTTGTATACCACATTTTGGGCAGGGAAAAATCTTTGGAATAACCTTACGAATAACCTTAGCTTCTCTCCTTCTTCTTCTAGCCATGTTTCAACATTCTCCACGCATCTATTTTTCCCTTTCTTCGCAGCCTGGTTGAAGAGAAGGAGTGCTCACGAAAATCCTATAGGGTATACAAAAAAGTATAACTACAGGTCGCCGTTAACAAAAATAGAAATATGGCAGAAAAGAACAGGAAAACCGATATTATTATTGGAAAACTTTTAGAGGACTCGAACCTTACTCCGAAACAGCTTGAAGCCCTGTTACTATATTCCAGTAGCATAGAGCAGAGAATAGTCAAGAACGGATACGTAGATATCGATGGTAAAAAAGTCTCTAAAGGCGCCTTCTTCAGGATATTAAGCCAAGCCAAGAAAAACGTTAGAAAATCAATAGTTACATTGATATTAATGTCATATACAGGTTTAATGGATGTAGATCAATTTAGTGCAATCATGCAAATTGCGAACATAATGATGCAATCCAAAGGTCAAGATGAGGATTTGATTAGGACGCTCTTAGAAAAACTCAAAGTTATCGTTGACATTAGGAAAAGAGCAAAGTAAAAATACCTTAGTCCAGCACAGGGTAAGCAAGCAATGGATCTACTTAATCTTCTAAAGCGGCCAGGAGAAGAGATACGGAAAGAGAGAAAAAGAAAAGGGTTAACTCAGAGTTTACTAGCTAAAAAAGCAAAAGTAAGTCAAGCCTTAATAGCAAGGATTGAAAAACAACAGGTAGATCCGCGGCTTTCAACACTACGAAAGATCGTTGAAGCATTAATAGAGGAAGAAAACCAAAAGGGGACAAGAGCCATAGATATAGCAGTACGTGACGTCATAGTTGTGAATCATGATGATACTATTGAAAAAGCCGTTAAGCTCATGCGTAGATATGGCATATCGCAGCTACCTGTATTGAGGAATGGGACCCCGATAGGAGCAGTTGAGGAATTGGAACTTTTAAAGGCCTTTTCCAAGGAGAAAGATCTAGACAAATTTTATCAGAAAAAAGTGGTAGAAGCCATTTCATCAGTATACCCCATGGTAGAACCGGATACGAGCATAGCGGATGTTGTAGATTACCTTTTGAAGGGACATAATGCCGTTTTAGTAACCAGAAACGGGCGATTAGAGGGCATAATAACTAAGATTGACGTCTTGATGAAAAGTAAAAATATAATAGCATCAGTTTAGCATCAAAAATAGATGGTATCATTATTCGGAAAGGGGAAGAAAGAAGTCGAGGAAAGACTTTTAGAGTTGAAAGAGAAGAATGACGCCTTAGAAAAAAGACTTGACGAAACGCTAGAGAAACTAGAGAAACTAGAAAGGGGAGCGAGACTATTAACAGAAGCGGTTTATAAGATAATCACTTACCTGAAAGATCTCGAGTTGTCGAAAGAAGAAGTAAGGCAAGAATTAGAAGAGAAACCCTTCGAAACAATTAGAAAGGAAGAATCTTCAAGGGAAGAGTATCTTACTGAAACAGAGGAGAAACTCATAGATGAAATCAGGAGTAAAGGAATGTTGACTGTAGGCGAATGTTACATGCGTGTGGGAAGATCAAAGGAACATGTAAGCAGAATGTTAAAAAGACTCGTTGAAAAAGGCATTTTAAAAAGAGAAAGAAGGGGCAAAACTTTTTACTATAAGCTCGCCGAGTAATGAATGATGCTATTCATTTTTTAGAAGAATGGTTGCAGCTTGGTAAATGTATTCTCTTCCTCTTTTTCTTCTCACTAGGAACCCCTTATCATGCAGCCTCATCAGATAGGTGGCGACTGTACTCAGTTGGATAGGTTTACCGATTCTCTCTTCATATCTATTCTTAACGTCTTTCGAAGAGAAATCCATATTTCTAAATTCTCTTATAACTTTCAAAATATTGCTTAATGTTTCTCCCTGTTTGCGTAATACTTCAAAGACGTATCCGTCATTAGTTTTCTTCATTATTTTTTCCTGAGACGAAATGGAAAGCACATCTCGGTTAAGAGTTTCCCGTAGAAGCATTAATGGAAGAAGATTGGGAAGTATTGATGCATATTTATCGAGACCCTCTCCTTCCAACCTAAGTGAGATAAGTACGTCTGAACCATCGGAAAAACGGATCTCAAGTTTTTTCCCGCTATCTCTGTTAATCACAGCGTTCAGCTGATTTTGGATATAACTTAGGTAAATAAGTGTTAACAAGCAGTTTTTCCAGTGGAAATAAAAAAGCTTAAAACGCAGTTGTTTTTAAAAAAGCGATGCGATTCACAGGGTTTCTTCTACAAAAAGCAGAAAAAAGTGAAGCTTTCCAAGTTCCAGTAGAAATGCAGGGGTGAGGGTTAAATACAGAAGAAGAGAGAAAAAAAAGAAGGAAGTTAAGGAAAAACGAAAAACGAGGGGAAGAAAAGAAGGAAGGAAGGAAAAGGACAGGAAGAAAACACATCTTCAGAAGAGAACAGAAAAAGATCCCCTACACCCCTTCATTTCTTTTGAAAAAGAATCGGGAAAAAGAATCTCTGGAAAGTAAAATTTATCTTAAACTAAAAGATACTTAATGAAAGCTTTTTATTCTCTTCACCATTGAAGGAAGCAGTGTGGAGAATAATTATCTCTAAATTTTTAAATGAATCTTTCCCAAAAGCGTGTGGAGAAGAAATAGAGGGGTGCGAGCGACTTGTTACTATTTTTTTGTACCTTTTTCTCTAAACAATTCTCCAATTCATTTTTCTTTAGAAAGAAGTCTCCAGCTTTCTAATGGAGGCTGCGAAGGAAAGCACTGAAATACTAAATAAGGTATTCAACAACATGTTTTTGAAGAGCAACATTTTCCGCAATAGGGATGCTTTAAGACACGATTATATTCCTGATCATCTTCCACATCGCGAAAACGAGATTAAGTATATTGGTGAGGTCGTAGCTCCTCTTCTTCTTCATAATAAGGCCTCTAATCTGTTTGTTTACGGTAAACCCGGGACAGGGAAAACAGCTGTTGTAAGATTTGTGTTTAATGCTCTTTCTAAAAAAGCTACCGAGTTGAGAGCAAATATAAAATGTGTTATGGTTAATTCAAGGATAGAGGGTTCAGAATACAGGATCCTTGCGTCAATATCGCGGCAAATAGGGCTTTCTATACCTTTCACAGGGTTGGCTACTGCTGAGGTTTTCAGAAGGATTATCAACTATATAAAAGCCAACAACCTTTATCTTCTTATTGCCTTGGATGAGGTTGACGTAATCGTTAAAAAAGAAGGAGAAAACTTGCTCTACGAACTTTCGAGGATTAATGAATACTTTTCTTCTCACCGGGTTTCTTTCATAGGAATTTCAAATGAAATAATGTTCAAGCAGATTCTCGATCCGAGAATATTGAGTGCTTTAAGCGAAGAGGAGCTTGTTTTCAAACCGTATACTTCAGACGAGCTTTTCGATATTCTTTCTGAGAGGGCTAAGGAAGCATTTTTTGATGCTGTTTGTGACCCATTGGTAATAAAATATATTGCAGCGCTTTCTGCTTCTGAGCATGGGGATGCAAGAAGAGCGCTTGACCTACTTCGAGTGGCGGCTGAGACAGCGGAGAGAGCGGGTAAATCAGCTATAACGACAGAGTGTGTGCAGGAAGCCATTAGGAAGATAGAGAGGGATCAGGTTAACGAAGTTATAAAAACACTTCCGATTCAGAGCAAGATTCTCTTAGTTTCTATTTTAAGAAATCTCAGAGATCAGGGTGCTCAGCATACCAGTGGGGAAATATATGCTGAGTACAGGAACCTTGTTGCAAATATTGGTTTAGAACCGTTGACTGACAGGAGGCTTTCTTCTTTGCTGAACGAGCTGGAATCAGCGGGAATAATCTCCTCAAAACTCGTTAACATGGGTAGGTATGGAAGAACTAAAAAGTATAGCCTTTCAGTCCCTCAAAACCACGTTTTTGAAGCTTTAAGTGAAGACTCGCTTCTGAACGGTCTTTTATAAGCTAAAATGTCTTTTCTAAGCCTGCAGAAAACATAAAAAAGAGGCCTAATAGAATTCTCTTTGGCCGTGGTGGCAGAGTGGCAATGCGCCGGGCTCGAGACCCGGTTCCCCTCGAGGGGAGCGCAGGTTCAAAAGGCGTTAGGCCGGAAACTCCTGCCCACGGCGCATGTTTTACTTGTCACTCTTGGATAGGATAGATTCTACCATTCCGCAAAATAGCTAAACCGATTCCAGGATGCGGCTTGTCCTAAAGCCCCTGCTCTTCTAACAGTCTATTCACATGCTTGTAGTAATCTTTTCTCTTTAGTTTTGATGCTGCAGCCTCATCAACAATAATTGTTGCATCAGGATGCATTTGCAGTATCGAAGCAGTTATTTGAGACGTTATAGGTCCCTCTACTGTGGCTGCAATAGCATCCGCTTTCCCCTCACCATTGGCTAGGAGTATTATTTTTCTAGCCTCCATAATTGTTCCGCAACCCATTGTTATGGCAAGCCTTGGAACCTCTTCCTCACTCTTAAAGAAACGTGCATTATCCTTTATTGTTTCCTCCGCAAGCGCTACTAGCGTGGTTCTCCCCATCAAGGGAGAGCCTGGCTCGTTAAAGGCTATATGGCCGTCTCTACCTATTCCTAAGAGTTGCAAGTCGATTCCTCCCGCTTTCCTGATCTCCTCTTCGTATTTTTTACAGAAGGCTTTGACATCCTTAGCAAGACCGTCAGGTATGTGAACATTCCTAGGATTAATATTAATATGGTCGAACAGATTCTCAAACATAAAGTAATGGTAACTTTGAGGATGAGTTGGGGCCAGCCCATAGTATTCATCTAGGTTAAAAGTCACTACCCTCGAGAAATCTAGGCCTTCCTCCCTATGCATTCTGATCAGCTCCTTATAGGTGCCGAGCGGCGTGCTGCCAGTAGCCAAGCCAAGAACAGAATCAGGCTTCCTCCTTATCTGCTCAGCTATTATTTTCGCTGCTTTCTTACTCATCTCCTCATAGTCTTTTGTGATTATTACTCTCATCCTGCCTTTTGGGTTGAAAGGGTTTATATAAGGCTAACTCTTCTAAACTCTTTTAAGCTAATGGTCCGTAATAAGTTTCAGATGATGTTTGAGGATAGTTGCAACAGGGATAAGCGGTAGTGGCAGAGAGACGCATCTCCGGAGATTCGTTGAGTTTGCGGAAGCTAGGAATACCGAGGTTAAGCTTTTCTCAGTTGGCAGCATGATGTTCGAGGCGGCAAGGAAACTTGGTGTCGAGATAGAGGAAGATAAGATACTTGACTTATCTCCCTCCTCCTTAAACTTTCTTAGGGCAACGGTTTTCGAGCAAATCATTAGGGAGGCGGAAAACTATGAGAACATAATCATAAGTACACATGCCTGCTTCAGGTGGAAGAAACATGTTTTCCAAGCATTCGACTTTCATTATCTTAACGAGCTCTCTCCAGATGCATTCATAACAATCTCCGACTCCGCGTTACCCATTAAAATGAGGCTTGAATCCTCCGCGCAGTGGAGAGGTCGTCTAACGCTTAAAGAAATACTTGTTTGGAGAGACGAGGAAATCCTCTTGACGAAGAGTATTGCTAATTATAGGAGAAAGCCTTTTTACATCATTCCGTTCTCATCTCCCCCGGAAACCCTTTTTAACCTCATGTTTAAACAGTATTCGAAGAAAGCATACCTTAGCTATCCCATAACGCATATAGAGGACCGGGAGGCTAAGCTCGCTGATAAAGACCGATTTAAAAATAGGCTTAGAACACTTGGCCTAACCGTGTTCGACCCGGGTGAAATAGAAGATTCCTTCTTGCTTTACAAGCTTAAGGAGCTAAAGGATATCGGCTGGGAAAAACTGGTAATTGAGGAGAACGGTGTAAAGATAGAGGTTCATATAAGTGAAATCGAAGATGTTGTTGAAGATCTGCTCGACCAGATTGTTGCAAGGGACTACCAGCTTATAGACCAGAGTGATTTCCTCATCGTCTACTATTTCTCGCAAGTAATGTCCCCTGGCGTGCTCTCTGAAATGACATACGGTTTCAGCAATAACAAGAAGGTGTTTGTAGTTTACAAGGGTCCTGAAAGCCCGTTTTTTAACTATTATTCAACAAGAATATTTGAGTCTGAAGGAGCTCTGATAGACTTTATGCATAAAGAAGGAATAATTAATGGGAAACCCTAAAACGACAAAATTTATTAAGACTGGAAGCAAAATATGCTTGAAACCGCCCTGTAAAAACTGGGCGGCTTGCGGAGGTCGCCAAAGCCAGGAAGCGGCAAAGCCTGGTCAAATAAGTATGAGGCTAGAGGCGCGAGGCTCAGGACCTCGTCCCGAAGGGGTTCGTGGGTTCAAATCCCACCCTCCGCACTTTTCATAAGCTAAGGCTCGCTAAGGCTTTAGTAGCCTTCTCAAGAGTTGTTGCATTAATGCACAGCTATCTGGCACACGGTCTACTTGGTAGTCGGTGATGCGCAGATATATCGGCTGTACCGGTTTTTGCCGGATAACTATGAGGTCCCAAGGTCCTTAATGACAGTAAGGGGACGCAGTTGGCTAATGCTGCCCTAGATCATACAGGGCTACTGTATTCTGAGTATTAAATAGTTTAAATAGGGTTTGAGAAACTGTTTAACCATACAGGTGAGAGAATTGGAAAGGGGTTCCTCGGCTGTAAACAAAATACTCTTGGCGTCATGCATGATTTCCTTGATGCTCCAAGTAGTTACCCCGCTTGACATGGAAACAGGCCTAAATCAGAGAAAGATTGAAACAGCACTCTTGATTATTTTACTTCCAATAGGATTCCTGACAGTATTGCCTCAAGCCCCGGAGGAAACAGATACGTCTAGAAAGATTATAGCAGGAGTCATTATTCTGGTTGTAACAATAATGTGCGTTTACTTAATGACGGTTTTCGTAGCCAAGTCTTCCCAGAAGCAAGCTCCTCCTTCAACCGCGCCATACCGCAACCCGAATCTCTCGCCTGAGGAAAGGGCTGCCGACCTTCTTTCCAGAATGACACTTGGTGAGAAAATCGGCCAGATGACGCTAGTAGACCGGCAATCCATAAGCAGCATTTCAGACATATCTACCTACAATTTAGGTGGGCTTTTGAGTGGCGGAGGATCCTGCCCGGATCCAAATACTCCTCATAACTGGGCTAGAATGTACAACAGGTATCAGAAACAAGCGGTTGAAGGAACACGCCTAGGGATCCCGATTCTTTACGGTATTGATGCTGTCCACGGGCATAACAATGTCTATGGAGCCGTGATTTTTCCCCACAATGTCGGGATGGGTGCGACGTGGAATCCTGAACTAGTTGAGAAGTGCGCTCACATCACGGCGGTTGAAGTAAGGGCTACAGGTATTCGTTGGACCTTCTCACCATGCATCGACGTTGCCAGGGATGACCGTTGGGGTAGAACATACGAGTCGTTCGGCGAAGACCCGTATCTGGTTAAAACCATGGCGATAAGCGCGGTTAAAGGGTACCAGGGGGCTGGGCTTGACCGGGATGATACTGTTCTGGCTACGGCTAAGCATTTCATGGGTTCGGGTGGAACTAAGGATGGCAAGGATCAGGGGGACTTTCAAGGTCCGCTTAGAATACTTCGGGAACAGCATCTCGAGCCTTTCATAGGCGCAGTTAGTGCTGGAGTAGGATCAGTGATGGCGTCTTACTGTAGTATTAATGGGCAAAAGATACATGGCATCAAGTTCTTCCTGACTGATGTTTTAAAGGTGGAACTGGGGTTTAAAGGCCTGCTCGTGTCCGACTGGGAGGCAATAGGCCAAGTGGACTCCTCATACAGGAACGCGGTTAAGAAATGCGTTGAGGCGGGGATAGATATGGCGATGGTGCCAAGCACTTGGAAAATGTTCCAAGAGAATCTCAAAGACCTTGTTAATAGTGGCGAGATCCCGGTGAGCAGAATAGACGAGGCTGTTTATAGGATTCTGCTGGTAAAATTCCGTCTAGGCCTCTTCGAAAATCCTTACGTGGATGAAAGCCTTTCCTCGGTTGTTGGCAGTGCCGTGCACAGAGAAGTTGCCCGCCAAGCAGTCAGGGAAAGCATAGTGCTGCTGAAGAACAACGGTATTCTTCCAATACCTAAAAACGTAAGCACGATCTTTGTTGCAGGCCCTAATGCTAACGACATTGGAAACCAGTGCGGCGGCTGGACAATAACCTGGCAAGGAAGCAGTGGTGACATAACGATCGGGACAACTATTCTCGAAGCCATTAGGAAAACAGTTTCTCCGAGCACAGTGATTATATTTGATGAAAATGCTAGTAACGTAGCCGGGCCATACGACGTGGGGATAGTTGTAGTAGGAGAAACTCCCTACGCGGAATTCCTCGGCGACAGAGAGAGCCTAGACCTACCTGAGGAACAGCTTAAAATAATAGACAGGGTGGTTGCATCCGGGACCCCGACAGTCGTCATAATGGTTGCCGGCAGACCTCTAACAGGCATAGAAAACAGGCTGTCCCAGTGGGATGCTTTTCTGATGGCTTGGCTTCCAGGTACAGAAGGCCAGGGTGTGGCGGATGTTTTATTCGGCAACTATAATCCTAGTGGCAAGCTGCCGCGCTCATGGCCTAGATCTACTGCTCAAGAACCAATAAACTATGATCACCGGCCTGGTGAAGAGTACGATCCTCTTTTCGAATTTGGGTATGGGTTAAGCTACACGACGTTTGAATACAGCTGCCTAAACGTTACCCCGGCTGAGCCGCATTTAACAGGCAATATTTCAATTAGCGTAAACGTCAGGAACACGGGGCCTTACAGCGGTAGCGAGGTAGTCCAAGTTTATGTGAGCGATGTTGAAAGCAGTTTATCGACGCCAGTGAAAAAACTGTATCGATTCCGAAAGATAACTCTTCAGCCGGGTGAGATGCAAACGGTAAGCTTCACTATCCCTGTTTCCGAGCTTGGATTCTACACCGACGGTCCGGGGAAAACTATCGAGGAAGGAGTGTTTATAGTGACCGTAGGGGGTTTAACTGCAAGCTTTACGGCAAGGAAATAGACTCTTTCATGCGCATTCCTTAAATATAGGGTTTTAGCCCACTTTCAGTCACAGAGTGTCGCTGGTTGACTCGTAAACCAGAGGTAGTGGTTAAAATCGGAACAAGCGTGCTGACAAACTCTAAAGGATGGATCAGTGAGGCAAGAGTCAAGGAAATAGTGAGGCAGATCGCGGAAAACAGGAGCAGGATGGAGTCAGTAGTTATAGTTACCTCGGGTGCTATTGCAACAGGCTTGTCTAAGCTTAGAATAGAATCGTCTCCAAGCAATTTGAAGCTTACGATGAAACAGGTTTGCGCAGCTATAGGGCAGCCAACCCTAATGGCACTATACACGAAATATTTCAATAAGTATGGTATAAACACTGCGCAAATACTTCTTACTGAGGAGGACTTAGCAAACAAGTATCGTTACAAGAATTTTTGGAGAACATTATCCGCCCTTATGGAGCAGGGTGTTGTCCCAATCATAAATGAGAACGATGCCATCTCTGTTAAAGAGCTTGTCCCGATAAACCCTTATGTGCCGGACTCCGTTAGGTTCGGTGACAACGATAGGCTTTCTGCCATCATAGCTTCTAGAATAGGTGCTGACCTACTCATAATGCTGACTGACGTCGACGGATTCATGATGCCTACTAGAAACGGTGTAAAAATTGTTAAGGAGCTTAAGAGGATTAACAGGAAGATTCTCTCTTTCGCAGGGTCTGCAGGTGCTCTAGGTAGAGGCGGCATGCTCTCTAAGCTTCAGGCGGCAGCAATAGCCTCCAGATCAGGGGTTACGACGGTAATAGCCAACGGTTTAAAAAGAAACATTATAGCTAAAATACTCAACGGTGAAAACGCTGGCACCATAGTCCGCCCGCTACGGAAAAGGTTTAAGTCTTAAAAAAGGCTTCTCAAGATCGCGTTGGGCATGGAGGAGGTCGTTGAAAAATCCAGAAAAGCTAAAGAGGCTTCTCTAAAGCTCGGGGTGGCTTCAACACCTGTTAAAAACGCTGCGTTAGAAAAGATGGCTGAACATATTGAGAGGCGCATGGAGGAAATAATACGGGAGAACAGGAAGGATGTTGAAGCGACGGAAAGTAGAGGAGTGCCTGCATCTCTGATAGACAGGCTGCTGTTAAACGAAAAACGTGTAAGGGAAATGGCTGAAGGGCTTCGCCAAGTTGCCTCACTACCAGACCCTATTGGGGAAATAGTTGAAGGATGGAGAACCAGGCATGGCTTAGAGATAAGAAAGATTCGTGTACCACTCGGGGTTATTGGAGTAATATATGAGGCTAGGCCCAACGTTACAGTAGACATCACCGGATTAGCGTTAAAGGCTGGTAACGCTGTCGTCCTCAGAGGAGGCTCGGAAGCGTTAAACTCAAACAAAATACTGGTGGAAATAATGAGGGGTGCTGTGAAAACCCTTATCGACCCTGAGGCGATACAACTGATAGAGGATCCCAGCAGGGAGCTTGTCGGCTTACTCCTGAAACAGGACAAGTACATAGATGTTATAATTCCGAGGGGGAGTGCCCAGCTAATAAGGTTCGTCCGGGAAAACTCGCTTATACCTGTGATCGAAACCGGAGCTGGCAACTGCCATATTTTTGTGAACTGGGATGCTGATTTAGAGATGGCTACGAGGATAATAGTGAACGCTAAGGTTCAAAGACCCGCGGTATGTAACGCGGTTAGAAAAGTCCTGATACATAGTAAGGTCGCAGAGAAGTATCTTCCAAGACTGGTTGACACCTTAAGGGGATACAATGTTGCGATCAAGGGATGTAGGAGAAGTAGGATGATTGTTCCAACTCTGGTTGAAGCCACTGAGGAAGACTGGTACGAAGAATACATGGATCTAACACTTGCTGTCAAAATAGTGGACAGCGTAGAGGAAGCTATACAGCATATAAACAAATATGGTTCAAAACATTCTGATGCAATAATAACGAACAACCTGCAGGATGCTGAATTATTCACGAGGCTAGTTGACTCGTCAACAGTATACGTTAACGCTTCAACCAGGTTCACCGACGGTGGTCAATTCGGCTTCGGCGCTGAAGTAGGAATAAGCACGCAGAAGCTTCATGCAAGGGGGCCAATGGGTCTGAGGGAAATAACTACGACGAAATACGTGGTTTACGGCTCTGGACAGATAAGAGAGTTATAGGCAGAGCCAAACGCATGTCTTTAAAAGAATTGGTGGCTTACCAACTCGGCCTCTTATAGACTGTTAGAGCCTCGGGTCTAGGGTATTCAAAGTCAAATCAGCATCGTCTCTTCTGAAGCACACGAACAATATAAGGCTAGGAGAAAAGAATATAAGGGCTTCACAATATATATCTTGAAAAGCTAGGGTCGATCGTCTAATGGTTAGGATGCCGCTCTTACAAGGCGGAGGCCCCGGTTCGAATCCGGGTCGACCCATCCTAAGCGCGTCCTTCTTGCGTTTCATCACGTGTTAAGGGTTTCTTGCAAATCTTCTACGTTTCCGCCCTAACCGTTTTTTGTGAGTTTATCACGCCTCAATTATTTGGTTTACATTTAGATTCAAAACTATTTCGGCGATATCGCTAGCGTACTCCACAGTTCTACGTATGCTTTCTATAATCATTCTTAAACTAGATATTTCGGCAACATCCGTTTTTCTGAACATAGTTCTAGTAAGCGCGCTTTCCATAAACGATATGTTTTTTGCTCTTGAAATCGTATTGTCTGCTAATGAATAGTTTCTTTCAAATAATGATCTTACGGCATCATTAAAGATTGAAACGGATAACAGACTCATTTCAGAAATCCTTTTTAAAACAGGGTCGTTAAGCTTCTCATTTATCATCATGACGTTTTCAGCTATCTTAACCGCATGATCAGCTATCCTCTCGACGAATTTTGTTACTACTCTATATCCTAAGCAGTCCCTAGGGTTAGAGAGGCCTATGTCTTTGAGTATTCGCTCGTTTTGCACTGCCATCTTCAATTGCCGTATTACGTAAAGGCTGAAACGATCAACCTCATCGTCAAGAGCAATTACGTCTTGGGCAAGCTTCTTGTCATAATCTTTTAACGCTTTTAACGCATCGTTATGCATCGAAGCTGTTATAAGGCACATGCGTCTCAGAGCGTTCTCGACAGAAAGCTCAGGGTAACTGACCAGTATTTGAAGCATGATCTCGCTCACAGAATCTGAGATTATTTCGACGCCGACAAGTTTTCTTCTAGCCAAGTCTTTAACTAGGTTTCTCTGAAGAGAAGTTATATTCTCGCCTATTGTTTTAATTCTGATTAGACTATATCCTACTAGATAAAGTGCGATTATTTTTCGCACTATAGAATCCGGATTGTCTTTTTGAGATATTTTAATTGTTGCTTCCATCAGTTTTTCCGGCTTAACAAATGCTCTGGGAGTAAGAATAAGCGAGGAATCGCCTTCAGAAATCACAAGCTGATCTCCAACACCTAGCCTCATCCTCTCTATCCATTTCTTGGGAAGAGAAACTATGTATGTCGACCTGCCCGTTAGCTGAATTTTCCTTATTTCTTCGCCTTTCTTAACAGTTGGTTCTTGCCTATTCAACGTGTTTTTCACATGTTCTATATAGATTATTGAAGGTTATATATTTTATTTTGCAAAGGTATATGTGGCCTTCAGATGCCCACTTGTCCGGTGAGATAAGATGGGCCTGAATCGAAATCGTAAAATCCTCTTGGTCGCTGTGGTCGCAACTATAACGATAGCATTAGTAATTGTATACCAGTACCTAATTCACTCTGAATCCGAAAGGGAGATAACTATTAATGGTGCCGGAGCATCCTTCCCGTTTCCTCTGATCGATAAGTGGATAGCAGAATACAACAAACTCAAAAAGAATGTTAAGATAAACTACCAGTCAATCGGAAGCGGTGGAGGAATAAGGCAGCATACGGAGAAAACAGTTTATTTCGCTGCTTCCGATGCTCCTCTAACCCCGAGCCAGGCTGCTAATGCTTCCAACACGTTACACATACCGTTTACCATAGGAGGTGTTGCAATAATATATAATTTACCGGGAGTATCAAAAGGCATTAAATTCTCGGGAGAAGTATTGGCAGACATATTTATGGGAAAGATCTCTAAGTGGAACGACCCTAAGCTTGTAGAGCTCAATCCTAATGTTGACCTGCCGGATAAGGACATAATTGTGGTTCATAGGTCTGATGGGAGTGGCACGACATTTGTGTTCACCAGCTATCTCTCAGAGGTTAGTGAAGAATGGAAGGCAAATATTGGAAGGGGTACTGTGGTTAACTGGCCGAAAGGTCTAGGGGGGAAAGGTAACGAGGGAGTATCTGGGCTTGTTTCTCAAAACCCGTATTCTATAGGCTACGTTGAGTTTATTTACGCTAAGAAAAACAATATAGCATGGGGATACTTAAAGAACGCTGCGGGAAGGTTCGTTCAACCGGGTTTAGAATCATTCAAAGCTGCCGCAGCAGCTGCGGCGGTAACGCTCCCTAAGGGGGATGAGAGTTGGGCGGAAGTTTCAATAATAAGAGGCGTGGTGAGAAATCCTCAAGCAGCCGACGCGTATCCGATCACAAGCTTCTCGTACTTCTTGGTTTACAGGGAATTGAACGTGCTTCCCAACATGGATGAGTACACTGCAAGACAGCTGGTAGAATTCCTATGGTGGACTATACATGACGGGCAAAATTACTCCGCTGAATTAGACTATGTACCATTACCGTCTAACGTCGTGGCTCATAACGAAGAGACCATTAGGATGATAACTTTCAATGGAAAGCAACTTAAAGGATAGACAAAGCATGAAATCTACAGCCTCTTTTTTTTCTAAAATTGCTTATCTTAAGGCGAAAATAAAAGGCGATGAAATCTTTAGGCTTGTAAGTGCCTTCTTTGCTCTAACTACTTTGTTAATAGTCGTATTGATGGTTTACGAGTTAACAAGGGGTTCTTGGCTTTCCTTGCAAAAATTCGGCTTAGGGTTCATAACGGGTACAACATGGGACCCGGTTTTCACCCTAAACTTCGGAGCTCTCCCACTAATACTCGGAACCCTCACGACTTCTGCGATAGCCCTCGCCATAAGTGTGCCAATAAGTATTGGAATAGGCTTGCTGCTTTCAGAATATATTTCAAAGCGTCTCGAATTCTTTGTTTCTTTTATAGTAGAGCTCTTGGCCGCGATTCCAAGTGTTGTCTACGGTCTATGGGGTATATTCATATTGATCCCGTTTCTTAGAAACAACGTGTATCCCTTAATCCAGACGGTTTTAGGATTCCTACCCTTGTTTTCTGGGCCGATATACGGAGGTGGAGTTTTAACAGCAGGAATAGTCCTCTCCATAATGATTATTCCTATCATTTCCTCTGTTTCAAGGGAAGTTTTTTCAGCAGTACCGCTTTCCCAGCGTGAAGCAATAATTTCTTTAGGCGCGACGAAATGGGAGACATGTAAGATTGTTATGAGTTACGCCAAGTCCGGGGTCATAGGAGCAATAACCCTTGGTTTAGGGCGTGCAATAGGAGAAACAATGGCCGTAACTATGCTGATAGGAAACAAGTTTAAGGTTCTTCCGAGCTCGCTTTTCGACGCTTGGTATACAATGGCAGCTATTATCGCTAATGAATTTACTGAAGCTACCTCCGATATTTACGTAAGTGCCCTTATCAATGTCGGCTTAACGCTTTTCTTGATCTCTCTAATGGTTAACGTGATTGCGAGACTAATCGTCTGGAGGACCCTAAGGCTTGTTAAAGGAGTGTCTAGGGGATGATGGACAATTACAGGATTAGGAAAATTAAAGACCGGCTTATGCGTATCCTCCTCTGGTCATCCCTAATAATTGCTATGATACCATTGTTCAGCATACTTTTAGACGTTTTCATAAATGGGGCGAGAGCTATAAACATAGATTTCTTCCTTCTTCCAACACCTACTGTCGGGGAAAAGGGAGGAATTGCCAATGCGATTCAAGGAACCCTTATTACACTAGGGTTAGCATCGATAATCGGTGTTCCAATAGGCATAATGTCAGGCATATTCCTAAGCGAGTATCATGATTCAAAACTCTCACAACCAGTCAGATTTATTAACGACGTTCTAAGCGGGTTTCCCTCAATAGTAGTCGGAATTTTTGGATACGTGCTGATAGTCTCCGTAATAGGCTTCTCAGTAATTGCGGCAGCCTTCTCCCTAGCCATAATAATGATCCCCATAGTTACTAGAACAACCGAAGAATCTTTGAGGATGGTGCCTGTGGCTATCAGGGAAGCAGCGCTTGCCCTTGGAATCAGAAGGTGGAAAACAATCATCTTCATCGTCCTAAAAGGCGGGAGGAAAGGGATAGTTACAGGAGTGTTGTTAGCTCTTGCTAGAATAGCTGGAGAATCTGCACCAGTTTTAGTCACGATGGGTTATTGGCGATGGTGGTTCTCAGGGTTAAATAGGCCGGCTTCAAATCTTGCCTTAAACATATACCTCTTCGCAATATCCCCATTTGAAAACTGGAGAACTCTCGCATGGGGCTCTGCGCTTTTCCTAATATTGATGATATTGGGGATAAGCATACTTATAAGGGTGCTTACGAGGGGGAAGTATGAGTGATGAATCGGCAAAAACTCGAAGCAGAATTGTCGTACAAGTTTGAGATTGAAAACCTGAATGCTTGGTTCGGCTCTAAACAAGTGTTGAAGAATATCAACATGAAGATTAAGGAAAAAGCTATTACAGCAATAATAGGCCCATCAGGCTGTGGGAAAACTACTTTAATCAGGTGTTTAAACAGAATGCATGAGACTGTTCCTGATGCAAAGGTTACCGGGAGGGTTTTGTTTAACGGAGTCGATGTATACGGTAGGGATATAGATCCTGTTCAGATAAGGCGTAAGATAGGTATGATTTTTCAAAAACCCAATCCTTTTCCAATGATGTCAATATATGATAATGTTGCAATAGGTTTGAAGTTGAACGGTGTTAAGGATAAGAGGAAGGTAGATTCAATTGTTGAAAAAAGCCTGAGAATGGTTGGGCTCTGGGACGAGGTAAAAGATGAGCTGAACAAATCTGGAGCCAGCCTATCAGGAGGGCAACAGCAGAGACTATGCATAGCTAGAGCGCTAGCGGTTGAGCCTGAAGTGCTTCTCATGGACGAGCCCACATCTGCATTAGACCCAATATCATCCGCAAAAATAGAGCTTCTTATTAGAGAATTGGCCGAGGACTATACGATAATCATAGTTACTCACAATATGCAGCAGGCTGCACGAGTTTCTGACTACACGGCTTTCCTATATCTTGGAGAATTGATAGAGTATGGTCCTACTAGGCAGATTTTTGAGAACCCCAAGAACGAGTTGACTGAAAAGTACCTCACAGGAGGATTTGGCTAGGTGATGAAAATGACAAGATTAATAGATGCAGGTTTAGAGCAGGTTAAGAATATACTTCTCCGAATGGGGAACATTGCCCATGAGGCAATCTCCACTTCTCTTAAAGGATATATCGAGGGGCTTAGTACTTATTCGGAAGTTCAGAAAATTTCAGATATTTTAATCATAACCGAGGAAGAGGCAAATGATAAAATATTCGAGCTAATTGCAAGATTCCAGCCAGTTGCATCAGACTTAAGGTTATTAAAATCATGCATGAAGATATCCTATAGCCTGGCTAGGTACGGGAGATATGCCCTAGATATATCGCAGATATATGAGAAAATTGACGGGTTAGCATTGTGTGAAGATTGGATTAGAAATCACATAATAGAGATGAGTGAAAAAGTCCTGAAAATGATCCAAATAAGCGTTGAATTGCTTAATAACCGTGACATCAATGAGGCCAGAAACCTCTCTGAAATAGAAAAACAGGTCGATGAAATGTACTTCAAATATTTAGACAACTTAATGGATAAACCGTCAACCGTAAACAAATGCATAATCTCCAGCGTACTAGTTGTGAGATACCTTGAAAGAATAGCTGACCACGCAACCTATATAGGCGAATCGATATTTTATATTGTTACTGGAGAAAAGATTATACTCAGATGATCCTTTAATAACCTAATTAGCGGGCCTCCTGTTTTGAGGATTAATAATTAATCTATGTAATTTTCGAATCATTTTTTATCAAGTTATTTTACATTCATAGATAAGCTTATAACTAACTGTAAGTATTTCACGAGAGGGTTGCAAAGATCTGCGATGCTGTTACTGCACCTCTTAGGAGTCTTGACAAACGGTTTAAGGTTGTTCTTACTCTCATCGGCATGTATAGCAGGGCAAATAGCCTTACGCTAAACTGTAACCAGCTTTATGCTGTTACCTTAGAGGCTAACCCCGTTAGCTGGGCTCAATGGTTTAGGCAGCGTGATTTCCTCAGCAGTCTCTGTTCTTGCAGGGCGGTTAATCGATAAGTACACCTATTTAAACTCAGATATAACCTGAAGTTCCAACAGGAGTTTGAATACGGTGCTCAAGGCGTATCTGGCATCGGATAATGCTTTTTCAGCATCGTTCCTGTCGAAGATGTCGCTCGGAGCCTTGTTTAGGGACTCGATGCCGTAGAGGCTCGGAGCCCTCTTATCAGCAAGGTCCCTAGAAACCTCGCTCAGCCTTTCAACCTCTCCTCTAAACCATTCTGGAAACCTCTCTTTAACCGCCCTTAGAATCCTCCCCATGTCATGCTCCTTAGGGTATTCCACGCCCACGGCTCTTAACGCAGCCTTAAGGGAGAGTTCGACGCATTCCTGACTGTACCTGACTACATCAGGATAGGATTCTTCAGAAAAGGCGAGTTCCGCGCTTTTAATCCTGATCCTCGCTCTCTTGAAATAGTCTTCAGCCAGTTTCGCCAGCCTCATAGTTCCAGCCTCTCAGCTGCTTCAGCTTCAGGTGTTAGAATCCAATACCAGCTGCCATCCGGCTCCTCGAATCTTTTTGCACCTATTTTTTCAAGCCTATCTCTAACCTCTGAAATCTTCCTAGTCATCAAACCGTTTCTATCGTAGATGATTACGCAATCCCTGGTGAGGTCCAGGTAAAACGGGTGAGTCGCGCCGGCCTCCTTAACGTCTATCAGCAGTATGTCGAGATCCGAGTACACGCCTCTATTCTTCCAATTGTGAAGTATGATTTCATCCATCAGCCTGGAGGACACGACTTCTCGAATGATGCTTGTCCTCTCGCTATACTTTTCAGGCAGGTCTCTCGCCACAACCAGCAGGTCGATATCACTCTCAGGCTTAACCCTTCCAGCGGGCAAGGAGCCGAATAAAACTATTGATTCCAACCTTGACCCCAGGGCTTCGAAAAGCTTGGCGACAGCCAGCTCCAACACTGGTAGTCTCTCTCTGTCCCTCACCTTATTCCTCCAGGCTAATCCTGAGGACTCCATCAGAGCTATCAAAGGATGCACGATTCTATACGTGCCTCTTTCAACCTTGTCAACCCAACCGTAAGAGTACATTTTATGCAGGAATAACGGTGCTTTCTCAGAGTGTAAAACCGTTCTTGCATCTCCCGTCGTGAAAGGCAGGAGGCTGAAGTGTGAGAGGAGAGTGAAATATTTGGATGCTAGCCAACTGGGTATGGTTTTCGGCATGAATTAACCGTGCTGGAAAACACTTATTAAGCTTTACCTTATAGTTAATTTTTACCTAATAAGTAATGTTTTCCCAAGCATTCGTGCAAGGCACGCTTCATATCTTAAAACGCCTTTCCATGCCGTTATTCTCGAGCCCATCTGAAGCCGGCAGGTGCGAGCCGGCTCAGCATTTTGAAACAGTTTATTAGGAGTAAGCAGGGTGTTTACAATAGTGACGGTGGAGAAAAACGGCTGAAAGTTCCTCAGGAGGACCATGCTGCGCGTGCTCCCGAGGCGTATGCTAATCCGGTTTGTACAACATCATTGGAAGTAGCATTGTCTTGGGAAGCCGGCAGCGTCAATAACCTGCTCTAAAGAAGCGGGCGGCAGCCCCATGAGGGTCGAGCGCCTCTGACGCAACCAGCATGCAGCAGGTTTCTCCTCCAGCCGTCTCTTACCAACGCAGGTAGCTTGCCTTACCGCTGCTCCCTCCCGGGCCTAGCGGGTTCGGCAATTAGGCAGACGCACCCGCCCTACAGCGGGCGAGCCTGCTACTCCTGCCCAGTAAGGATGGCTTTCACAGACCTGCTGCAGCCGGATGCGTGTAGGCAGCCCTGTCCCCACGGTTATCGGCTCCCCGCGTATCGCCAGTTTCGGGAATAGGGAATGGCGAGCTCCCCGAGCCTACCTGCCGCCCAGAGAAGGATCGCGGAGGCTTCATAAATATGTTTCCATCGGTGTTAGCGTCCTTTCTAACGGTAAGCTTGTGGTCTAGATGAATACTTTAATAAGCATGTTTCCACTCTTGCTCAAGAGCGATGAAAAAGGAGTCTAAGGCTCGTAAGAACATAGTTAGTCTGGCTCTTGAAATACTTAAGCAGGTGGAGAATAGGCAGCCTCCCTCGCTGGAGCTTCCTCTCAGGACTGTTGACAACATTATTTTCGACGAGAAGAAGGGGCATTACGTGCTGGGGCCTAAGAAGATGGTTCGCACTTCGCGTAACGTGAAACACTTGAAGCCTTTAACCCAGCTAATATGGGTTGCAAGCCTAGCTAGGAAGCTTATCGACGAGGATAAGACAAGTACGCTGAGGGATGTTTTCTACATGGCTGAAGGTGTGGATCTTGGTTTTGAGGATCAGAGCGAGTCGGACAGGGTAATAACTGAGCTTGAATCCGTAGTTGGCTCACCCAGGGAGGATTTCAACATTTATCCTGAGGAGAGGAGCGCCATATTTGCAGACTTAACCGTCGAGTATACTGTGAAAGGCTATGAGGGGAAGAGGATCAATCTGACTTCGCACCCCGACGGGTTGATGATAGGCCCGGCGCTAGCCACAGCCAGGTTTGTGAAAACCCCGGCTGACAAGGTTCTCTGCATTGAGAAGGGTGCCATGTTCACAAGGTTCGTTGAGGAGAAGGCTTGGAAAAAGTATAACGCTATCCTGATCCATACTGCCGGCCAGGCTCCTCGAGCTACACGACGCCTCATAAGAAGGCTTAACGTGGAGCTGGACCTACCTGTATACATATTTACCGACGCAGATCCCTGGGGGCTGCATATTGCGCAAGTCATAATCTCAGGCTCAGCCAATGCTGCGCACGTTCCAGAACTAGCTACTCCGAGGGCAAAGTGGATGGGTGTCTATGCTTCAGACATTGAGGAGTATAGGCTTCCAAGCACCAAGCTTCTAGACGTGGACATTAAAAGGCTGAACGAGCTTAAGAAGGATAAGAGGTATGCTAAGGACCCGTGGAAGAGGGAGATAGACGTGTTTTTCGAGATAAAAAAGAAGGCGGAGCAGGAGGCGTTCAGCAAATACGGCTTGTCCTACATGGTTGACGTTTATCTTAAGAAGAGGCTGGCGTAGAGGAAAACTGATCTAGCTTAGCCGCGAAAAGAAGGTCTGAAAAACAAGAAGGGCTTTAAGGAAAGATTTATCTTAGGGATTTCGAGCTTAAAGACGGTTTGAAAGCAAACATCGTTGCGGCAAAACTATTCGCGACCCTTCTCGTCTGCTGCGGGGCCATACTGCTATACTACACCGTGAACACAGGGGAAGCCTTAGGCATAACATTCCCGTTCTTCCTTTTCACCGGCGCGACGATAACGATTCTAGGCTTAGTCGGCCTATTATTCAGGCTTAGAGAGTAGAAAAATAGTAGTTGCGACGCGCGCGCTCTTTTTTAATGTAGTGCACACTAGAATAGGAAAGACTAGCAGCTTCATATTGAAGTATCAAAATATTTAATAAACAGCGCCCTGGCCGGGATTTGAACCCGGGTCGGGAGGGTGACAGCCTCCAATGCTAACCTTTGTGCTCCTCCGATCTACACCACCAGGGCCTTCTTGCGTCCTTTGACCCACAGGCGTGCCTGGGTAAAATAAATCTTTCGCTTAAACTCGTGACACTTGAAAACACTGGTTGCTTTATGGTTTCACGGGCTTCATGCTGGCGCAGATTTCTATGATCTCTTCCTCTGTCAGGACGGGTGCGAACCCGAAGAGATAGTTTAAGGAGCCGATCTTAATGACTACACAGTATGAGTATTCTGTACCGTATTTCAAACGGTATTCTTCATGACCGACTGGCATTTTGCTGGAGATGAATGCCGTCCACTCGCCCACCTTGTCGAACCTGTCGGTTGTGCTGTTGCGCACAGAGAAGGGTATTTCTGGCATGGGTGTTATTTCTATACCGATTTCCGCGGTTGCAATGGCGGTGTCTCCGGTGTTGCTGTAAAGCACTATTATGGGGAAGCTAACCTGCCCGTCGAGAACCTTAGCCCATATGGCTGTGAGCTCCATCCCCTTCACCATTTTCGTGGGAAGATAGAGGGTAAGCCCTCTCTTTGCCAACTGGTTAACCACAGTATCCAGAGTGACGATCTCGCCGGGAAATGGTGCAATGCCACGTTTCGAAGCATTCTGCACAGTAGAGTCTGGGGCTGGGCCCGGGAGCTGCTTTGACACAACGTAGTTCCCTACGATTATGCTCATAGTCATGGCTGCTAAAAGCACCGTGAGGAGCATATTTTCAATTCGAGCCATCAGCCACCACTCCAAGCGCGCTCTCCACTGATTAGATCACTATTGCTTCCTTTTATATTTTTCTTTAACAATAATCAAACATCCTGAAGGTGTAAATTAAATAAATATGCATAATTCTTGGGTTTAGCTGCGCATTCCTTTGGCATGCTTAAAAGCTATGGATCCTGAAGGAGTTTTGAACCAGTGTATCTTCAGGCTTGTTTTTGGAAGTTTTTCATATGGTGGTACATTGCCGCTAGGGCTTCTACAGGCAACATGTTTTTCACGGCCGGATGGAAAACAAGCTCTTGTAAAGATTTTTTCACGTTGCGTCGACGTTTAACAATTCGAAGCGACGTAGTGTGTCTTGGCAAATAAGTAGAACCCATGTTCAAAGTTACTGATTAGTATCACAGTTCCTCTTTTTTCCAACGATGGAGAGCTATGTTTATTAAGCCAAGCCCTATTTGAGTATGCCAACTACTCCGCCGAAGCCCTTTTGGAGCATCATCCCCTCTTCCGTCGCCGTAGATATTAGCTCGAGCTGAACGTTTTTCTGAGAAGCGATTTCGATGAAACGATCAAGCAGGCTTTCTTTCTCGGCGACATACAGGCTTGTTGAACCGCATTTTGGACATGGTGTTGAAGATACTTTAGCCGGGAGAGTAATCAGCTCTTGGAACGGGTGTTGCTCAACAGTCTCGTAGTCGCATTTTCCACATTTAATCTTGACCCTGAATATGTCGAGAGCCTCTGAGAAAAGTATGAGCCTAACTTTTCCGCTTTGAACCGCGTTCTCAACTTCTTTAAGCCCGTAGACAACCTTATCTGGCTCGGTGCTCACGAGTTTAAGGAAGCTGTTCACTAGGTTCCTCTCCTTTATCAGGTCGAGCTCCTGAAGCTTTTCAGACGCTTTCCCCAGTATCTCTTTTATGCCTTGGTGACCCGTGTATGAAGTGTCCACCACTGCCAGTATCTTTCTCCTAAGCTCGTAATGGATGAAATCTTTTTCGAGGAACATTTCCTTCGTTGGCCCAGGTCCACCAACTATCAATCCTTTAACATCAGTGTTTTGAAGATAAATCTCGTTCAGACGCTCAGCGACACGCCTGTAGAAATCGTTTAGCTCCATCTCCCTGAGTCTTTCAAATCTTCTGGCTGACTGGCCTCCCTTGCTAGTCTTACCAGGGACGCCGGAGGTCAACTCGTCTTTCACGTCGATATTTCTACCAGATGCGAGGGCAATCGTCGCCTCAGAATTATCGATAGACAGAATTAAATACTTATCCTTCTTCTCAAGCATCTCTTTAAGAGGTTCAACGTAAAACTTGTCGTCGCAGCCATAGTATGAGAGGGTTATTTTTTCAGGAGGCTCTATTACGTGGATCTCGATATTCTCTGAACCAGGCGTCTCCCCCGGAATGGCTCCGCAGAATATGACTAGCCCGTTTTCAGGGGCCTCGTCGTAAAGCTTAAGCCTCTGCTGAACCTTGACAATAGCGTCCTGAACATTCTTCCTCGTCGTTCTAGACTTAATGTTTGACGCTTTCCCATACTCCTCCCTCAGGTTCGTCATCACCTCGCTTATCCTTCTCCCCGGAGGAATGTAGAGGCTAATCAGCTCAGTTCCACGCCCCCTTTTTTCAGAGAGCTCTCTAAGAGTCCTTCTCGAAATATACTCCTTCACCGATGTTGCAAGCGTTTTTTCACTCAAAACAGGGTTCTCCGGGGAGACCTCGCTAAACCCCATATATTAATATTTCACTTCCTAGGGGGTAAGAGGTAAATGAAGATAGTGTTGAAAATAGGGCACGCCCTCTTCAAGGGGCATTCGATAGACTTGGAGAGGATTCGGGGAACTGTTGACGCGGTTCTAAGGCTGTATAACGCGGGGCATAAGGTGGTTGTTGTAGTCGGCGGCGGTGAGCCCAGTAGGACCTACATAAAGGCGGCCAGAAGCCTTGGGGCGGACCATGCTACTTGCGACGAGATGGGGATAATGGTCACCCGGCTGAACGCCCTCCTGCTCTCCATAGCTTTTGGAGAGGCTGCGAGCAGAAGTATTATAGGCAGTTTTGAAGATCTTGAGAAACAGCTGGATGCAGCTGGGAGTAAAATAATTGTCGGAGGAGGGTTTACTCCCGCTCAGTCTACAGACGCTGTTGCAGCGCTCATAGCTGAAAGAATGAAAGCCGATCTCCTGATAAAGACTACTGATGTCGACGGTGTTTACAGCTCCGATCCAGATAAAAACCCGGATGCGAAACTGCTTAGAGAAGTAAGCATTAGAAGACTCAGGAAAATACTTAGCAAGGGGGAATTGAAACCAGGGGAATACCGGCTTCTAGACCAGGTTTCCCTCTCGATACTTGAGAGGTCAAGAATACCGGTTGTAATCGTAAACGGCTCAGACCCTGAAAACATCGTTAGAGCAGCCTCAGGGGAGAAAGTAGGCACGAGAATAACCTATTCTGGGTAAACGCTGCTAGCCAAAGCGCACGCTAACTCCGCTGCTCGCATTCCTCTTGCCAACTACTCTCGCTGAGCTGGGAATAAGACCTAGCTGGCTATTGTAAGCCTGTCATCCTGCTTTAATACTCTTACAGTCTTCACTTGCGCGATGCTCGCTTTCATCCTTGTTTTCTGCAATAGGCGTTTCTATAATGCTTCAAGCATGATAGTGCCACCACAAGCGGTAAGCCTTGTATCTGTAGTCTTATTCTTAGTCTTCGGCATCTATATGATTCTAACAAGGGGAAAAGAGGGGTGTTTAGAGAAAATGATTCTGTAGCACGAGAGAGATGCATTTTTCATTCAAGAAGATTGAACAGCAGTCGCATCATCATCAAGCTGAATTAATAAATCTTGTAAGACAAGGCCAATGACAAGAGTTATGAAATAAAGCGGGAAGATGCTACTTTTACATTATACCGTATCTTCTGAATACTCGCACTTTTACAGGATCTATGCTTAATGTAAATATCGCTGAATATGTTAATGCTACAATGGTTTTATCCAATCCTATTGGTGTTAGCACGAACCTGCTCGTTCCTAAAACAATAAACACTGCTAAAACGCCTGCAATAGACAGAGTCAATTCTTTTCCTGGTCTGGATTTCCAGAATTCTCTTCTTTCCCTTACAATCATGATTCTAAATTGACTTGTAAATACCATTATAAGTAAAATGAAAGTTTGCATCTGTTGTAACGTAAATCGATATATTGCTGATCCGACAAGTATTGCTATAAGGCCCTCTACTAAAAGTAAAGAACCGAGAATAGATGATGCATACACAATATCCTTTACCCTCCATTTGCTTGGATTTGTTGCCGGTGTTGCGTTGTCTGTTGCAAGAGACATTGTTGCAAAGTCATTTGAAAATACGAGCAACGTCATGCCTAAAAGCGAGATTATATCATATCTCAATATGAAGAATCCTATTGCGAGCAGTAGCGTGAACTGCACCGTCTTCGTAATCTTGTTTATGATCCATGTCAGAGCTCTTTGATAAACCTCTCTACCTGTCGCTAGAATATCTACAACACCTTCTAATCCAAACTTAAGTAAAACAGCGCCTGCAGAAGCCTTCGCAACGTCAGTTGCATTTGCAACAGCTATACCGAGTTCAGCTTGTTTTAATGCTGGCGCATCGTTAACACCATCACCCATAACACCAACTATGTGTCCTTTGGCCTGAAGGCTCTTGACAATTATATACTTATCCTCCGGATAGACTTCTGCAAAGACACTGGCTTCCTCAATAACTTTGCCTTTATCATCTTCACCCGCCTTCCTAAGATATTCTCCTTTAACGATTTTTTCGCCAATGCCAACCTGCCTGGCTATTTCCTTAGCGATAAGCGCATTATCCCCTGTAACCATCTTGGGTTCTACGCCCAGTCTCTTAATGTTTTCTATAAGCTCTCTAGCATTAGGCCTTGGAGAATCCACTAACGCTAATAATCCAGTAAATCTAAAACTAGCATCTTCTTTAACTGCTACGGCTAGAGATCTGTAGCCTTTCTCAGCCAGCTCCTCAGAAATCCTCATGGCTTCGGCTTTCTCGCTATCACTGGTCACAAGCTCCGCAACTATTTGCGGAGCACCTTTAACAACCACGAGCCTTTTACCATTGGCTTCAACCATGGCTTCAGTCCTTTTTATCGATGGGTCGAATGGCTTGAACTCGATAAGTTCGTGTTTCCTCCTAGGTAACCCTTTAGATTTCGCGTATTCTACAACAATTTGGTCTATTAAATCCTTGCCATCTTGGCTAGAGGAGTAGAAAGCATGTTCTATAACATCGTCTACCGAATAGTTGTTAAAGGGTATAACATTTACTATAGAAGACCTATTCTCCGTTATTGTACCGGTCTTATCAAGACACATAACGTCGATTGAGGCAGCATCCTCTATAGAGCCCAGTTTAGTTACTAGAACCTCCTTGGAGGCAAGCCTCATTGCACCTACAGCCTGCATAATGGTTAACACAGCAGGTAAAGCAACAGGAACAGCTCCCATTAGAATAGTTACAGCAAACGTGACCAACGCTACAGGAGTATTTTTTAAACCCATCATAATAGCGAATACTAACGCTGCCACTATTGCCGCTACACCTATATACATGCTGTACTTCGTTATTTGAAGCATGACTTCTTGTTGATGAGACTTTGGCTGAGCTGTTTTAACGAGCTCAACAGTCCTACCGAAATATGTGTTTTTACCAATATTGGTGATTACAGTCTTAACTTGTCCTCTTTTGAGAATTGACCCAGCATAGATCACGTTACCCACTGAAACTTCAACAGGGAGAGATTCTCCCGTCAACATAGACTGATCAACAAGGGCATTGCCCTCAATAATCTTGCAGTCAGCTGGAACGATATCGCCGAGACCCAGAGCAGCTATGTCCCCAGGAACGATATACTTTGCATCTATAGTGATCCATTTACCATCTCTCAAAACCCTAGCCCTTATGGCCAGCTTGGACCTTAAAAGCCTCAGAACTCTCTCGCTCGTTCGAGTGTGACGGAAACCTATAAATGCATTAACAACTATTAGAGTAGCTATTATCAAAGCCTCAACATAATGCTCAATGATAATGGATAACACTATAGCCACTTCTAAAAGCCATGGCATAGGTCCCCACAGCCTTTTCAAAAAGTCATTTAGGAGACTCTTCCTCTCTTCTTCAACGTAGTTATAGCCGTAAATACGAAGCCTCCTTCCAGCTTCATCACTAGAAAGACCATCCACACCTGACTCAAGATACTTCAAAGTTTCACTTATACTCATCTTTTCGAATTCTTTGGACGGGATGAGTTTCATCATGATAGCCTTCAGCTGTTGATTAACCAATAATGCTCAATTAAATACTTATCACATGCTAGGATCCCATGCTTAGCGCACCCATAGATCATCCAGAAATTAGTTGGGATATATCGTGAGCTTAACATCACCTAGCGCACGCCATAATGCACAGGTAAAACACAACTGTTTTATCAAGTTAAAAGAAAATGTTTTATTAGGCTAATAGAACATTATTAGGTGAGCCTTATGCAGATCTCGACCTCTAGAAAAGTTGAAGATTACCTGAGAATCGTATATGAAATCGTGGAGGCGAAGGGTTACGCCCGTATAAGGGATATTTCTGGAGCGTTAGGAGTTAAACCGTCCACAGTTGTGGAAATGATGAAGAAACTTCACGAGCAAGGGTTCGTTGTTTATGAAAAGTACGGCGGCGTCACTCTTACATCCCGTGGGAAAGAGATAGCTGGGGTTGTGAAGAGAAGACATGATACTTTTAAGAAGTTTCTAGAAATATTGTTGGTTCCTGAGGATGCGGCGATAAAGGATGCTCATATTTTGGAGCATCAGCTTGACCCGAGAACAATATTGCAATTCACAAGATTTGTCGAGTTTATCACCCAGGCTATGGAAACCGATCACCCTGTATTCATTAAAAGGTGGATTGAAGAGTTTAGGAAATACTGTGAAAGGACTTAGTAAGCTTTGATGAAACATTATTTTAGGCTTTTATAATGAATCTGCTAATTATTTTAGGTTTCATAGCTATTGCCGAACTTTTTTAGGGTAAGTTCTAAATTAATCTAAGTCCTACGGATTTTAGGGTGACCTAAAAGAAATGCAAACTGTGGAGAAGAGGCTAGGCGAACTAAAGCCCGGAGAAAAAGGCATCATCACACGAGTTACCGGATCCGGCGCAATTAGAAGAAGGCTGTTGGATATGGGATTAGTGAAGGGCACAGAAGTAACGATGGTCAGGAAAGCCCCACTTGGAGACCCGATCGAGTTTCTTTTGAAGGGTTACAATCTAAGCTTGAGGAAAGTAGAAAGCGATAATGTTTACGTTTCTGTAAAGGAGGGCCCTGAAAAATGATGGCGACAATCCCACTTGCGATGCTTCAAGAAAATCGCGAGGCGGTTATAGTGGAAGTTAGGGGCGGTATGGGCTTGACCAGGAGGTTGGCTGAAATGGGTTTCACGAACGAAACGAGGGTGAAGGTTTTGCACTCAGCTCCTCCTGGTCCACTGCTGGTAATGGTGAGGGGGTCAAGAATAGCGCTTGGCAGGGGCATAGCAATGAAAATCATGGTTAACCCGGTGGAGGGGGATTAGTATGGAGAAGATAAGGGTTGCGCTAATAGGAAATCCAAACGTCGGCAAGAGCCAAGTCTTCAACAATTTAACAGGCGGGAGAGCCCACGTTGGGAACTGGCCTGGAAAAACCGTAGAGAAGAAGGAAGGGACATGTGTACATAAAGGTGTAGAAATGCGGATTATCGACTTGCCAGGTACATACAGCCTAACAGCACGCTCGATAGATGAATTAATAGCGAGGGACTTCATAGTCGAAGAGAAACCTGATGTTGTAATAGACATTGTTGATGCCTCTAACCTTGAGAGAAACCTCTACTTAACGTTTCAGCTCTTAGAGCTCGGGGCAAACGTAGTAATCGTGTTAAACAAACAGGACATAGCAAAGAGCCTGGGCT
>Ga0209225_1000281_pt1 | contig 61124 bp, 64 predicted proteins | sample WasSprMetagenome_FD_184732 | JGI IMG/M metagenome (GOLD analysis project Ga0209225, IMG submission 184732) | Sulfidic aquatic microbial communities from Washburn Spring, Yellowstone National Park, USA - WS (SPAdes) (version 3) | ecosystem: Environmental > Aquatic > Thermal springs > Hot (42-90C)... | reverse complement strand
AATCGATTTTGATCCAATTTCCCTTACATCAATTCCTTTTAATCTTCCAATCAAAAATGCTGTTGGTATTGAACCAAAAAGATAGGCAAAAATTGAAAGTAAAATGAAATCAAGCATGGTAGCAAGCGGCGATTAAGGTTCCTGGGCCTGAGTTTGCGCCAACGATCGGCGGGACCATCGAAACGAATAAAACTTCTGCCTTCAATTCCTTTTCAACTTTTTCTTTTAACTTAATTGCGAATTCAAAATTGTCAGTGAAATTTATCCCAACTTTAATTTTTCCCTTTTTTGCCTGATGCTTCAACTGATTGAAAACTCCTTCAAACTCATCGACCGTCCAAAAATTGAAACCAGAAAAACCAACTTTTCCTTCTTTGATTCCAAAATAGGGAAAAACTCCAAAAATTTTTAATGCATTAAAGGCAATGGCTAATTTATGGTTTACTCTCCCAATTTTTTCTGCCCAGTAAGTTGTTTTTAAAAAGCCAAACAATTTTATTTTCTTTTTTAAATTTTCAAGCTCTCTTAAAATATCTTCAATTTCCCTTCCTTTTTTAATCGACTCAATTGCTTTCAAAACCAAAAGTCCCTGGCCTGCGACCGCCTGCCAAGAATCGAAGATAAAAATTTTTTCTGGCTCCTCAAAAATTTCCCTGGCTTGAAAAGCAGAATTGAAACAGGCGGAAAGTTTAGAAGAAATAGTAATGACCAAAATTTTTTCAAAATTCTTCGAAAGCTTTTGATATGCCTTCAAATAATCGCCTGGTGGCGGAGCAGAAGTTTTTGGGGTTGCCTTTGTCTCTTTCATTAATTGATACAAATTCTTCTCTGGAAATTTTTCCCACTCTGGGAAATAAAGCTTTGTTTTGACGATCTCAATTCCAAAATCCCTGATCATTCTTTCAGGCAAAGAGCAAACATCTTCAGTTATGATTCCAATTTTCATTTTCCAAACCTTCTTTCCCTTTTTAAATAATCATTGATTGCCCTTTCGAATTTTTCTGGAGAAAAATCTGGAAACAAAGTTTTTGTGAAATAAAACTGAGAATAGGCAGTATGCCACATCATAAAGCCAGCAGAATTGTGGGGATCTCCTTCGCACCCCGTTCTAATTACTAAATCAACTGGCGGCAGAGATCCTGTCCAAAGATTTTCCAGCAAAATTTTTTCATCGATTTTTTTTATTTTTTTACTTGAAATTCTTTTGATTGCTTCGATCATTTCATCAGTTCCGTTGTAAGCCAGCAAAAAAGTTAAAAAATAGCGATCGTGATTTTTCGTTCTTTTTATAATTTCTAAAATTGTCTCTTTCAATTTTTGGGGAAAGTATTCTTTCCACTTTCCAAAAATGTTTACCCTCACTTTCTCTTCAAAAATCTTTTTCTCTTTCAGAAGTTTTTTAAAATATTTAAGATACAAAGAAAACAAAACTTTAACTTCCTCCTTCGATCTCTTTGTAATGTTATCCAAAGAACTTCCCCAAAAGGTAAAATAGGGAATTTTCATTTCCCAAGCCTTTTTTAAAATTTTTTCTAAGGCTTTTGCTCCTTCAATATGCCCTTGCCAAGGAGCTAATCCTCTTTTTTTTGCCCATCTCCTGTTTCCATCTGGAATTAATGCTACGTGCATATTTTTATTCTTCTTGCCAAGCCAGAGCCAATGCTCCTGGTCCTGAAAGACCGCCGACAATTTCTCCGATGATATTCAAAAATTTAATTTGACAATTTTTTAGACCTTTAATTAAACCAACCAATTTTTTTGCTTCGGCTTCGTTTTCAGCATGGGTAATAGCAACGCTGATTTTCCCTTTATTCAAAGTTCTCTTTTTTAATTCGTCAAAAAGCGAGCTGGCCATATCTTTGGCTTCTCTTTTCACTCCAACCGGAATTACCCTTCCTCTTTTTATTCCCAATATCGGATGAAAACCAAAACTTTGCATTTTCCTTAAAAAAGTCCCCAAAACTTTTGGAATTCTGCCTGAATTTTCAGCCCATTTTGGATTTTCGAGCATGAAAATTAAATTGGTTTTTAAGACAGCATCTTTCAATTTTCCCAAAATTTCTTTAATTTTCAATCCTTCTTCAATCAAAGAAACTGCTTTCAAAATTATCAAACCTTCTCCTCCTGAAACGCTCAGGGAATCTATGACATGGATTTTTTCTTTTTCTGGTAAATATTCTCTGGCTTGCAATGCCGAGTTAAAAGTTCCTGAATGCTTTGAAGTAATAGTAACGCAAATTATTTCTTCAAATTCTTTCAGCTTTTCTTTAAATGCCTTCAGAAAATCTCCTGGAGAAGGTTGGGAAGTTTTGATGAAACTCTTTAATCCTCTTTTTTCTGCCTCTCTGATTTTTTGATAAATATTCCCTGGCAAATCTTTCATTTCTCCCAAATCAACTTTAAAAGGAACGATCGAAATTTTGTGCTTTTCGATCAATTCCTTTGGCAAATCTCCTCCCTCATCTGCAACTATCCCAATTTTAGATTTGAGATTTGACATTCGGGTTTTGAGATTACGAAATTGACTGCCAGCCCAAAACCAAAATCCCAGGGCCACCGGCAGCAAACAGTGTTGGTCCTTCGCTGACAAACTCGACTTTTACTCCAAAATTTCTAAAATATTGCTTTAAATTTTCTGCCCCTTTTTGATTGTCGCACTCATTGATTGCTACTCTGAAATTTTTTTCTCCACCTGTTTTCCCCTTAAAATGATTAAACAAAGCCTCGGCCATGTCTTTGGCAAAGTAGGCCCCGCCAAGTTTAATTGAACCCTCTTTGAACTCTGAAATTAAATAAATTTTTAATTTTTTTGCTATTTTGATTGCCATTGCCTGAGCTTTTGTAATCCTTCCGACTGATAAAAGATATTTTGGATCTTCCAACAAAAAACAGGTTTTTGTTTTTGGAACAAGGTTTTTTAAAATTTCTAAAATCTCTTCGATTTCTTTTCCTTCTTTTGCCAATTCAATTGCTCTCAAAACCAAAAGTCCCTGGCCAGCGGCTGCGTTTAAAGTATCGAAAATGAAAACCCTTCCTTTTTCCTTTTCAGATAGCATTTCCCTAGCTTGGATTGCCGAGTTAAAGCATCCTGAAATTTTCGAAGAAACAGTCAAGCATAAAACTTTCTCAAACCTTTGAAGTTGTTTTTTAAAGGCATCGAAATAGGATTTTGGTGTTGCCTGAGATGTTTTTGGCAATGTTTTTACTCCAAATTTTTCAGCATTCCTGATTTTTTGCCAAATGTTTTCGCCGGGAACTTTTTCAATCTCTGGCCAATCCAAAATGGCATGAGCCAACTCAATTTTGTTTTCATTTAAAAATTCTTCTGGCAAAGAAGCAATGTCTTCAGTGACAATTCCAATTTTGAATTTTGAATTTTGCATTTTGAATTTTATTCAATTGGCATCCAGCCAGCAATCAAAGAACCTGGGCCAACATGAACTCCAACTACAGGACCAGTTAGATTTATAAAAGAAATTTCGGCCCCGATTCCTTTTAATTTCTCTTTCAGTTTTTTTGCCTCTTCCAAATTATCGCAATGAGTAATGACAACCCTAATTTTCTTTCCTTTTTTTCTGATTTTTCTGCTTTTAGCTTCAATCTCTTTAAAAATTGCCTCCCAAATTTCTTTTACTCCAAACCTAAAGCCAATTTTTATAACTTCTCCCTTTTTCAATCCCAAGAGAGGATAAATTCCAATTTTTTGCAACCTCCTCAACCAATTTGCCTGAGAATGGGAAACCCTTCCTCCCCATTCAACCCATTTTGGATCTTTTAAAAAACCATAGAACTTAATTTGAGGAATTTCTTTTTCTAACTGAGCCAAAACTTCATCCATTTCCATTTGGGCTTGAATCAATTCGATCGCTCTTAAAATTAAGAGGGCTTCCCCAGCTGAAGCATTCTCAGAATCCAAAACGAAGACTTTCTCTCTTTCTTCATCAGGAAGCATTTCTCTCCCCTGCAAAGCAGAATTGAAACCGCCAGAAAGCTTTGCTGAAATTGTGATGCATAAAATTTTTTCAAATCCTTTTTTGAATTGTCTTTCAAAAGCATCGAAATATTCTTTCGGTGAAGCCTGGGCAGTCTTTGGCAAATTCTTTATTCCCAATTTTTCTGCCTCCCTCATTTTTTGATAAATGTTTTCTCCTTTCAATTTTTCCCCCTCTGGCCAATCAATTTTAAAAGGAATGACTTCGATTTGATATCTTTCGACAATTTTTTGAGTCAAATCTGCCAATTCATCGGTAACGATCCCGATCGAAACTTTTCTCAAAGATGGCTCTCCAGAAACTTCCTTTGCCATATCTTCTATCCTCAAATCTCCAATTTTTCCAATCGTCCTTAAAACGTTTTTAACCTCATCAGGATAATCAGTGTGGATATGAATTTTCATTTTTTGGCCAACTTGGACGATATCTAAACAATTTCCTAACCCCTTTAATTTTCCCCTGACAATTTCTTCGCTAAATCTTGGTTCCAAAATTAGAGAGACGACTTCGTACCTGTTTGCCAAAACCTGAACGAATCTTTTAATTTCCTCTGTCGGCCTTTCCTTTTTCTCTTCTTTCTTCCTTTCTGGTTTTAAGGCATCTAAATAACTTTCCAAAATCATCAAAAATCCAAGACCTCCAGCATCGACGACGTTTGCCTTTTTGAAAATTTCCATTTTTTCTCTTGTTGCCAAAAGAGCTTCCTTTGCTTTTTCAATCGCTTTTTCAAAAATTTTAATTAAATCTCTTTCTCTTTCTGCCTCTCTCTTGAAAGTTTCTGCCGTGGCATCGATCACATCCAAAATCGTCCCTTCTTTTGGATTGACCATCGATTTCCATGCTCTTTTTCTTCCTTCTTCAAATGCCTCTGCCAATTTTTTTGCATCGACAGGATTCTTGTTTAATTTTGGTAAAAAACCAGCTAAAAAGCCGGTGTAAATTACACCGGCATTCCCTTGAGCTGAAATTAAAGCTCCGTCCAAAGCTACTTTTGAAATTTCTTCCAAATCTTTGAATTCCTTTCCTTCGATTGCTTCTTTTATCCCGGCTAAGGTCTTTGCCAAATTTGAACCTGTATCTTGGTCTGGAACTGGAAAAACGTTGATTTTGTTAATTTCTTCTTTTTCTCTTTCAATCCTCTCATAAGAAAATAAAAACATTCTTTTTAACTCATTTTGTGTTAAATACTCCATTTTAGCGCTTAAATTTCTCTTCGAATTCTTTTAGGAATTTTGAAACTAAATCTTTTCCACCCAAACCAAAAGAGAGGCCCAAAGTTAGGGCAAAGGCAATGACAAAGCCAATTAAAACGGTCAGAATTATTTCTGGAACAATCTTTAACTGATAAAAGATGGCTAAAATCGTTATCGTCCAAATGGCAAAAGAGAGCCACCTTCCCAAAAACCCAGAGTAGGTAATCCTTTCTTTTTCAAATGTTCCGACCACTATCTTTCTTGAAAAGTTGCTCAAAAAGAGGGCGATTAAAAACAAAAGACAGGCAACAAAAATGTTTGGATAGTAAGAGACGATTTTTCCTAAATAATTGGCGATCAAAGGAAAGTTCAAAATTTCAAAGGCCCACATCAAAAACAAAAAGATAAAGTACCATTTAACTAAAAGGCCGATGAATTTTTCAGCATCGAATTTTACTCCTGCCCTTTCAATTGCCTCTTGTAACCCCATTCCTCTTAAAAGTTGATTTATTTTCAATCTGTTCAAGGCCCGAGAGACAATAGACCCAATCCACTTTGAAACAAAATAGCCAACGAATAGGACAAGGATTGCCCAAAAAACTGGTGGGTAAAATTCTTTTGTATATTTTAAGATTTCTTGCCACATATTTTTTTATCTTACCATTTACTCTTTGAAATGCCAAGCAAAAAACCAAAATAATTGACGATCAAATGCAAAAAGAAGGTTAAGAAAAAGAGGGTTATCCAGACTGAAAATGGAATTTTAAAAATCGGGCCTAAGAATAAAGCATTCAAAATAACGTAGTTTGTTTGGTCGAAGGGTAAAAATTTACCGCCAGGTTTAATACCAATTCTCCTTTTTATAAAAGCAAAAAATAAATCACCCAAAACTGCAAAGAATGAAATCAAAAAGCCAAAATAAAAAACGTTTATTTTTTGATAATCCAAAATTGAAATTTTTTTAAAAAAAGAAAATTGATAAAGAAAAGATTGAAAAAGAGCGACTAAAATTCCAACGATCATTCCAAAGATTACTCCCCGCCAAGTTTTGTGAGAACCCAAAATTTCCTTGCCAAAAAATTTTTTATTGAAATCGACTGGTCTATCCAAAAATTTTAAAATTCCCAATTTTTTAGCAATCGGGGCTGACATATTGGTAAAATAGGCAGGCAAGAAAAAATAGAGGCAAGAAATTGCAAATTTCAAATTGTAAATTGTAAATTGAGGGGACATGAATTAAAATAAATGGATGAAATGCGATTTCCATTGCCACACTTTTTACTCTTTTGATAGCAATGCTTCGCCAAAAGAAATTGTAGATAAAGCGATTGAAAGAGGGATAGATTGTTTAGCGATCACCGATCATGGCGAAATTGAAGGAGCGATCGAAGCAATCGAGTATTCAAAAGGAAAACCTGTTTTAATTATACCAGGAATAGAAGTGAAAACAAAAGAAGGAGATGTATTGGGTTTGAATGTAAAAGAAAAAATTGAAAATGGATTGTCGGCAAAAGAAACGATTGAAAAAATAAAGAAATTAGGAGGGATGGCAATAATTCCTCATCCTTTTGCTCTCTTTTATCCATTCAAAGGAAATTTAAAAGAGATTTTAGAGATCGTCGATGGAATTGAAGTTTTGAATGCTTCGGTTTTTGGCTCGGGAAATAAAAAGGCAATTGAATTGGCAAAAAAATACGACCTTCCTTTCACCTGCGGTTCTGATGCTCATTTTCCAAATTTTGTCGGAAAATGCTACCTCGAAATCGAAGGAAAAAATTTAAAAGTGGAAGATGTAATTTTGGCAATAAAAAATAAAAAGGGAAAAATAAGAGGAAAGGAGGCAAATTTTTTTGAAAAATTTTTCGACCATTCAAGAAGAAATTTGGTAAAAGTTTTAAAGTATGCTGGCAGAATCAAGAGAAAAATTTAAAAAAATTGAAATCTTTTTTGGAAAAATTTTTTCAAAATTTGGCCTCTCTCCAAACCAGTTTACAATTTTGACTTTACTTTTTGCTTTAATTTCCTTTTTTTCTCTTTTGAAAGAGAAAATGATTTTGGCTTTGATTTTTTATTTTTTGGCGATAGCTTTAGATTTTATTGATGGAGCAGTGGCCAGATTCAAAAAAATGGAAACAAAAAAAGGAGCCTATTTGGATACAATTTTTGATCGGTATGTTGAGGGTCTAATTTTGCTTTCCTTTTTATTTTTTGACTTACCAAAAATTCTTTTGCCAGCAAACGTTTGGATTTTTTTGGCTTTCTTTGGATCGATGATGACAACCTATTCAAAGGCAGCAGCAAAGGAAAAAGAATTAGTTTTGAATGAATTAAAAAAGGGATTTTTTGGAAGGGGGGAGAGAGTGATTTTAATTTTTTTAGCAATCTTTTTGGGAGTTTTTAACAAAAATTTGATGATTTATCCTTTAATAATTTTAGCCATCTTTTCAAACATTACCGCCTTTCAAAGAATCTCTTTTGCCCTCCGAGGTAAATAAAAATTACGATCGTAAAATTTGTATACCAATCAACAGGAAATTGCGTTTTCGAAATGAAAAATTTCTGTTCTCTTCTCTTTCATTAAAACTGAGACAATGTCTATTTGCCACTTTGAATTTAGAGGAATTTTGTTTTTTATTAGCCAACTTTCTGCTACTTTTATTAATTTTTTCCTTTTTTGAAAATCAACTTTTTCTTCTGGAAAAATTTCAATTTTTGGATCCTTCAATGTTTTAACCTCAACAAAACAAATCGTATCTCCCTTTTTTGCAACAATATCAATTTCCCCCTTTTGCAAATCCCCAGGGATTTGAAATTTATAATTTCTATCTAAAATTTTGTATCCCTTTTTCCTTAAAAACTCAGCCGCAATTTCTTCCCCAATTTTCCCCAATTTTTTCTTCATACTAATAACCTAGAACCTAATCCCTAACACCTGAATTTTATGGACCCGGTGGGAATCGAACCCACGTTTGCGCAATGCGAATGCGCCGTTCTTCCTTTGAACTACAGGCCCATCAAATTAGAATTTTTTTTAATTCTTTTAATGAGCTGATTTTTTTAAAGTCTGCATTCTCAATTTTATTTTCTCTATCGATTAGTATTGTTTCCATTCCTAAATTTTTTGCTGGAATTAAATCTCTTTCAATCTCATCTCCGACCATCAAAGTTTCCTTTGGCTTTACTTTAAAAAAATCCAAAACTGCCAAAAATGCCCTTTGGTCTGGTTTTGAAAACTTTGTCTCTTTTGGAGTAAAAATTTGAAATTTTCTTTCCAAATTCAAATGGGAAAAGAGAAAATGCGGGGCCTCAGTTAAAATTGCCTTTTTAAATTTTAGATCGAAAACTTCTTTTGCATCTTCAAAAAGTTGATAATCTAAATTTTCTTTTAAAAATTGGCTTAACTTTTCTCCTTTTTCTTTATCTTCCTTTTTAAAAACCAATTTAATGATTTCATTTCCCGAATCTTCCCAACTATTCGAATTTTTCATTGCCTGAACAAAAATTTTGCTAAATTTCAAAATCTCTTCTCTTGTATTCACTTTTATTCCCAAGCTTTGATAAAACTTAAAAAATTCCTCTGGCCTTTTCTTTGCTCTGGGGGAAACTAAAGTTCCGATTAAATCAAAAATTATCAATTTTGGCTTCATTTCGGGGCGCTAAGCGTGCCAAAAGAAACGCTTAGCGTTTCGGGGAGTTGGGATTTGAACCCAAACTAAGTCCTCCCGAAGGACTCGTGCTACCATTACACCACTCCCCGGGATTGGTGGGGGGCGTACTACCTTTATACTACGCCCCGTTCCTCCATTTTGCAATCTTCAATTTGCAATTTACAATTTTAGGTAACCCAATATTTCTTCTTTGTCATTTCATCTCTTTTTTGTTCAATTTCCTCCCTTTCTTTTCTGGCCTTTTTTGCCAAATTTTCTAATTCTTTTTCTGCTAATTTTCCCAATTTTTCAATTTCTTTTAACAAAAATTCTCTCTCATTTTTTTTAGGATCTTCTAAAACATAGCCCAACAATACATCCAAAATCTGGCCAACTTTTGGGCCTGGTTTAATTTTCAAAATTTCCATCACATCATTTCCATCAACTTTTAGCATTTTAACTGAGATAGGATCTTGGCTCACTTTCTCAATCATATACCTCAAATGCCTGAGTTTGTAAGGTTCGGCTTTTGGGAGGCCAGAGCCAATCCTGTCTGCCATTCTGACTTGGATTAATTCTTCGATGTTTTCCTTTCCAACTTTTCTCAAAAGCTTCCTGACAGAGCTTTCTCCAACTTCACCAGGATTGTAATAGAACAAATGATACCTGACTAACTTTGTAATCTTTTCAATATCCTTTCTTGGAAATCTCAACCTCTTTAAAATTTCGAAGGTCATTTTTGCTCCGACGATTTCATGGCCATAAAAGGTTGCATCAGGTCCTTCCCCTTTTTTTGTCCTCGGTTTTCCAATGTCGTGGAAAAGGGCTGCAATTCTCACATACTTATTAAAATTTCTTTTTGCAGCGAAATCCAAAGATCTTAAATAGTGTTCGTAGCATTCGTATATATGATGCTTGTTTTGGGTTACTTTGTATCCTTCTTCTAATTCTGGAATAATATACCTTAAAAGTCCTAGTTCTCTTAAAAGTTCAATTCCTTGGGCCGCCCTCTCTGACATTATAATTTTTAAAAATTCATCCCTGATTCTTTCTTTTGAAATTGCTGAGATCCAGATTGCGTTTTCTTTGATTGCCTCTTTTGTTTTCTCTTCTATTTGCCAATCCTTGCCCAAGGTCACTGCGAACCTTACCGCCCTTATCATCCTCAGGGCATCTTCTGAAAATCTTTCTTTTGGATTTCCAACCGACCTAATAATTTTTAGTTTTAAATCTTCTTGGCCTCTAAAAGGATCGATGAGTCGTATGTCGTATGTCGTATGTCGTATGTCGAGAGCCATAGCATTAACAGTAAAATCCCTCCTGGCTAAATCTTCTTCTAAAGTCTTGGCAAACTTTACCTCATCTGGATGCCTTTTATCAGTGTATTTTGCCTCCTTTCTAAAAGTTGTAATTTCGATTTCTTTTAACCTTGGATTTTCGCTTCCGGTTAAAACTGTAACTGTAAAAAAACGATTGTTGTAAAAGCTTTTTGGAAAAATTCTTTGAATTTCCTCTGGCTTGGCGTTTGTTGTTATATCCCAATCTTCGGGTTCAATTCCTCTCAAAAAATCCCTAACGCAACCTCCGACGACATAGGCCTCAAACCCATTTTTTTTTAATTCATCGACGATAAATTTTACTTCTCTTGGTATTTCCATAATTTCAATTTTATCTCAAAATTTGCCTTTTTTCAATTTTTTTAATAAAATGAATTAAACTTTAGAATCCCCCGTGGTGGAAAAATAGGAGCGAAGCGACGCAAGAAACCGAAGGTGTCTTGAGCGGGGGTCGGGGGATTCTGCCCTCGTGGTGAAACTGGAAATCACGCGGGGCTTCGGACCCCGAATTCTAGGTTCGAATCCTGGCGAGGGCAAAATTTTATGTGGGAATTTTTAGAATACTATCAAGAAGAGATTGAAAAAGCCAAATATTGGTTAAAAGTTATATTTTTTACTTTTTTAATTATCCTCTTCATTTTTCTCTTAATTAAAACTTTCTATCTCAATAGGCCAAAAATCCAACCAGGAGAAATTGCAATTTTTTATTTAAAGGAAGCTCAATCATCGATAGAAAAGGCTGAGAGTTATTTGTATCCAGATTTGAAAAGAATTGAGATTTTCGAAGAAAATTATGAAGAATTAAAAAAATTTAAAATTACTCAAAAAGAGAAAGGGGGAGAAGAGCCAGTTTTTGAAATAAAAAATGAAAAAATCGAGAAAAATAAAGCAACAGTCAATGTCTTTGAAAAAACAAATAAAAAAGAAGGGTGGTTTTTCTTTGGATATTATTTACCAAAAGAAATTTCTTTTAAAATCGAATTAGAAAAAATTGGAAGTTGGAAAAAGGGATACGAATGGAAAATTATCAAAATTGATTCTCAAGATTTGATTAAAAAAGCGAAATTTGGCGAAAAAGTGGAAATTGAAAAAGGAATTTTTGTCAAACCAATTAAAATTGAAGAATACAAACCAGAAAATGTAAAAATTCCAGAAGGAATAAAGATTTTATCTTTGGAAATTGAATATGAAAATAATTCTGAAAAAGAAATATCGATTGCCTCTTTTGGTAGTTGGTATATAATTGATGAAAAGGGCGATATTTTTTCTCCACCGCCTTTTAGCTCAGCGAGAGTTTTAAGACAACCAGTTTTAATGGGATTGGAATTAAAAAGCGAAGAAAGAAAAAGTGGGTACACGGTTTTTGAAGTTCAAAAAGAAGTTAACCCAAAAGAAATAATTTATAAAGATTGGCAGAGGAAAATTATTTTCCAATTATGAAAAGTAAAAAAATTCTTATCATATTAATCGGAATATTTCTCGTAATCGGTACATTAGTTTTTGCCAAACATCTTTGTAGTGATAAACCTTTAGAAAATTTCAGCGATGGAACGACTGAAAAAACAGTTGCCGCCCATGGGGGAATGGTTGAAGGACCACATTTTAGATTACCAACTAATTCTCAACCCATTTGTTTCGCTAAAATCAAAATCGATTTCACTGGCGGAGCAGTTGGAGGAGTATTTACTCCTTATGTGTGGGTGCCAGTTTCTGGTGAAAGTAAATTAGTTCAGATAAGAACCTCAGATGGATCAATAGTCCGCACTTTTTATAACGGCGATACCCGAAATTGCAGCGTCAATGCCTTTTCTGACCCTTCTCGAATCACAACCATGCCTGGAGGGGATATTTGGGTGGCAAATCGAGCAAATGGTACAGTCACAAGAATAGGAAGAATGGGAACTTGTCCTGATCCTGCTAATCCGGATGATTGTTTTGAATGTAAAGGAACTTATTCTGATATTGGCGATACTCCAAGGGGAGTGACTTACGATGTAAATGGGAATGTTTGGGTCGGAGCTTATACTACCGAAAGAATTTGTACTTATCGATCAGATGGTACTTTGATCAATTGTAATAATAATTCAGGTTGTAAAACTTATGGAATGATCGGGGACAAAAGCGGAAATGTTTACATTTCTGATAGGGCAAACGGAAAACTCTGCAAATGTTCTAATCCTTCAAACCCAACATGCGTGACAGTAGGCACCTTAAGTCCTGAAGCTGCTGGTGGAGCTTATGGTATCGGAATCGACAACGACGACCATGTTTGGGTTGTAAAAAATGCAGGCACTGGCGAATTTTGTGAATATGTCCCCGGTAGCGGATTAAGATGTAATATGTTTACTGGAGCTGGTGTGGGTGCCGGTTATAATTGGGGGAAAGCAAGAGGAATTGCAGTCGATACAGAAAACAATGTTTGGGTAGCAGCTTCGAGTGATAACACGGTGCGTAAATTTGACCAAAACGGTAATTCCCTTTGCCCACCCATCTCTCTAGGGCCTGATATTGGGGGTGGTCAAGGACCCATTGGAATTGCCATCGATGGGGAAAATAATGCCTGGGTTGTTTTTCATGGAGATCCAGGAATAGTTTACAAAATTAGTAAAAATTGTCAGATATTGGCATCAACTACAGTTGGCTCAGACCCTGCTCTTCCTGATTTACCTTATAACTATTCTGATATGACTGGCCTTAGAACGCCTATTATTGGCGCTCAAATAGGAACAGGAGGAGCAGCTTATTCTTTTACTTTAGAAAATTTTCCAATTACAATTTGCAGCCAAAACAGACCAGAAATCGGCTGTGATCAAACTGATCCCCATGTTAAAGTAGATCCAGGCTTTGCTACAGCAATCCAAAACATCCTTGCCAATTGCTCAGGCGGAACCCAAATCCCGGAAGAAAGTTGGTGCGGAAATCCAATGTGCGATGTCCCAATTTATATTGCCTCTTATTATACTAGCGGACAATTTACAATAAGCGATTTAAGAATAGAATGGACAGATCCTCCATCAAATCTAAAGGGAGGTTTCGTTCCTTGCGGAAGGTTGTGCGATGATCCAGATACTCCAATTTTTGAAGATTGCCCTTGCAGGTTGTGCCATTTTTTGATCTTGGGAGATAAAATAATAAAGTTTGCTCTTTTTAGAATTGCAGTTCCAATTGCTGTGTTAATGGTAGTCATCGGAGGGGCAATGTTTTTGAGCGCTGGCGGAAGTCCAGAAAAAATATCGAGCGCCAAAAATTTAATCAAAAACGTTGTCTTTGGAATGGTCATAATCTTTGCTGCCTGGATAATTGTCAATACAATCTTTATGTTGATTGGTTTAGCCCATTGGACAGGACCTGCCTGGGCAGGATTGGAACAAGCCTGGTGGAAAATCGATTGCCCAGTTCCTGGAAACTATCTTTGTAATTCTCCTCCTAACTCTCCTTGGGGAGGAGCACCCGTTCCTTGTTCTATAGATACAACTAAAAGCAATCCAAATTATTGCAAACTCCCTTGGGAACAATAAGCCCCCGTAGCTTAGCTGGTAAAGCAGCCGCCTCTTAAGCGGAAGAGCCTTGGTTCGAATCCAAGCGGGGGCACAATAAAAATTCAAAATGCAAAATTCAAAAATCAAAATTAAACCCGGCTTTTTTTATTTAAGAAAGATGATATAATAAAATTGATGCTAACTCCCGAAGAAAAAATAAAAATAATAGAAAAATATAAACTCAACAAATTAGATACTGGCTCTCCCGAAGTCCAGATTGCCCTTTTAACAGAGGAGATAAAAAAGTTGGTTTCCCATTTGAAAAAGCACAAAAAGGATTTGCATTCGAAAAGAGGACTTTTGCAAATGATAGTCAAAAGGAGGAAGCTTTTGAAATATTTAGAGAAAGAGGATCCGAAGAGATATAAAAAAATTTTAGAGAAAATCAAAATATGATAAAGTACGAAAGCCAAAGGGTGGCGGTCTTAATCGATGTTCAAAACCTTTATTACTCAGCCAAAAACCTTTACGGAGCAAAAGTCAATTTTAAAGAGGTTTTGAAAGCAGCGACTGCCGGAAGAAATTTGATCAGGGTTTTGGCTTACGTTGTCAAAACAAAAACTGGCGAGGAAAGACCTTTTTTTAATGCTCTAAAAAGGTTGGGAATTGAAATCAGGATCAGGCCCTTGCAAGAATACATCGGCGGGTTAAAAAAAGCAGATTGGGATGTTGGAATTACTGTCGATGCAATCAGAATTTCACCTTCTGTCGATACGATCGTTCTGGCTTCTGGAGATGGCGATTTTTTGCAGTTGGTTGAATATTTAAAAAACCAAGGCAAAAGAGTTGAAATAATTGCCTTTGGAAAAACAACCTCCTCCCAATTGAAAAAGGTTGCTGATGAATTCATCGACTTAGATAAAAACCCAGAAAGGTTTTTGCTCTAAAATGGAATTCAAAATAAAAATTGGAGATGAAGAAATAATTTGCAAAATTGAAAACTTGGCAGAGCAAGCCAACGGTTCTTGCTTTTTACAAATTGGAGAGAGCGAAGTCTTATCGACGGCTGTTATTTCAAATTATGAATTAAAACAAGATTTTTTCCCTCTGACTGTTGAGTACGAGGAAAGGTATTATGCTGCCGGAAAAATAAGAGGACCGAGATATATAAAAAGGGAAACAAGGCCTTCTGATGAAGCAATCTGCAATGCCAGGTTGATAGACAGGGCGATCAGGCCCCTTTTCCCAAAAGAATTAAAAAGGGAAGTTCAAGTAATAAACACTGTCTTGAGCTGGGATGGAAAGTACGACCCAGATACCCTTGCCCTCTTTGCCTCTTCCATCGCTCTGACGATCTCTGATATTCCCTGGAATGGCCCTTTGGCTGTTTTGAGAATCGGAAAGATCGGAGATAAATTCATCTTAAACCCAACCTACGAAGAAAGGGAAAAAGCATCCTTAGATATTGTTATGAGCGGGGTAAAGAGAGAAAAAATCTTGTTGAATATGATCGAAGCAAGAGGGCAAGAAGCAAGGGAAGAAGATGTTGTCGAAGCCTTTGAATTTGCCAAACCTTTTTTTGAAAAATTGATCGAGTTTCAAGAAGAAATCAAAAGGAAAATTGGAAAAGAAAAAATAAGGATCGAAGAGAAAAAAATAGACGAAGATTTAAAAAAAGAAATTTTAGAAAATTTTGGAGAAAAAATCAAAGAAAGCGTTTTTGGTAAAGAGAAGAAAGAAAGGATTGAAGCAATCGGCGATTTGAAAGAAGAGATAAAAAGCTTTGTCAGCCAAAAATTTCCTGAAAAGATCGATGAAGCGATGGAAATTTTTGAAAGGGAAAGGAGAAGGGTTTTAAGAGAAACGATAATCGAAAAGGAAATTAGGCCAGACGGAAGGAAACTGGATGAAATAAGGGAAATTTCTTGTCAAGTTGGAATTTTGCCAAGGACCCATGGCTCTGGCCTCTTTTGCCGAGGGCAAACAAAGTCGTTATCGATCGTTACCCTCGGAGCTCCTGGCGATGTCCAACTTTTAGAAGGAATGGAAATAACGGGTAAAAAAAGATTTTTGCACCACTACAATTTCCCACCATATTGCTCTGGGGAAATAAGGCCGATAAAAGGACCAGGGAGAAGGGAGATTGGGCATGGAGTCTTGGTTGAAAAAGCCCTCTTACCCTTGATCCCTCCGTTCGAACAGTTTCCTTACACGATCAGGGTTGTGAGCGAAATTTTATCTTCGAACGGTTCGACATCGATGGCAGCAGTATCTTCTTCTTCCTTAGCTCTGATGGATGCTGGAATACCGATTAAAAAGGCGGCGGCTGGAATTTCGATTGGATTGATAACAAATGAAAAAGGAAATTACAAAATTTTGACCGACATTCAAGGGCCTGAGGATCAGCTTGGAGATATGGACTTTAAGGTTGCCGGAACAAAAGATGGAATCACGGCCATTCAAATGGATGTAAAGATAGACGGAATCGATGAAAAAATCTTAAAAGAAGCACTAGAGAAAGCAAAAAAAGCAAGGTTAGAAATTTTAGAAAAGATGGAAAAGGTAATTAAAAAACCGAGAGAAGAACTTTCTCCTTTTGCTCCAAGAGTTTTAACCTTAGAAATCAACCCAAACAAAATCAGAGAAGTAATCGGGCCGGGTGGAAGCAGGATCAATGAAATAATCGAAGAGTGCGGCGTTTCGATCGATATAGAGCCTGACGGAAAAATCTATGTCACTGGAGAAAGGGAGGAGGCGGCAAAAAAAGCAGTTGCCTGGATAAAAAACATAACTAGAGAAATAAAAGTGGGAGAAGTATTTCAAGGAAAAGTAAAAAGAATTTTGAATTTCGGAGCCCTGGTCGAGATCTTCCCAGGGCAAGAAGGGTTGATTCATATTTCCCAATTGGCTCCTTGGCGAGTAAAAAGGGTTGAAGATGTAGTCAAAGTTGGAGAAATAGTTCCAGTGAAAGTAATTTCGATCGACGAACTCGGAAGGATAAACCTCTCTTTAAAGGCAGTAAAAAAATTTAAAAAGAAAAATGGAAAAAGAAGCTGAAAAATTGGAATTTTTTAAAAAAGAGGAGATCCAGACGATGAAAAAGGATATAGCTGAGTTAAAGAAATTGGAATTTGAAAAGGAAAGGCAAAAAATTGCTGCTTTTGGTTTGAAGAAAAAAGAGGAAATAAAGGTCGTTGAAAAAAAAGAGGAAATAAAAGAAGTACCAAAAATTAAAGAAGAAAGGCCTCAAATTCCAAAAAAAATGGTCCAAGCTCCAAAGATAATAAAAGATGAAGAGGAGTTGATTTTAAAGAAAAGGGAAGAAATCGAAAAAAATTTGACCGAGAATTCAGAAAAAGAAAAGGAATTAAAAGCAAAAAGGGATGAATTAACTGAAAGAATAAATTTAATTAAAATTTCAGAATTAGAACCAATTTTGGAAAAAGAAAGAAAAATAGAAGAAGAAGTTTTGGCAATAGAAAAACTAGAAAAAGAGGCTAAAACCTTTGAAGAAAAAAGGGAAGTGGAAAGGAGGAGGTGGAAAATGGAAGATGAAAGGAGGAGCGTCGAAACTGAAAAATGGAGCATTTCAGAAAAAATCAAATTGGGAGAAGCGGAAATCAAAAAAATTGAAGAGGAAATAGGAAAAATTGAAGAAAGAAAAAAACAATTGGAAAGATTGAAAGAAAGGTTGGAAAAAAGAGAAGAGGGAATAAAGCTCGAAAGAAGGAAAAGGGATTTAGAAAGGAATTTAATTTTGATAAAGGATGAGGCTGGATCTTTAGAAATAAAGTTAGCTGAAGTCAAAAAAAGAAAGGCTGAAGCCTCTCAGAATTTGGTTAGAATAACGATCGAAGAACATGATTTGGAAAGAAAATTGGCAGAAATAGAGAAAAAGGAGGCGATGGCGCCAGAAGAAAAAAAGAGAGAAATAGAAAAAGAGAGATGGGAAATGGAAGACAAAAGGAGGAAAATCGAAATGGAAAGGTGGGAAGCAGAAGGAAAAAAGGCTGAGGTCGAAGCCAACGAAAAAGAGCTAAATTTAAAATATGAGCAAATTTCAAGGAAGATTGAAGAGATAAAAAAAGAAATGGATGAAATCGATGTCCTTTTGGAAGAAGAAGAGAGAAAGAGACCGATCCAACCTGAGGAATTGGCAATTTTAGAAGGAGAAAAAATTGAAGAAATGGCAGAAATAAAAGAGGAGAAACCCGAAATTCCAGAAGTAAAAGAAATGCCAGAGATGAAAGAGGAAAGGACAGAAATTTCAGAAATAAAAGAAGAAGTCCCAGAAATTAAAGAAGAAAAAGAGGCTTTGCCAAAGATTGAAAAGCCCTTGCCAAAAAAGCCTTCGCCCTTGAAAAAAATAATTTTGAGGATTCTGCCAATTTTAATTTTCCTCTTAGTTGTCTTTTTGATTTATTCAAAAATCAAAAAATGAAAAAAGAATTGACAGAAAAACTAAAGAAGAAGTTAGAAAAGGAAAAAAGGGAAATAGAAAAGGAATTAGAAAGCTTTGCAAAAAAAGACATAAAGTTAAAAGGGGACTGGGATACAAAATTTCCAAAATTCGATGGCGAAGCTGGTTTTGAAACGAAGGCAGAAGAAGTAGAGGAATACGAAAGATTGTTGCCAGTAGAATACGCTTTGGAATTAAAATTGGCTGAAATCGAAAGGGCTTTAGAAAAAATAAAAAAGGGAAATTATGGAATTTGTGAAAAATGCGGAAAGGAAATTGAAGAAGAAAAACTAAAGGCAAACCCAGCAACAAGGTATTGCTCAAAGTGTAAGTAAAATGATTTCTAAAGTTTTTTCAGCAGCTTTATCTGGCTTGGAAGCCAAAATTATTGAGATTGAAGTCGATGTCTCTTTTGGCTTGAAACATTTTGAAATCGTCGGCTTGCCAGATAAAGCAGTTGAAGAATCGAAAGAAAGGGTTGGCTCAGCCCTTGAAAGTTCTGGCTTTAAATCTCCCCATCATCAGCCCTTGAGAGTTTTGGTTTCTTTAGCTCCGGCGGATTTAAAAAAAGAAGGTTCTCTTTACGATTTGCCAATTGCTCTGGCTTTTTTGTTAGCAAAAAGAGAAATAAAGTTTGACCCTGAAAATAAAATCTTTTTTGGGGAATTGGCCTTGGACGGAAGGTTAAGGCCAGTCAAAGGAGTTTTGGCTCTAACCTTGGCAGCAAAAGAGAAAAAATTTCCTGAGGTCATTTTACCAAAAGAAAATGAAAAGGAAGCTGCCTTGGTCGATGGAATAAAAGTAATCGGGGTTAAAAACTTAAAAGAGGCAATAGATTATTTGGAAGGAAAGAAAAAAATAGAACCTGCCAAATTTGAAATTGAAAAAGTTCTAAAAGACCAAGAATTTAAAATTGATTTGGCTTGGATAAAAGGCCAAGAAATGGCAAAAAGGGCTTTGGAAATTTCTGCTGCCGGAGCCCACCATATTTTCTTTTTAGGCCCGCCGGGGGCTGGAAAAACTCTTTTGGCAAAATCAATTCCCTCAATTTTGCCGCCATTAACTATCGAAGAAGCATTGGAAGTAACAAAAATTTATAGCATCGCCGGCCTTTTGGAAAAAGAAAGGCCTTTGATTACCCAAAGGCCATTTAGAAATCCCCATCACACAGCTTCAGAAGCAGCTTTAATCGGCGGAGGGAATCCGCCAAAGCCTGGCGAAATCACTTTGGCCCACAGGGGAGTTTTATTTTTGGACGAATTCCCAGAATTCCACCGAGATGTCTTAGAATCCTTGAGGCAACCCTTAGAGGAAGGGAAAATCACGATCAGCAGGGCACGCCATTCAGTCACTTTCCCGGCAAAATTCATTTTAGTCGGTGCAGCCAACCCAACTCCTTACGGAGATTTGGAAGAAATAAAATTTTTTCCAAGCCCTTCTCAAATGGCTGCCTATCAAAGAAAATTATCAGGCCCTCTGATGGACAGGATCGACCTTTTTATCAACGTTCCGAAGTTAAAATTTGAAAAGCTAATTTCGCCAGATGAAGAAAACAGCTCAAGAAAAATCAGAGAAAAAGTAATCATTGCCAGGGAGATTCAAAAAGAGAGGTTCAAAAAAGAAAAAATCTTGACGAATTCAGAGATGGAAATTCCCCAAATAAAAAAATACTGCCAAATTGAGAGCAATTCTCAAAATTTGCTGAGAAAATACGTCGATTCTGGAAAATTAACTGCCAGAGGGTATCATAAAGTTTTGAAAGTTGCCAGGACGATCGCCGATTTGGAAGGTTCAGAAAAAATAAAGTTCGATCACGTCTCAGAAGCCCTAATGTATAGATTGAGAGAGGATTAGGTTCTAGGTTTTTAGTAAATGTAGCCTAAAATTCTTGGGTCGCCAATTTTCAAGGATCTGTAATTCACTTTTCCCCAGCCAATGTAGTTCATTTCAGAAAATATTACCTTTCCATCTTCTACTCTTTCAACATAGCCGACATGACCGAAAGGGCTCGTTGTTCTCAGAGAAATTATCGCCCCAACTTGAGGCTGACAAAAGCTTCCTCGACAAACAGGATAACCAGAAAGGGAAGCTCTGGTCAACCATTCTCTAGCATTTCCCCAAGAAGGAACTGGCCTTTTTTGGGCCACCCACCAAGTGCATTGACCATAAGGATAGGCGTGAGATTTTCCATAAAAGTTATTGGTTGAAAGCTGAGAAACTGGAACTGTCTCAATCTTTTGAACAAATGGCATTTTCCCGCCAGGGATGATTAATAGCTGGCCGACAAAAATCTCATTCTCCGAAACATCGTTGAACTCTAAAATATCATAAACATTGGCTTTGTATTTTTTAGCGATTTCCTCGACTGTCTCTCCTTCTTTTACAATATGGATGACTCCAGAAACCGGTAAAATCAAAAGCTTTTGGCCAGGCTTTATTAACAAATTTTCTAAATCGTTTGCCCAGACAATAGTTTCAATCGAAATTCCAAAGTTTTGAGCTATCGACCAAAGGCTGTCTCCTTCTTTAACTTCGTACTCTAAAATCTCTCTTTTTTCAGGTTCTTCTATCCCAACTAAAGTCGCAAAAGATTTTGGAGCAATGAAGGCCGAAGGCAGAGATTGAATTGTGTTTTTTTGAACTAAGACCAAATCTGGCAATTCATAATTTGGCAGAGGGGAGAGATAAAGGGGGTGGAAGAATTTTTCTCTGAACATCTCAAAAGAAATTTTCTCTTCTGGCTTTCCTTTTAAAATAAAAAAGAAGGTTAAAAACAAAATTAAATAAAAGATCGGGTTTTTCAAAAGCCCAAGGATTCTAAAAAACAGATTTTTAAAACTATACATACTTTTTTCAAGATACAAAAGTTAAAAAGCAATGTCAAGTCGAACAAAAAATTTGCTAAAAAAATATAAAATTTTCCCGAAAAAATGGCTTGGCCAAAATTTTTTAATCTCAAAGGAGGTTTTGAGAAAAATTGTTGAGGCAGCTGAAATTTCAAAAAAAGATAAAATTTTGGAAATAGGTCCTGGAATTGGAAATTTAACGATTGAATTGGCAAAAAGGGCAAAAAAAGTAATCGCAGTTGAGAAAGACAAAAGGATGATTGAGATCTTAAAAGAAAATTTAAAAGATTTCAAAAATGTAAAAATCGTCCAAGGTGATATCTTAAAACTAGAACCTAGAAGCTATACCCTAAAAACCTATAAAGTAGTTGCCAACATCCCCTATTATTTGACTTCAAGATTAATCAGAAAATTTTTGGAAACAAAAAATAAACCGAAATCGATGGTCTTGATGGTCCAAAAAGAAGTGGCCCAGAGAATTTGCGCCAAACCACCGAAAATGAATTTATTGGCAGTTTCAGTCCAATTTTATGCTAAACCAAAAATCATTTCTTTTGTTCCAAAAGATTGCTTTTGGCCAAAGCCGAAAGTCGATTCAGCAATCTTGAAAATTTCAAATCTTAAAACCCAAAGCTCAAAACTAAAAGAATTGTTTTTCAAAATAGTAAAAGCTGGGTTTTCTCATCCAAGAAAGCAATTAATAAATAACCTTTCAAAGGGACTAAAAATTGAAAAAGAAAAAGTAAAAAAATGGCTTTTAGAAAATAAAATAAAACCTGAAAAAAGAGCTGAGAATTTAACAGTAGAAGATTGGCTAAAATTAATAAAAAATCTTAAAATATTATAAAGTATGTCAAAAAAGCCAATTTTTATCGTCGCTGGATTTTTATTAATGATTTTTGCCTTAGGAAAATATTCAACTTGGCAGATTGAGAAATGGAAAAAGTCACTGCCATCAGAATTTCCGACGATTGCTCCAGAAGAAATTCCAAAAATCACCCAACTTTTTCCAACGAGCACCTTTCCACCTCAATTTCCAACAAGCACTTATCCTTTACCAGAATCATTTTCTTATCCAGGAATGACTCAACCAACGAGTTCTCAAGAAATCAAAATCGAAGAATTTATTAGCCCTGATGGGAAATTAAAAATAAAATATCCGTCAAATTTTGTAAAACTAGAAGTAAGAAACCTCCAAAAGGCTGTACCTGAAGAAATGGCTGAAAATTATAAGATGGAAATTATTTTTTTAGCTCAAAGGTTCAGTCCAGAAAAACCTGCCCAGATATTAATAGACCAAATGTTCATTGGTATTGAAAAAAAGCTCGAAGAAATTTTAAAAGAACTGAAGGAAGCGGCTGAAAAACAAGGTTGGGAAATGGGAATTATAAAATCTGAAGAAAAAAATGGACAACTTAACTTTGAAGCAACTTACAAAAAACAAACTACTTCTCCTTTTCATTCAGAAGGAAAAATGCTTTCTTTCGAATTAGAGAACAACCAAAAAAAAGTTTTTATGGTTGAAATTGTTACAGAAGAAAAGAATTGGGCCTCCTCGAAAGAAGAATTCGATGAAATTTTAAATAGTGCTCAACTTGTCAAATAATTTTTGGTATAATAGATTATGGGAAAAATGAAAAAGAAAATCTTGATCGTTTTATTCGCTTTATTAGGTTTTTTTGCGATGGGAAGAGTCCTTGCTTTAGAAATTAATTGGCCAACTTCACCTTTCGGAACTGATTTAACCGTCGATAGCAAATTACCAGATATGGTCAAATATTTTTATGAATGGGGAATTGCTATTGGAGGAATAGCAGTTTTTATTGCGTTATTATTTGGCGGTTTTTTATATTTAACTTCAGCCGGAGATCCAGCAAGGTTAAGAGAAGCAAAAGATAGAATTTTTTCTGCCTTAACCGGCTTGGCCTTGCTTTTAGGTTCTTGGGTCATTCTAAACACAATCAACCCTGAATTAACAGTATTGAGACCTCCTTCTTTTGAAAAACCTGAAGTTGGAGTCGATGTGAGTGCTTTAGAAGGAGCCACCGAAAGAAAATCTTGTGATTATATTAAAATATACAAAGATACCTATTGGAAAGGAGCTTCGACGTCTATTTGTGCTATAGAAAATCCTTCTGGGTATATAGATTTAGCTCCTGCAGGAATGGAGGATCCAAAATCGATAAGATTTTTCCGAAAATGTGAGGATAATGAAATTTGTGTAGATGGGAAAGTACATATCATTACAACAACAACAGTAGCCACAACAGTCGATTCTGAGGTGACTACAACCGTAACCCAAATAGAGAGTGTTACACCCATTAATTGTGAAAACGAGAACTTTTTTTGTTGGGGATCTCTTCCGATCCCAACTACTACTTCGATATGTTATAGAGAAGGGGGTTCTTGTACTGCAGAATTCACTCGTGGATGTGGTGGATTCCTAAATTTAGAATGCATTTGGGGACCTTGTTCAGATAAAATTGGGAATACAAATGCTACACTTCACAATTTAAAACTTGCACTTTATACTGATGCAAGTATAAGATGTATAAAAATTTCCAAAACAGGTTTTGAAGAATGATCAAAAATAAATTTAAAAATTTTTTAATTCTTTCTCTCATCCTCATTCTACTTTTTTCTTTTCCGAAAAAAGTTAAAGCAGATTTTTTTTGTGTTTTCGATTATTTTAAATCAGCGGAGGGAGGAATAGAAGAACAAACAAAGCCCTTAATGCAAAGAATCTTTTTAATTTTATTTACTGCAATCATTGGCGTTTTTCTTCTTTGGATTTCAAGTTCTCTCTTAGATTGGGTTATTTCTCATCCGGAATGGCTAAGTTTAAAAAACCCAATAGTTCAATCTGGCTTGTATTTTACTACAGGTTTGGTTAATCTTTTTATTATTTTACTTTTTGTAGCCATTGCCATTGCCTGGATTTTGAAAATTGAAACTTTTGCTGCAAAAAAAGCACTACCAAAATTAATTTTGGTTGCTCTTTTAGTAAATTTTGTCCCAATTTTTGTCGGAATTCCAATCGATATTGCGACAGTAATCCATAAGACAATATTAACTGATAAAGACCTTGTTCCAAAAAGTATCGAAGCAATTTTTGGAGGGATGGATCAATTAATAACAGGAATGGTTTCATGGATGATAGCCCTTTCAGTATTGTTGATCATTCCTTTCGTTTCTCCTTTTGCTGAATACGGTTTTGTGCTTTTTATACTTACTTTGCCTTTATTTGGACCGATTTTACTTTCTTGGCTTATCCAAATTATTTTAGCCATTTTGTTAAGCATAATTTATTTCACTCTCGCTTTCTTGTTTGCTGCCAGAATTTATGTCATTTGGTTTTTAACGATTGCTGCTCCTCTTGCCTTTCTTTGCTTGGTTTTACCCCAAACAGAAAAATATTGGAAAGAGTGGTTACAACATTTATTGGATTGGGCATTTTTTGGATTGATCGTCTTACTCTTTTTGGTAGTTGGACTAAAAGGAATTAAACATATAGCACCACAAAATTTCTATGGGCTTCCTCCAAACACTCCTGGTCTGATGTGGCTTTTTCTTCCAAGCTATTTTAGTTATTACTTTTTCCTCTTTGTTTTCATATCAATCATTTCCTTTTTGAGTAAGAGATTCTCTCCTCAACTTGCCAATTTTTTAATTGCCCAAGGAACAGCCCTTACAGGAATGTTCATGGGAGGGGCTGCTGTCTTGGGAAAAGGATTAGCGAGTTCACTTCGGCAATCTTTAGCTCAACAAAGGGCAACAGAGGAAAGGGCTAGAGAAAAGCAGAAAAGAGAAGAAAAATTAACAAGAGCAGAAAGACTTGCCTTGCTTCGCCCTGTGAGCGGGTTGAGAAGGTTCGGCGGTTGGGCGCATTATCAAATTACGGGTAAAACGGTCGAAGAAGTAGAGGCAGGAAGAATAAGAAAATTAGAGGAAGAAGCAATGAAAATTGAAACTACTGACGAATTCAGAAGGAAAATGAAAGAAGTAAAAAGATCGGGAAGTCTTAGCACTCAAACAGCCTTTGTAGCTGCTGGAACAAAAAAAGGCAAAAAATTCAAAGAAATCGTTAGAGAGGAAATACCTGAAACACGGGCGAGGGATCTAATGAATGCCGCAAATAGGTTGGGAAGAAGAAAGGATGCAGAAACAATCGCCAGAGCTTATTTTGATAAGTTAACCGAAGAAGATTTGAGAAGGGCAGGGTTTGAATTAACACCCGAAGACACTAGGAGAGGCTTTACAAGCGTTAAACAAAAATTAATTGCCGAATCGAAAGGAGATGAAATTAAAGAATTTGCAAAAGAATTTTGGAAAGATCCAGCCGCGATGGCAACAATTCACAATTTCTGGGGTGGACCTCAAATGAGAAAAGCGGCTGAAGAATTTGGAAGAATCTTCATTGAAGATTATAGCAGATTTTTACAAACACATTCTCAAAGAGTAGGTGCAAGACCTGAACCAATAGCAATAAGAGATTGGAGAAGATTTATTTTCAGAAATCCGAGGATGGCAAGATTCCTTGAAAGCACTGCTGCTAGGGAGTTTGGATTACCCTCACTTTATGAAATAGCTCCTGAGCCAGTAAAAAGACGCTATCCAAATTTGAGAAGAATTTTAGAAGAAGGTCCACCATAAAATAAAAAAGAGTAAGAGAAAAAACTCTTACTCCGTGAATGTTTCTTTGGCACTTTTAAATATATCTTCATCAACTTCTTTTATTTCTTCTTGGGTTAGGGAGAATTTTCTCTTCTTTTTCTCTTCCTTAGATCCTTCTTTTGCTGCTTTTCCTTTTGGCATCCTTTGCCAAGCACCAATTAGTCTTAGAAAATCACCCAAAGCTCCTTCGGCTCCTGGAGTTTCGATCCTTAAGTAGGCCCTCTCTTCCATTGAAAGTTTAGTCATTACATTATCCACGATGGTTTTATGTTTCTCATAGAAAGTTTTTGGATCTTTTTGAAATTCTTCTCGGATCTTCTTTTTTGACATACCCGTAGATTCAACTACAGCTTCGATCACTGTACCCATTATCTCAGCTGCTCTACCTACTGCTTCTACTTTTGCCTTTGCTTTTTTAGCCTTCGCTTCCATTTTTGCCTTGCTTTCAGCAGCAAGAGCTTCTTGATAGATTGGTGGTGGTATTACATCGAAGATCCCAATTTCTTTTTCATCAATCTTAACTCCCCATTCATCTCTTAATACAGTGTCAATAACTCTTTGACCTTCGGGGTTCTTCGTATATATCTCCTCCCAGATCTGATCTCTCTGAAGATTCAAGAGTTCGGCAAGGGTTTTTGTGCGATGATAGGTTCTTAATAATGGCTGAAGTTGTGAAAGTGCATTTTCAACCCAGTTGTGTGGAGATTTATATCTTGTTTTTTCAGGATTTATCGATCTCATTCCGATCAAGTATTCTATGTCAGGAAATTGACCGTCTTTTGTTTCTTGTTTTGTCATTCTTATCCAATATCTATCCGGTCTAACCATTATGCAATCTTTTATTTCCTCGTGGAACACTGGTACTCTTTTTCCCTCAACTTCCTCGACGCTATGCCATCTTAATTTGAATTTGTCCACTTTATCAAAGGGAGTGCCAATCCAAACTCTTAAGCCTCCATACCATGGCCTTTTTGCTGGCATCACCGGTTCAATATCTCCTTCGGGAGTTAACCTATAGCCTGTCCACTGGATAAAAACCTTTACTACTCCGCCCCATCGCCTGATTATCTTTGCTGTTCCTTCTTCTACTTTTGTGTTTCTTACAAAGATACCCAAAATCGCAAAGAAAACCAGAATTCCTATCGAAGTTTTTATTGATGATATGGGAACTATTGAAGCAACTAACGAAGATATCGCAATTGCTGCAATTACCAATATCACACCTTTTATTATTTCAATCGCTTCCATTCCTTTTCACTTCCTTTATTCAATTCTAAATAGCTATTATCTCAATATTAATTATAGTAAAAAAATCAAAATTGTCAAGAAATTAATCTCTATTTCCTCTCCTCTTGTTTTTAAAATTATGTTAAAATAAAAATATGCCAAGAGAATATTCATTAGACGAAACCTGGAAACTTTATGAGAAACTTCCGGAAGAGTTGAAAGAAGCGATTTTTTCTGAAACAACGGCAGAGAGTATTTGGAACATTTGTGAAAGAAATGAGATTCCCGGTGAAAAAATTTCTGAAGTCGCTAAGTATACTGGTCGAGTTTTATTAGGACTTTTGCCGCCGAATGAATTTCAAGAAACTTTGGAAAAGGAATTGGGAATAGAAACGGAAAAGGCAAAAATGATAACGAGGGAGATCACTCGCTATGTCTTTTTTCCAGTGAAGGCTTCTTTGGAAGAATTGTACAAAATAGAGATTACGCCGGCTGGAGCAAGGGCAGTTCCTCCGCCAAGCCCTGCGCCTCCAAGACCTGTTGAAAAACCAACTGAAATTCCAGAGAAAAAGCCGCCAGAAAAACCAGTGACTGACATTTACCGAGAACCGATCGAATGAACTGTTAAATTGTTAAATTGCTACATTGTTAAACCGAAATGGAAAAGAAATATTTAAAAGCGGACGACATTAATGCTTATAAAATTGCCTTTGAGTTATCGAATTACGTTTGGAAAATAATAATGAAATGGGGCCCATTTTCTAAAAGAACGATTGGTGATCAATTCATAAGAGCAATTGATTCAATTTCTGCAAACATTGCCGAAGGGTTCAACAGATATTATAAAAGAGATAAAATCCACTATTATCGAATTAGTTTCAGTTCGATTGGAGAATCTCTAGATTGGGTTAAGAAAGCAAAAATCAGAGATCTTTTAGAAGACGAAGAGTACAACCATATCCTAAAAGAACTCAATAAACTTCCAAAGGAAATTAATTCCTTGATAAAATTCACAAACAAAAAACTTTCCATTTAACATTTTAACAGTTTAACAATGTAACAATTTAGCAATTCAAATCTATGGAATTCATCGTTCCAAAATTCATCGAAAGGGAATTGAAAATTGTAGGACCGATGACCTTTAAGCAATTTGCCTTCATTGGCTTGGCCGGGGCAATTTGTTTCGTTATTTATTACACTTACCGAAAACTTTTTTGGCCGGCTTTAATAATTTTGGGCGGAGGAGGGGCTGCTTTGGCTTTCATCAAAATTGGCGGAAGGCCTTTGCCGATCATCCTTTGGAATTTTTTAAAATACAACCTTTCTCCCAGGCTCTACATTTGGAGAAGAAAAAAAATACCGGTTTATTATCCACCTCTGGAAGTAAAAAAGAAAGAAGGAGAATCAGCCTTAGAAATGGAAGGAGGGGGGTTAAAAAGGTTGAAAACCCAAATTGAGACAAAGAAAAGATAATGCCAGCACCAACCCAAATCGTTTTGGAATTCGATCAAATCAGAGAAGGAGTAATAGTGATGAAAGACAAATCTTTAAGGGGAATTTTGATGGTTTCCTCATTGAATTTCGAATTGAAATCTGAAGAAGAGCAAAACGCAATCATTTGGCAGTTCCAAAATTTTTTAAATTCTTTGGATTTCTCAATCCAAATTTTAGTCCAGACAAAAAGGGTAAATATCACTGGATACTTAGATAAATTAAAGGAATTGGAGGAAAAGCAAGAGAATGAATTGCTGAGAATTCAGATTTCAGAATACAGAAAATTCATCAAAGATCTAATCGGAGGAGGGGAAATTTTCACTAAAAACTTTTTTGTCATCGTCCCTTTCCATCCGATGGAGTTGCCGGGGATGAAAGGAAAAAAGGAAAAGGAAATAAAAATGGATGAAGAAAGGTTCCAAAGGGCAAAGGCTCAGCTTTTTGAAAGGATGGAGTTTGTGGCCATGGGACTTTCAAGATGCGGTTTACAATGCCATCTCTTGGATTCTTCCCAAATAATCGAGCTTTTGTGGTCTCTTTATCATCCAGAAGAGGCCGAGGTCGGTTATTATCCTGAAATTCCACCAGAAATAATAAAATGATTCTTCCATTTTTCAAACCAAAAGAAAAAAGGGAAAAATACTACGAAATACCAGAAATAACTGTTAAAGATATCATCACTCCTTCTGCCATTTCTTTTTCCCCAGATATCATCAAACTCGGAAAAAGAATTGCCAGATCCTATTATATTTTCTCTTACCCAAGGTATTTGAGCACTGCCTGGTTATCTCCGATCATAAACCTTCCAGCTCCGATGGACATTTCCTTGCACATTCATCCGATCGAAACTGGCCCTTTTTTGCGCCAATTAATGAAAAAATTGACCGAGGTCCAGGCTGAAATTGCTGAAAGGGAAGAAAAGGGACTTGTCAGGGATCCAGAATTGGAAACTGCCTATCACGACATCGAAATGCTCAGGGATAAACTAATGACTGGCCAAGAAAAGATGTTTTTGCTCGGAGCTTACATTACCCTCTATGCAGAAGATGAAAAGAAATTAAGAGAGTTAGAAACGGAGCTAAGGTCGATCTTGGAAGCAAGGTTAATTTACATAAAGCCTGCTTCTTATCAACAAAAAGAAGCCTTCATTACCACTTCCCCTTATGGTTTAGATAAATTGGCAGTCCACAATCCCCTCAACACCTCACCTCTCTCTTCTTGCTTCCCTTTTATTTCCTTTGACCTTTCTTCAAACGAGGGAATTCTGTACGGAATAAATTTGCACAACAACTCTTTAATCCTCTTTGACAGATTCACATTGGAAAACGCAAACGAAGTTGTCTTTGGAAGGTCTGGTTCTGGAAAAAGTTATGCCGTAAAGCTTGAAATTTTAAGATATCTAATGCTCGGGGTTGATGTCATTGTCATTGACCCGGAAAACGAATACAAAAGGTTGGCTGAAACAGTCGGCGGATCCTTTTTCAATTTCTCTTTAACTGGCCCAAACCACATCAATCCTTTCGATTTGCCGCCGCCAAGAGAAGGCGAAGATCCGGCCGATGTTTTAAGGTCAAACGTCATAAACTTAGTTGGCTTGATGAGGTTGATGCTCGGAGGTTTGACTCCAGAAGAAGATGCAATAGTCGACAGGGCTTTGACAGAAACTTATGCCGCCAAAGATATCACTCCAGACGTTGACCCAGCCTTGTGGGGAGAAAGATTGCCTTTGATGGAAGATTTTCAAACCGTTTTGGAAGGAATGGAGGGAACTGAAAACCTAGTTAAAAGAGTCCAAAAATACACCAAGGGAACTTTTGCCCAATTTTTCAACCAGCCAACGAACGTCCAAATGGAAAAGCCATTGGTCGTTTTTGGAATAAGGGATTTGGAAGATGAATTGAGGCCGATAGCAATGTTCATCATAATGAGATACATTTGGAACAAGGTCAGGTCTTCTCTCAAAAAAAGGATTTTAATCATCGATGAAGCCTGGTGGTTGATGAAGAACGAAGATTCGGCCTCATTTTTATTCGGCTTAGTCAAAAGGGCAAGGAAATATTGGCTAGGAGTGACGACGATCACTCAAGACGTCGGAGATTTCATGAGATCAACCTATGGCCAGCCAATAATCACCAACTCAGCCATCGTCCTTTTAATGAAACAATCGGCAGCGACGATCGACATTGTACAAAAGGCCTTCAACTTAACAGAACAAGAAAAAAACATTTTATTGGGTGGGGAAGTTGGAGAAGGAATCTTTTTTGCTGGACCAAAGCACGTTCTAATGAAAACGATCGCCTCCTATACTGAAGACCAAATAATAACTACTTCGCCAGAGGAAATTTACAAATTGAAAATGGCAAAAGGGGATATTAAGGATAAGGTTTGATCACTACTTTCCTTTCTGGTTCTTTACCGATGCTTTCGGTCGTTACGTCCTTTCTTGCTGCCAATTCCAAATGGATGATCCTCCTTTCGTAAGCTGGCATCGGTGGTAAAATTTTCTCTTTTTTTGTTAGGGCAACTTCATCTGCCAATTCCCTGGCCAATTGTCTTAAAAACTCAACCTTTCTCTTTTTGTAATTGTTGACATCAAAATCTAAATAAAAATCTTTTTTAAATTTCTTTTTAATCATCGCCTTCAAAAGATGCTGAACGTCGCTCAGTATTTCCCCTCTTTCTCCGATCAGATGCTTTGGTTCTTTCGAATTTACCTCCAAAAAAATCGTCTCTTGTCTAAAATTTAAACTCATGATGGTAATTTCAGGATCTATCAATTTAAAAAAGTTTTCAACCAGTTTTTTTATTTTTTCAATTTCTTCTTTTTCAAACATACCTTTTAAAAAATAAATTCTGAAAGAATGAAAAAATGGAATTGGAAATCAAATAAAGAGAAAGGGCAGAAGGAAATCTCAATAAAAGTAAAAAAGTAAAAAGAGAAAGGAAAAAGTTCATTTGCTTTTGAATCATATTCGAAAACCTTATCGCCGGGTCTTTCGAAGAAATTTTTTGCGAAGGGAATTGGAAGTATTGCAAAATTCCGGCAAAGGAAGCTAAAAAAAAGTTTGGCTTTGAAAGGTCGAAAAATCCTAAAAAGAAAGGTTGGACCTGAAGCTCTCTAAAGCCCTGGATAAAGACTCTGTAAAGAATGTATAAAATTGGCAACTGAATTAGAATCCAAAAAAGGCTCGAAAAAGGGTTGAATTTTCTTTTTTGATAAAGGAAAATCAAAGCTTTTAACTGTTCTTTTTCATCCTTGTATTTCTCTTTAATTTGGGCAATTTCCTTTTGGAAATTCAGTGCCTCTTTTTGCGACTTTTGAAATTTCAAATTGATCGGCAAGAGTAAAAGCCGAATCAAAAAAGTCAGGGCGATTATTGCCAAACCAAAATCTCCCCTGCCAATTTGACAGAAAAAGTATAAAACCTTCAAAATCGATTGATAAAAAACGTTCATTTTAAAATTTTTGCCTCTCTTAAAACTTTGATCAAACTCTCTTTCAAACCTTTAAAATCCAAATCCTTTGCCTTTGGCAAAGCAATTATCAGAACGTCGAAACCTCCTTTAATCTTTGGCAAATTTTCTCTGATTATTTCCCTCATCCTTCTTTTTAATTTATTTCTATCGACTACTTTTTTCAGAACGTGTTTTGGTACAGAAAGGCAGAAACGAGAATCTGACAGATCGTTTTCAATTCTCTTTAAGACAAAAAAATTATTTTTAAAAGTTTCTCCTTCCTTCAAGACTCTTTCAATCTCTTTTTCCTTTTTTAACCTATTTTTAAAAGGAAGCATTTTAAACAGTTAGTCTGTATCTTTTCTTTTTTCTCCTCCTCCACAAAACTTTTCCTCCCTTTCTCTTCCTGGCTAAAAAGCCATGAACCCTTTTTCTCTTTTTTTTCTTTGGCCTGTAAGTAATCCCCATGATTAAAGATTTTATCAAAAAAATTTTCCTCAATCAATTCACAACTTTTAAACAATTTAGAAAAATTTTTGCCAGTTGACTTTATTTTTCAAAAGAATATCTTTATACTATAATTGGAAGCATGGAGAAAGAAGAAATTTGGCAAGCAGTTTTGGCCCAAATTCAGCTTCAAATTTCTCCGGCCAATTTTTCAACCTGGTTTAAAAATACTTACATTTCCGAAATCAAAGATGGTGAAGTTTTTGTTTGTACCCCGAACACTTTTGTTAAAGAATGGCTAGACCAAAAATATAAAAAGACAATTTTGAAAATTTTAAAAGAAATAAATAAAAACATAAAAAACGTAAACTTTTTTGTCGGAAAAATAAAAATTAAAACTAAAAAGGAAATCGAAAATCAAAATTTCACCCAGCTCGATTTTTTAGAATTCAAAGTCGACAGGGAAACAAACCTCAACCCAAAATACAGCTTTGAAAATTTCGTCGTCGGCCCTTTCAACGAACTAGCCCATGCCGCTGCCAAAGCAGTCTGTGAAAATCCAGGCTCAGTTTATAACCCCCTCTTCATTTACGGTGGTGTTGGACTGGGGAAAACCCATCTCTTGCAAGCTGTGGGAAATGAAATAGTTAAGAAATTCCCAAAGATAAAAATAAAATATTTGCCGGCAGAAAAATTGGTCAGCCAAATTATCAACGCAATCAGAAAAAAAGAAGTTGAGAAATTAAAAAATGAAATCCAAAGCCTGGATGTATTGATCGTCGATGACATTCAGTTCATTTCTGGCAAGGAAAAAACTCAGGAAGAATTCTTTTACATTTTTAACTCTCTTTACCAAAGGAACAAGCAAATCGTCCTTTCTTCTGATAAACCTCCGAGGGCGATTCAATTTTTAACCGAAAGGTTGAGGTCAAGGTTCGAAGGAGGAATGATCGCCGATATTTCCCAACCAGATTTAGAAACGAGGATTGCTATTTTAAAAGAAAAGAGCGCAGAAAAAGGAATAAATCTTGAAGAAAGCATCTTAAATTTTATTGCCGAAAACATCACTCAAAACATAAGAAGGCTGGAAGGGGCTTTGAATAGAATAATCGTCTATAAAAAAACGACTAATAAAAACCCGAGCTTAGAGATAGTAAAAAATCTCTTAAAAGATGTCATCACACCAACGAAAGTTGTTTTAACTCCTAAAAAAATAATCCAGGCAACGGCCGAATTTTACGACCTAACAGAGAGAGATCTTTTATCAAAAACGAGGAAAAGAGAAATCGTCAAGCCAAGGCAAATTGCAATGTACCTTTTGAGAAAAGAATTAAAGAGTTCTTTTCCAGCCATCGCCAGGAGGTTTGGGGGGAAAGATCACACAACAGTCATCCATGCCTGTGAGAAAATAGAAAAAGAATTGGGGAAAAATGAAATGTTAGCCCAGGAAATAAATCTGATTAAAGATAGAATACTAAGTTATTAAGTTTCCTTTCACAAGTTTTAGACAATTTATTTTTTCAATATTTAAACAAAAAAGAGGTTTTTAAACAAGCGCAACAACTATGAAATTAGTTATTCTAAAAGAGAAATTAAAAAAAGGAATTCAGATTGCTGAAAGGGCATCATCGAAATCGGTCACATTACCTGTTTTACAAAATATTTTTTTAGGTGCCGAAGGAAATTTTCTAAATTTATTTTGCACTGATTTAGAAATTGCTGTTAAATGGTGGGGCTTAGCAAAAGTTGAAAAGGAGGGAAAAATTTTACTTCCTATTAAAACGTTTTCAGATTTTATTAATTTTTTACCGGAAAAACCAGTTTTAATTGAAAAAAAAGAAAATTTTGTTTTAATCGAATCTGAGCCCTTTTCTTCAAAGATGAAATTTTTTAACCCTGAAGAATTCCCTATTTTTCCTAAACTAGAAACTGAAAAATTTTTCGAAATTTTACCTGAAAATTTGATAGCTGGAATTAGAAAGGTAATTAGCTTTTCTTCTCCCTCAACAACCCGTCCTGAAATTTCTGGAATTTGTCTCAATTTTGGTAAGAATTTTTTAAAAATTGTGGCAACAGATAGCTTTAGATTGGGCGAAGCCACAATCTTTTTACCTGAAAAGATCTCTTTTGAAAAAGAAACTTCGATAATTTTGCCTCAAAAAGCAGCCAGGGAGATAATCAACATTTTTGGAAATGTTGAAAAGAATCTTAAAGTTTACCTCAACCCAAATCAATTAGCGATTGAATCTGAGATGGAAGAAACATCCCACCCCGAAGTTTTATTCGCCTCAAGGTTGATCGAAGGAGAATTTCCTGATTATCAGGCAATAATACCGAAAAAATTTAGCCTTGAAACTAAATTCCAAAAAGAAGATTTTCTAAAGCAAATAAAGGCAGCCAGCGTTTTTAGCCCGAAGAATAACGAAATTAAGTTTAAATTTGAACCAGAAAAAAAAGAAGTGAAAATAATGAGCGAAAATCCAGAGCTCGGCAGCTACAGCAGCGCTTTAAAAGGGGAAATGAAAGGTAAAGAAATCACGATTGCTTTCAATTATCGTTTTTTACTAGAAGGAATCGAAAAGATAGAAGGGAAGGAATTTTTCTTTAAAATCACGAGCGAAGAAGGGCCAGCTTTGATCGAACCTTTTGAAAAGGAAGATTTCCTTTACATTTTAATGCCGATAAAAACTCTCTAAAAATTCATGAAAGATTGGTGCAGCGACCATTACCCCAGCTTTTTTTATTGGCGTTCCGTCGTTGTTTCCAACCCAAACTCCGACGACGATCCTATCTGTGTAGCCTATCGTCCAGGCATCTTTGAAATTTTGAGTGGTACCAGTCTTGGCTGCAACTTTTAAATTCTCAAAATAAAGAGGAGATCTCAGACCAAAAATTGGAGCCCTGGCTTCGTTATCTGACAAAATATCGGTTATCAATTTAGCGCTTTTACTAGAAATAACCCTCTTTGGGTTGTTTTCGCTTTTGTAAATTATATTTCCTTTTGAGTCTTCAATTTTTAAAATTGTTTTATAAGGTAAAAAAAGGCCTTCGTTGGCAAAAACGCCATAGGCCTCGACCATTTCTAAAAGTTTTACTTCCCCGCCGCCAAGGACTATCGAGGGACCGTAGGCAGAAGCTGGCTTTTCTAAAGTGCTAATCCCCATTTCTCTCGCCAAAGAAATGCTTTTCTTTAAACCTTCTAAAAATACTTCCTCCTTTCCTCTAAAGTCATTGATAAAAAGGTTTTCCAACTTTTCGTCTGAGCCAACTAAATACAAAACCTTGATCGAAGGAACGTTCAGAGACTGAGCCAGAGCTTCTCTTAAACTAACGTTTCCCCTGAATTTTCCATCGTAGTTTTCGGGATAGTACTCTTTTCCTCCCCAAAGACCAAAGTTTGTAAAGTTATCAGAAACTAAAAATTTATCATCATAGCCTTTTTCAAAAGCAGCGGCATAGATGAAAGGTTTAAAAGCAGAACCAGGCTGCCTCCCCGGTAAAGAAACGGCGACGTTGAATTCTGGTTCAAAAAGGCAATTTTTTCCTTCTTGGCAATCCTTTGGATATTTTTCTCCTGGCCAATCTTCAGATTTAATTGCCGAACCGACCATGGCCAAAATTTCTCCAGTTTTTGGATCGATGGCTACTAAAGAAGAATTGAAAGCGTTGAAAGTTTTATTTTTTTCTTTATATTTAGCGATCGTCTCTTCGGCCAATTTTTGCAAATTCCAATCCAAGGTTGTATAGATTTTTAAGCCTTCTTCTTCCAAAAACTCTCTTCCGTATTCTTTTTCGAGTTTTTGTTTTACCCAAAGGGTGAAATGAGGGGCTAAAATTTTTACCTTGTTTTCGAGAAATTTTATTTCTCTTCTTTTTGCCTCCTCTGCCTCCTCCTTTTTTAAATAACCCAAGCTAACCATTCGATCTAAGACATAATCCTTCCTTTCTAAAAGCTGTTTTTTGTTTTGGCCATAAGGAGATAACAAAGAAGGGGCTTTGATCAAAGCCGCCAGGACCGCCGCTTCTTCGAGCGAAATTTCAGAAACAGATTTTCCAAAATAGGTTTGAGAGGCGGCCTCAACGCCGTAACAATTTTGGCCAAAGGGAATTTGATTCAAATACCACTCTAAAATTTGGTCTTTTGAATACCTCCTGTCTAATTCTATCGAAAGGATGATTTCTTTAATCTTTCTGTCGACCGTTTTTTGGTTTGAGAGAAAAGTTGACCTTACTAATTGTTGGGTAATCGTTGAACCACCGTAAAGCGCCTTTTTGATCTTGAGGTTGATTAGAATTGACCTGGCCAAGCTTTTTAAATCGATCCCAAAATGAGAATAGAAATCTTTGTCTTCAACAGAAATTACTGCTTTCTTTAGATAATCTGGAATTTTATCTAAAGGGACCCAGGTTCTTTTCTCTTCCCCATAAATTTCAAAAAGTAAAAATTTTCCCGTCCTATCGTAAATCTTTGAAGATTGAACGAGTTTCCTTTCTGAAAATTTTTCTGGCCTGGGAAGCTCTCGGCCATAATAAAGAAAGAGGAAAAAGATAACCAAAGCCAAAAAGAAAAGGGAAAGGAAAAAGAATTTAAAGAAGGTAAGGATTTTATTTTTTTTCATAAAATTGAAAAGCTCTATTTTTTATTTTAAGATAAAAATGTATGCCAATAAACAGAAATTTAAAAGATATCGAAGAAGTTTTGAGCAGAAGAGTCGTTCAGATTTTACCAGAGAAAGAAAGATTAAAAAAGTTAATGCTAAAGAGGAAAATCAGGGTTTATCTCGGGATCGACCCAACTGGTTCAAAACTCCATTTAGGTCATACCATTCCTTTAAGAAAACTTCAAGAATTTGCAAACTTAGGCCATGAGGCAATTTTGGTCATTGGTACAGGAACGGTTTTGGCTGGCGACCCTTCTTTAAGGGAGGAAGAGAGGAAGAAAATTAGTCAAGAAGAAATTGAAAGGAACGTTCAAAAATTGAAAGAGCAGCTAAAAAAGATTTTGGATTTTAAAAAGGTAAAAATAAAGTACAACGGCGATTGGCTGTCCAAGCTGACGCTCAAAGATTTCATCAAAATCGCTTCGAAGATCAGCGCAGTCAAACTTTTTCAAAGAGAGATGTTTCAAAAGAGGATTGCTAAAGGGAAGGCCATTTGGACCCATGAATTCATTTATCCCTTGCTCCAGGGATTCGATTCAGTTTATCTAAAAGCCGACCTCGAAATCGGCGGCACAGACCAGACTTTCAATATGCTAATAGGGAGGGAATTGGAGCAAAAGATCTTAAAGAAGGAAAAATTCATTTTAACTTGCCCGATGATCCTCGGCACAGATGGCAAGCCAATGAGCAAAAGTTCTGGCAATTGCATCTGGGTTTCAGACAGCCCAAATCAAATGTATGGCAAAGTTATGTCCCTTCCCGATGATTTCATTTTCGATTATTTCATTTCTTTAACCAACGTCCCTTTAGAGGAAATTGAAAGGTTGAAAAAGATCAACCCAAGAGAAGCTAAGGCAAGTTTAGCCAAGGAAATCGTCTCTCTTTTTCATGGAAAAAAAATGGCAGAGAAAGCAGAAAAAGAATTCGAAAGAATTTTCAAAGAAAAAAAATTGCCGACTGAAATTCCAACTTTTAAAATTTCTGAAAAATCTTTGAGGATTTTGGATCTTTTAGTCAAAGCGAAATTGACCAGATCAAAATCTGAGGCAAAAAGATTGGTTTTGCAAAAGGGGGTTAAAATCGACGGCAAAATAAAAGAAGACTGGAGAGAAGAAATTAAAATCAAAAAAGGAATGATAATTAAAGTTGGAAAAAGAAAATTTTTAAAAATAATTTAATTTTATTCAAATTCCTCCTCCTCTTCTGTTTCGATTTCTTCCTCTTCTCCCTCTTCTTCTAATTCCTCCAATTCCTCTAATTCTTCCTCGTCATCAAAATATTTAAAATTTTTCATATTTTTTTCATTTTTTTGACCTTTGCAGGTAATTATAAAGAACCAAAGGTCCTTGTCAAGATTTCAAATCTGAGTAAATCTCTTGGACGGTATCTGATTCATCCAGGGCCGAAAAGAGGTTTTCCAATTCTTTTTTTTCTTTTTCTCCAACTTCCACCATCTCCTTTGGCACCCAATCTAAAGAAGCCGAATCGATCTTTATTCCGTTTTCTTCTAATTTTTTCTTTACTTCTTGTAAGCTTTCGATCTTTGTATAAACGTCTAAATTCTCGTCATGCCAATAAATATCTTCGGCCCCGGCTTCGATCGCCGCCATTTCCAATTCTTCTTTTTTCTTAATTTTTTCTTGTGATTTTAAATCGATGGTAATGCAGCCCTTTTTTTCAAATTTCCATTTTACTCCTCCTTCTCCGACCAATTTCCCTTTGTTTTTTTCTAAAATCTGCCTGACTTCGTTTATCGCCCTGTTTTTATTATCGGTAATTCCTTCGATTAAAATTGCAACTCCTCCTGGCCCTATTGCTTCGAACAAAACTTCTTCCAATTTTTCACCCTTCAATTGGCCAGTTCCCCTTTTTATTGCCCTCTCGATGTTTTCTGAGGGCATTTTCATTTTTTTTGCTTTCTCTATCGCCACCCTCAGCTTTGGGTTCAAATTCGGATCCCCTCCGCTCCTGGCTGCCACTTCTATTTCTCTGGCCAATTTCGAAAAGACCTTCCCTCTTTGGGTGTCGGCCAATTGCTTTTTGTATTTGATTCCAGCCCAATGTGAATGCCCAGACATGTTTTTTAAGAAACGACCCTTTCTACTTCTTCGATAGTTGTTTCTCCTTGTAAAACCTTGATTAAACCATCTTGATACATCGTTACCATTCCTTTTTCTTTTGCTTTTTCTCTGAGGGCGGCAATCGACTGCTCTTTCAAAATGAATTTTTCCATTTCATCATCGAAGAGAATGATTTCGTAAATTCCACTCCTTCCTTTAAATCCAGTGAAATTGCAATCTTCACAACCGACCGTTTGGGCGATTTTTAAACCTTCCTTGATTTCTGGAATTTTTATTTGCGGAGGAAGGTCGCTCAAGAATTTTTTAAACTTTTCCAATTCTTCTTTTGTTGCCTCCCTTTCTTTTTTGCATTTTTTACAAACCTTTCTTACTAACCTTTGGGCGACGATCATGTTCAAAGCCGGCCCAATGTCGTAAGGCTTTACCCCTAAGTTAACCAACCTTGCGACCGTTCCAGCTGCATCGTTCGTGTGCAAAGTGCTCAAGACTAAGTGTCCGGTTAAAGCTGCTTGAATGGCAATGTTGGCTGTCTCTCCGTCTCTTATTTCTCCGACTAAAATTACATCAGGATCTTGCCTAACGATTGCCCTCAGACCGTTGGCGAAGGTATAACCTTTTGCTGGATCGACCTGGGTTTGAGTAATTCCTTCTAACCTATATTCGATAGGATCTTCGATTGTAATAATTTTGATTTCTGGATTAACGATTTTTTTTAAAAAAGCATAAAGGGTAGTAGTTTTACCAGAGCCTGTTGGTCCGGTGACGATTATCATTCCGGTCGTCCTTTTTATTTCCTCTTTAAAAATTTCTAAAAGATCGCCTCTCAAGCCCAATTGTTCCAAATCAATCAATTTCTTAGGATTCAAAAGCCTCATTACTATCGATTCTCCGTATTCGGTCGGAATCGTCGAAACCCTGATCTCGATTGGCAAATCTTCAAGGGCGGCAGTAAACCTTCCGTCTTGAGCCCGGTCAGTGATGTTTAATTTAATTCCAGAGAGTAATTTTATCCTCGAGAGAATTCCTTTGTAAATTTTTTTCTCAAAATCGATCACTTCTTGTAAAACTCCATCAACCCTTATTCTTAGTTTTACTTTTTCTTCTTCTGGCTCCAAATGGATGTCAGAGGCATCGAGGTTGATTGAACCACTGATCATTGTTTCAACGATTTCGCTGGTCGTCCTAGGGAGAGTTCCCTCTAATGTTTTTTTCAAAGAAGGAATGTTTTTGAGTTCTTTTTTTGGTAAAAGCTTTACTAATCCTGTTATTTTTTCAGTTTCTATTCCCATTTTTTTGAAAAAATTTTAAAATGTTATTGGCCTCTATTAATTTAAAATATTTTTTGAAATTTAGCAAATGGAAATAATAACCAAAAATTCATACCAAACTAAAAAATTGGGAGAAATTTTAGCCAGGGAAATTTTAAAATCAAATTTTAAAAAATCAGCCATCTTAGCCCTAGAAGGAGATTTAGGGGGAGGAAAAACAACTTTTTTGCAAGGCTTTGCTAAGGGCCTCGGAATAAAAGAAAAAATTTTAAGCCCAACCTTCGTTATCTTGAAGAAATTCCAAATTCCAAATTCCAAGTTCCAATATTTTTATCACTTCGATTGTTATCGAATAAAAGAATCAAAAGAGGTTTTAAAATTGGGATTCAAAAAATTGATTTCAAGTCCAAAGAACATCGTTTCTATCGAATGGGCAGATAAAATTAGGAAAATTTTGCCAAGAAAATTAATAAAGATTAAATTCAAATTTCTAGATAAAAACACAAGAAAAATAAAAGTGAAAATAAATGTTTAATATATTTTTCCTTTTAGACTTAATTTCTGCCATTTTTAACTTTTCTTTAGGTTATTATGTTCTTTATAAAGATTTCAAAAGAACTGCAAACCGAGTATTTTTCCTTTTGACTTTGGCTGCTACTTTCTGGGCTGCTTCATCTGCAGCCTTTAGGTTCCTTGGGGTTCCGATGGGACAACCTCTTTTAGAGATGGCATTAGAGAAAAATCCACTTGCTTTTGCTTTCAATCAAGTTGGCTGGATAGGGGTTGCATTTTTATCAAGCATTTTTTTACATTTATCAGTGATTATTACTTCTCCGAAAGGGATCTTTAAAGAAAAAAAATTTTTGGCTTCAATCTATCTCATTTCCTTTATTTTTTTACTCTGGACTTTTTGGAATGAACCAATTACCTATTTAATTTTTTATATTTTATTCACTCTTTTTTTCATTTCTTGTCTCTTACTTTCTCTTTTCCTTTTGTTTAAGAATTATCTTTCTTTAAAAAGTTATCAAGAAAAAGTCAAACTGAGATACTTTCTAATCGGTCTTTTAATCCCCGGAATAATAGGAACAGCATTAGATATTATTTTTCCTCTTTTGAAATATAGACAATTTGTCGGGACAACATTCAGCCTCTATCTCTTTAGTCTTGGTTATCTCTTTGTTGCCATATCAGTCTTAAAATACGGTTTCTTCATAGATTATCAAGAAGTTTTGGAAAAAATTTTCAGAGGTTTGACAGAAATGGTCATAGTTACTGATTTGCAAGGATTAATTTTAATGACTAATGAAAAAACGTTGGAAAAATTAAAATACGGTGAAGAAGAATTCATCGGAAAAAAGATAGAAGATTTTATTGAATTCGGAAAGCAAAAATTTGATGAGATCTCAAAAAAATTAAAAAAAATTGGTGATGTATTCGAGGGAAGGATCAATTTTTTAACCCGAGAAAAAGAAACCATCCCCTTTCTTATAACTTCATCTCTTATTAAAAAAAGAATAATTTTTGTTGGCCAAGATATTAAAGAATTGCTCGAATATCAAGAAAAGTTAAAAAAGGAGATTGAACAAAAAACTAAAGAATTAGAAGAGGCAAAGGCGGTTTTGGAAATAAGAGTAAGAGCTAGAAAAAAGGAATTAGAAGAATTAGCCCAATCTTTAGAAGAAAGGATAAAAGCAAAGACTGAAGAACTTCAAGAAAAAGTTAAAGAATTGGAAAAATTCAAAAGGCTCGCTGTTGGCAGAGAAGCAAAAATGATAGAATTAAAAAAGGAGCTCGAAAGGTTAAAAAAGGAATTAGGAAAATGAAGCTGAAAGATATAATCTTGACTACAATCCAAAATTTAGACGAAGGGATATTAATTTTCGATGAAAATAAAAACCTTTATTTTTTGAATAAAAAGGCAGAAGATTTATTAAAAGTTAAGGGAAGCGAAATTTTGGGAAAGAATGTAATCGAATTTAAAAATTTTCCATTTTTCAAACCAATTTTTGAGCTTTTGGGGTTGGGCCTTTCTAATGTTATTGGGCAAAAAATTGAAACCAAAGGAAAGATTTTAGAGATGACTTCAATAGATCTCATCATCGGCGGTGAAAAAAGGGGAGATTTGATAATCTTTCGCGATGTAACAAGGGAAAGCTTGATAGAAAGAACAAAAAGCGAATTCATCTCTTTGATTGCCCATCAATTGAGGACGCCAATTTCCTCGATGAGGTGGATGCTCAAAGAACTGATAGAAGAGAAAAAGGGAAAATTGAATGAAAGGCAAAAAGAATATTTGAAAGATCTTTATTTAAACAGCGAAAGGATGGTCCAATTTTTGAACGATTTGCTCAGCGCAATAAGGATTGAAGAAGGAAGGTTTTTAAGAAAAAAAGAACTTTTTTCCTTGGAGGCGATAGTTGAGTTAGTCATAAAGCTTTTTCAGTCAAGAATAGAAGAAAGGAAAATTAATTTAAAATACGAAAGGCCAACTCAAAAATTGCCATTGGTCAAGGTCGATGTCGAAGGAATCAAAACAGTTATCGAAAATTTATTGGACAACGCCATAAGATACACTCCAGAAGGAGGAGAAGTTGAAATTTCTTTAACAGCACCGGTGACGGAAACAGAGGTTCAATTTTCAATCAGGGATAGTGGAATTGGCATTCCCGATGAGGAAAAGGAAAGGATTTTTACTAGGTTTTTCAGGGCCAGCAACGCAATAAAGAAAGAAACAGAGGGTTCTGGCTTAGGTCTTTACATTTCAAAAAATATTATCGAAGCCCATGGCGGAAAAATCTGGTTTGAGTCGAAAGAGGGAAAGGGAACGACTTTTTATTTTACCCTTCCTATTGAAAAAGAATAATAAAGGTCAAAAATAAAAACATGCCAAAAAAAATTTTAGTCATAGAAGACGATAAATTCTTAAGAAAATTGCTCTTAGATAGGTTAGCAGAGGAAGGATATTTTGTCGATGGGGCGATCGATGGGGAAGAAGGGTTAAAAAAAGCAAAGGGAGAAAAGTTCGATTTGATCTTGCTCGACCTAATCTTGCCTGGGATCGATGGTTTTGAAGTCCTTTCTTCTCTAAAGAGCGATAAAAGTTTTGAAAAAATACCAGTTTTGATTTTATCGAACTTGGGCCAGAAAGAGGAAATAGAAAAAGGTTTGAAACTCGGAGCGATAGATTACATCATCAAAGCCCATTTTACCTTAGAAGAAATTGTAGAAAAAATAAAAAAAGTTCTAGGGAAATGAAAGGGAGAATGGTCATTTTAGATTCGAATTCGATTTTGCACCGATCTTTCCACGCTCTTCCACCTTTGACGACAAAAAAAGGAGAACCAGTTTCGGCTGTCTATGGATTTTCACTAGTTCTCTTCAAGACAATAAAAGAAAACCAGCCTGATTTTATTGCTGCCTGCTTTGATTTTCCAGCCCCAACTTTCCGCCATAGAGAATTCAAAGAGTATAAAGCAACAAGGCCTCCCACTCCAAAAGATTTAATTCCTCAAATACCAAAGGTAAAAGAGATTTTAAAGGCCCTCTCAATTCCGGTTTTTGAAAAAGAAGGGTTCGAAGCCGACGATTTGATCGCAACGATAGTAAAAAGGGCAGAAAATGAAGTTTCTGAAATTTTCGTTTTGACCGGAGACCTCGATACCTTGCAGCTCGTCGATGATAAAGTAAAGGTTCTTTTTTTAGTGAGGAAAATGAAAGAACCCTTGGTCTACACTGAGAAAGAGGTGATAGCTAAATTTGGAGTTTTGCCAAAACAAATTCCAGATTTCAAGGCCTTAGTCGGAGATCAATCGGATAACATTCCCGGAGTTTTAGGGATTGGTCCAAAAACAGCAGTTGAGATTTTGAGGCATTATGGGAACTTAGAGAACCTTTATTCAAAGATTGAGAAAGAAAAGAAATTAAAAGAAAAAATAAGGAAGGATCTAATTATGAACAAAGAAAAAGTTTTTCTATCTAAAAATTTGGCTAAATTAAAAGATGAAGTTGAAATAGATTTCGACCTCAAAAAATGTAGTTTTGGTAATTTTGACAAAAAGGCGTTAAAAGAAGTTTTAGAAAAATTTGAATTCTACAGCCTTTTAAAGAGAATTCCGGAAATAACTTTTAAAGAAACAAAAAAATTATTTTAGAATATGGGAATTAGAGAAATAAGTACAATTATATATTTTTCTGGTTCAACAATAATTTTTTCGATCGGAAATTACGTATTTTTAAAAGATCCAAAAAGAAATTTAAACAAAATTTTCCTCATTTTCTCTTTGGCAGCAGTTTTTTGGGGAATAGGTGCCGGCCTTTTGCAATTGTTTTTCCCAAATTATCCAGCCAATAGGGAAGAAATTATAAAAGAATTCTCTTCAGCAATGAAATTGCTTTTTGCAGAATATTTGGGCGTTCCTTCTGCTTATTCCTTATCCTCTTTGTTTTTGCACCTTTGTTTAATCGTTACAGAGAAAAAAGAAATTCTAAAAAAGAAGATAACCTATTTTTTAATTTATTTTCCTCCTATTTTAATGTTCATTGCTGGCCTCATTTCCGATTTTTATTTTGACTTAAGAGGGATGAAATTTCCAAAAAGTGCTACGCTCTTTTTAGACATTTTCTCTACTTTTTATTTTGAGGCCTTTCTTTTGATTGCCTTCTTTTTTTTGTTAAAAAGATACTTTTATTTAAAAAGCCTTCAAGAAAAGAAAAAATTGAGATTTTTCTTAATCGGTACTTTCCTTCCAGCTTTCTTTGGTTCCCCACTTTCTATTTTCTTGCCAGTTTTTTTTAACATCCGCGGTCTCAGTTGGATAACATATTTCCTTTATGTTTTGGGCTACATTTTTATTGGTATAGGAGTTTTGGGCCATGGATTGTTCATCGATTACAGGGAGATTTTAGAAAATATTTTCAAAAGGTTGAATGAATTGGTTATTATTACCGATAGAGAAGGGTTGATCCTTTTAACTAATGAGATTACTCCAGAAAAATTGGGTTATAAAAAAGAAGAAATTATCGGAAAGAAAATCGAAGAGGTTTTAAAAGGAGGAAAGGAAAATTGGGAAGAAATTTTAAATAAAGCAAAAAGATTTGGATCAGTTTTTGAAGAAAAAGCCATTTTTTTAACGAGAGAGAAAAGAGAAATCCCCTTTCTTTTAAATTTTTCTCAGACAAAAGAAGGGCTAATTTTCGTTGGAAGGGATATTAAAGAAATGTTGGAATATCAAGAAAAATTGGAAAAAGAGGCAAAGAAAAGAACTGAGGAATTGAAAGAGGCAAAAGACGTCCTCGAGATTAAAGTGAGGGCTAGAACGAGAGAATTGAACGAACTAACTCAGGCATTGGAAAAAGAGGTAAGAGAAAAAACAAAAGAGCTTCAAAAAAAATTGGAAGAATTAGAGAGGTTCCAAAAATTTGCTTTTGAGAGAGAGTTAAAAATGATAGAATTAAAGAAGGAGGTTAAAATTTTAAAAGAAGAATTAGCAAGAAAAAAAGGTCGAAAAATTTAAATTTAAAAATATGGGGAAAAATAAAATTATTGGATTAGTGATACTAGCAATAGTGATCGTTGGTTTAATTTTTGGAATTTGGTATTACACCAGACCTCTTCCTCCCAAACCGAAAGCAGAAAAAGAGTTAGAGAGATTTGTGATCGGTTTGGATAAAGATATCGATGGATTCTATCCGATTTCAAAGGCTGAAGTTGTTTCTGAGTCTGTCAACTGGGAAATTTTCAGCTCTCTTTCAAAATTTACTCGAGAAGGAAAGCTCGTGGCTGATTTAGCCGATTATTGGGTCAATCCCGATGAATTTACTTGGGAGATTTATCTCAAAAAGGGAGTTAAGTTCCACGATGGAAAGGAAATGACTGCCGAAGATGTATTCTTTTCTTTAGTTAATGTGCCAGAGGAAATAGAAAAAAAGACTGGCGAATTTTATAAAAGGGAAAGCGTTGCCGCCATAGATAAGGTTGAGATAATTAACCCTTACGCAATAAGGATTAAGACAAAAAAACCTTATCCTCTTTTGATGCACGATTTAGCAGCGATTGGGATTTTATCAAAAGATTATATCGAAAAGGAAGGTTACGAAGCCAACCCAATCGGAACTGGTCCTTATAAATTCATAAGCTGGGAAAAAGGAAAGGAAATTGTTTTAGAGAGGTTTGAAGATTATTATGGCAAAAAACCGATTGCAAAGAAAGTAATTTACAAGATCATTCCAGAAGAAGAAAAGAGAATTGAGGCCTTAACGAAAGGAGAATTGGACTTTGCAACCCAAATGACCCTGGCTGGATTAGAAAAAATAGAAAAGGCCCCAGGAATAAAACCGGCAGTTACTCAATCGATCGGAATTACATTTTTAGCAATCGACCAAAGAGAAAAAACCCCGGGAATAAAATTGGAAAAAAGCCCTCTTTCTGATCAGAGGGTGAGAAAAGCAATTGCCTATGCCATAGACAAAGAAAAAATAGTAAAAGAAGTTTTCAAAGGAAGGGCAACGATAGTCAATCAAGTAGCCGTGCCGATCGCCTTTGGTTATAACCCAGACGTTAAGGGATATCCTTACGATCCAAAAAAGGCAAAGGAACTTTTGGCAGAAGCTGGTTATCCCGATGGATTCGAGGTCGAACTTTTATCTCCGGACGATGAAAGGGCAAGAGTTTCAGAAATGATCGGAAAGCAGCTTTCCGAAGTCGGAATAAAAACAAATGTTAAGGTTTTGCCAAGGGGAGAATTTTTCCAAAAATTGTTCAACGAAGAGGCCAGCCTTTTTCCCTTAACGATTTTGGATACTTCCTTAGATGTTGCCGGTTTGGCCACAGGAATTTTCCACAGCGTTACTGAAGAATATGGAAGCTTGAATTTAGTCCATTATTCAAACCCAAGAGTTGATGAACTGATTGAAAAAGCGATGGGTACTTTGGATCCAAAAGCAAGAAAGGAATACGCCCAAGAAATAATGAGGATTACGGCTGAAGAAGATTTACCTTATATTCCCTTGTACATTGGCGAATTCTTAGGAGGAGTGAGGAAGGATTTAGATTTTTCTCAAAGGCCAGACGGAAGCATCAATCTCGAAGATCTTTCTTTCGCAAAATAATTCAATTAAAAATTTATGCCAATTTTAAAGAGCATAAGGTTTAAATTTGCTATCCCTGTTTCTTTTCTTTTGCTTTTAATTTTTTCTATCCAGACCTTAATCAACGTCAGAGCAATCGAACCTAGATTAATTTCTTCTATAAATTCTGAAGTAAAAAGCTTTTCTCAGTTGGCCGACAGACCATTCGTTGAAGCCTACGAGAGATATTATCCTTCTGGTTTTTCAAAATTTAAAGATATATTGGAGGAAATTTGGAAATTGAGCCCTAACGTAAAAAGGATTCAATTAGTTAATATGGAGGGGAAAATCCTCGTTGATACAAATGATCTCAGATTGAAAGGGGCTGAGGAATTAGAGACAGTAAGTCCTCAGATTTTGGAAAAAATAAGGAGTCCAGAAATTTCTTATATTTTTGAAGATGAAAAAAAAGGAACTCTCAAAGAAATCATCTCTCCTTACATCGATGAATGGAACCGGCATCAATACTCCTTGATTTATTTCGTTTCTTATGAAGCAGTGAAGAAAGAAACAACCAAGACCATAACCAGAACGATCGTTTTAGCCCTTGTCCTTTTAATTTCCTCTCTCATTTTAACTAGCCTCATTACTTTCAGCGTCACCAGACCTCTTTCTGAATTGGAAAAAGGGGTAAGAATCATAGGTAAAGGAAATTTGGATTATAGGGTTAAAATAAAAACTGGAGATGAAATCGAACAGTTAGCTGAGGAATTCAACAAAATGACTGAAAAGTTGAAAAATTTAATTTCAGAACTGGAAGAAGCAAAAGGTTCTCTAGAAATAAAAGTTAAAGAAAGGACAAAACAACTTCAAGAAAGGGTTGAAGAACTCGAAAAATTCCATAGAGTAACCGTCGGCCGGGAATTAAAAATGATAGAGTTAAAGGAGGAGATAGAAAAACTTAAAGAAGAATTAAAAAAGTATAAAGGTCAAAAATAAAAACAGAAATAAAATATGATAAAAGCCGGAGTTGGCAAAAGCAAAAATTTAGATGCTAAAAAAGCTGGGGCAGAAGCAGCAAAAAAGGCCTTAAGCCAAGTTGGCGAAAAAGCCAATTTGATTTTCGTTTTTTCGACAGTTGCCTACGATCAAAAAAAGATGATCGATGGAGTAAGGTCGATAACAAAGGATATTCCTTTGGTTGGTTGTTCAACTTCCGGTGAAATTACTGGAGAAGGGCCTGTTTCAAAGCATGTGGCAGTTATGGCTTTAAATTCAGACACGATCGATTTTACCATCGGAATCGGAAAGGGAACTGATAAAGATTCTAAAAAAGCAGGGGAAGAAGCAGCCAAAGAGGTAAAAGCAAAAGCTAAAAAAGAAATTTCCTTGTTTATCATGCTCTTGGATGGTTTAGCTGAAAACGGAGCGGCGGCGGTGAGGGGGGTTCAAGAAGTTTTTGGTAAAAATTTCCCGATTGTAGGAGGATCGGCCGGAGATGATTTTCTTTTCAAAAAAACTTATCAATATTTTAACGATCAAATTTTAAGCAATGCAGTAATTGGAATTGGGCTCTCAGGAAAATTTTCCTTCGGGGTGGGAGTAAGGCATGGCTGGGAGCCGATTGGTCTGCCAATGAAAGTTACAAAAGCTAAGGGAGCAAAGCTAATCGAAGTCGATAATAGACCAGCCTTATCCATTTATGAAGATTATTTTGGAAAGAAAGCTGAGGAATTGATCAAAGAGCCAATTGCCAGAATGGCCTATACCTATCCTCTTGGAATGTCAGTTGAAGGAAGCCCAGAATTATTGATCAGAGATGTTGTTATTGCTAACGAAAAAGGAGAAATTACTTGCGCAGCCGAGATTCCAGAAGGTTCAGAAATAAGGTTGATGCTTGGAGATCCAGATAAAGCTATCCAGGCAGCAAAAGAGGCGGCTGAGAATGCTTTAAGCCAGTTAAAAAAGGCAAAGCCAAAAGTTATTTTTGTTTTCGATTGTATGGCCAGAAACAAGCTTTTAGGACCGAGGATAGGGGAAGAAATTTCAGCTGTTCAAGAAGTTTTGGGAAAAAAAGTTCCCCTGATTGGTTTTTATACTTACGGGGAGCAAGCACCTTTGGGAGGAATTTTAGGGCCAGAATGCTTTTCAGTTTTCCACAACGAGACAATGGCCCTTTTAGTTTTAGGAGAATAAAATTTTTTAATGTTGAAAAAATTTAATAATAAAGAATTCCTTGAAATTATCGAAAAAAGGGAAAGGGAGCTTAAGGAATTGGACCGCATCGCTAAGATGCTAGTGAGAAGGGATTTGGAATTGTCGGAATTGAGGGAGAAAAGGGAAAAAGAGCTCAAAGAGTTAAAAGAAAGGGCAAAGGAGTTAGAAAATTCAAGAAAAGCTCTTTTGAACATCTTAGAAGATGTTGAAGAAGCGAGAAGCTTGGCAATAGAAGAAAAAGAGAAAACCTTAGCTATCATCAATAATTTTGCCGATGGGCTTTTAGTTTTAGATAAGGAAAATAAAGTTTCTTTAATCAACCCTCAGGCTGAAAAATTTTTTAATACCAAAAGCAATCAAGTAGTTGGAATGTTATTTTCTGATTTGATTAAAATTCCAAATTTTAAACCTTTAATCGACCTTTTGGGAAAGGAATTAAAAAAAGTTTTCAGAGAAGAGTTGATTATCAGCGAAGATTTGATTTTAGAAGTTTCTACCGTCCCGATAATGAGGGAAAAAGAAAAAACAGGAACTTTGATCATTTTGCACGATATCACTCGAGAAAAGATAGTTGAAAGGTTAAAGACCGAATTCGTCTCTCTTTCTGCCCATCAATTGAGGACTCCTCTTTCAGCGATTAAATGGTCTTTAAAAATGCTTTTGGATGGGGATTTGGGCGAGATAACTAAAGAACAAAAAGATCTCATCCAAAAAACTTATGAAGCAAATGAGAAAATGATCGACCTGATTAACGACCTTTTGGATGTAACAAGGATCGAAGAAGGAAGGTATTTGTATAAGACTGAGTTAGCTGAAATTGAAAAGGTAATCGAAAGCGTAGTCGATTCTTTAAAAGAGTTTGCTAAGAGAAAAGAAATAGAATTGAAGTTTGAAAAACCAGAAGAAAAATTGCCAAAAATTAAGTTGGACAAAGAAAAAATTGGTTTAGCAATTCAAAATTTGATTGAAAATGCCATAACCTATACTCTTCCCGGAGGCAGAGTGACAGTTTCTTTAAAACGTGTTAAAAAGGAAGTAGAGATTTCTGTTTCTGATACAGGAATCGGAATTCCAAAAGATCAGCAAAAAAGAGTTTTTTCTAAATTCTTCAGGGGTTCGAACGCAATGAGAATGGAAACAAGAGGGACAGGGCTAGGCCTTTACATCACAAAAAATATTATCGAAGCTCATGGCGGAGAGATTTGGTTTGAATCAGAAGAAGGTAAGGGAACAACCTTTCATTTTACCCTCCCGATTTAAAGGTCAAAAATTTTAAATAATATGCCAAAAAAAATTTTAATAGTCGAAGACGAAGAGTTAATGATCGATATTTTACAAAGGAAACTGACCAAAGAAGGTTATGAAATTTCAGTTGCCAGAGATGGAGAGGAAGGCTTAAAGGTAATGAAGGAAATGGAACCAAAGCCAGATTTGATTTTGTTAGATATCGTTATGCCAAAGATGGGTGGTTTTGAAGTAATGGAAGAAATGAAAAAGGATCCGGAATTAGAGAAAATTCCGGTGATCGTTATTTCAAATTCCGGTCAACCAGTCGAATTGGACAAAGCTAAAAAATTGGGAGCAAAGGATTGGCTGATAAAAACCGAATTCGATCCAAAGGAAGTCTTAGAAAAAATAAAAAAATTAATAGGTAAATAGATATGCCTCAAAAAATTCTCATCATCGAGGATGATAAATTTTTGAGAGAATTGATGGCCAGGAAACTAAAGGAAGAAGGTTTTGCCATCGATGAAGCGGTCGATGGTGAAGAGGGATTGAGGAAAAGTAAAGAGGGAAAGCCAAATTTGATTTTACTCGACCTGATTTTGCCAGGGATCGATGGTTTTGAAGTTTTGGCAAAGATAAAACAAGATCCTGAAACAAAGTCAATTCCAGTTATCATTCTTTCAAATTTAGGCCAAAAAGAAGATATTGAAAAAGGAATAAAATTGGGCGCCGTTGATTATTTGGTCAAGGCTCATTTTACTCCCGGCGAAATTATAGAAAAAATAAGGAATGCCTTAAGATAACATGCCAGAGCTTCCAGAAGTAGAGACAACGGTCAGGGATTTGAAAAAAGCCCAGCCGCCGATTTTAGGAACTGGGTTTTTTGATCTTTGGACAGATTGGAAAAAGGTTGTGAAAAAACCGAAGAATTTTGAGGAGTTTAAAAAAGGGTTATTAGGGAAAAAGATTTTGGATATAAAAAGAAGGGGAAAAAACATTTTATTTTTTTTATCTCAAAATAAAGTTCTTTTAATCCATCAAAAACTAACTGGCCATTTACTTTATGGAAAATGGGAAATAAAAAAGGGGAAGCCAGAATCGAAAATTAAAGGCCCAATTTCCGAAGATCCGATGAATAGATTTTTGCATTTGATTTTCTTTTTGAATAACGGCTGGCAGTTAGCAATTTCTGATTTGCGGAAGTTCGCCAAGGTGGAGTTATGGGATAAAGAAGAGTTGGAAAATTCAAAGGAGTTTAAAAGTTTAGGTCCCGAACCATTGGAAAAAGATTTTACTTTTGAGAAATTTAAAGAAGCATTGTCAAAAAAGAAAAGAGGAAAGATAAAACAAGTATTGATGGATCAAAATATAATTGCCGGAATCGGAAACATTTATTCCGATGAGATTTTGTGGCAGGCAAAAATCCATCCTTTTAAAGATGTTTCAAAATTAAAAGATGATCAATTGAAAGAAATTTACAAGGCAATGAAAGAAATTTTAAAGAAGGCAATCTTAGCAAAAGGCGAATCGATTTCAGATTACAGGAGGATTTCTGGAGAAAAGGGTGGTTTCGATCCGCTGAGAAAAGTTTATAGAAGGGAAGGTGAAAAATGCTTTCGCTGTGGCTCTATTATTAAAAGGATAAAATTGGCTGGGAGGTCTGCTCATTTTTGCCCAGCCTGCCAAAAAAAGTAATTTTCCATTCTATGATTCTCTTTCTTTTTGGCCAAGATAAATATAGATCTCGCTTGAAATTAAAAGAAATTATTGAGCACTACAAAAAAATCCACAAGAGCGGGCTGAATTTAGCTATCTTCGATCTGAAAGAAAAAAGTTTTGAAGAATTCATCAATTTTTTTGAAAGTTCATCGATGTTCAATGAAAAAAAATTGGCCATTTTAGAAAACGTTTCTCAAAATGAAGATTTTCAAAAAAAATTTTTAAAAAGGATTGGCTATTTTTCGAATTCAAAAAACTTCGTTCTTTTTTATGAGGGGGAAATAAAAGAGAACAGTTTTTTTAAAGAATTGAAAAAAAATTCTAAGTGGCAAAATTTCAAATTTTTGGAAGGAAAAAAATTAGAAATTTGGGTGAAAAGAGAGGTTAAAAATCTTGGGGCAGAAATCGATCAGAAGGCTTTAAAAGAATTGATTGAATTCGTTGGCAACGATCTTTGGCGGATGGAAAATGAAATTAAAAAATTAGTCAGCTTTTCTGGAGGAAAAAGAATTGAGCTGGAAGATGTCAAAACATTAGTCGCTCCTGAAATCGAAAGCGATATTTTTAAGATGATAGATGCTATCGGCCAAAAGAATAAAATTTTAGCCCTAAAATTAATCCATGGGCATTTAGAAAAAGGAGAATCACCCTTTTATCTCCTTTCGATGATCAATTATCAGCTGAGGAACATTCTTTTAATCAAAGATTCGATGGAGAAAAATAGACCTTTGGAAGAACTCGAACTCTCCCCATTTTTAATCCAAAAAACGATTTCCCAGGCGAGGAAATTTTCTTTTTCAGAAATTAAAAAAATTTATCGAAAGGTTTTTGAGGTTGATTTAAAAATTAAGACAGGTCAAATTAAACCCGAACTTGCTCTCGATCTTTTGGTTTCTGAAATTTAAAAATCAATTTCGAAATTTTAGATTTTATTCTGTTTGCTTTCCCTTTCTTTATTACATTCCTCTTCGCTGCCTTATCTAAAGCCTTGTAAATTTCTGGTAAAATTTTTTTTGCTTCTTCAATCTTCTTTTCCGAAATTAAAACCTTCACCCTTTTTAAAAGCTTTTTTATTTTTTGCTTATAAATCAAATTTCTCTCCCTTCTTTTTAAACTTTTCCTCAACGCCTTCTTTGCTGATTTCTTTATTGGCATACTTTTAGTTTACCCTTTTTATTTCTTTTATCAAATCTCTGATTTGGGCGGCTCTTTCAAAGTCGAGATTTTTTGCCGCCTCTTTCATTTCTTGTTCTAACAATTTTAAATCCCTGATCATCCAAAATTCTGCCAAAATTTCTTTTTTCTTTGTTAAAAATGGCCATTCTCTGATCGGTTTAACAATCGGCCTTGGTGAAATTTTGTATTTTTTATTGTATTCCATTTGAATTTTCCTTCTCCTTTTTACTTCCTTTATTGCCCTTTCCATCGATTTTGTGATTTTATCAGCGTACAAAATAACGTGGCCTTCTGGATGCCTGGCCGCCCTTCCCATCGTTTGGATCAAAGTTGTTTCAGATCTCAAAAATCCTTCTTTGTCTGCGTCTAAAATTCCAATCAAAGAAACCTCTGGCAAATCCAAACCTTCTCTCAATAGATTGATCCCAACCAAAACATCGTATTTCCCTTCTCTTAACTCCTTTAAAATCTGCGGCCTTTCCAAAGTTTTTACTTCAGAGTGCAACCACTGGCAAGAAATTCCTTCTTCTTGTAAATATTCAGCCAAAGCTTCGGCTAACCTTTTTGTCAAAGTCAAAACCAGAGTCCTTTGCTTTTTAGCAATTCTTTTTTTGATCTCTCCGATTAGATCCTTAACTTGATTTTTGGTCGGTCTTATCTCGATCGATGGTTCCAAAAGTCCAGTCGGCCTAATCAGTTGTTCAACGATAAATTTTTTCCCGGCTTTTTTCTTTTCGTATTCATCTGGCGTTGCTGAAACATAGATTAATTGATTTGCTTTTTTGTTAAACTCCCCGAAGGTTAGAGGTCTGTTGTCAATACAAGAAGGCAACCTGAACCCGTATTCAATCAAAGTTTCCTTTCTCGATCTATCCTGAACCGCCATCGCCCTCAACTGGGGAATTGTCAAATGGGATTCGTCAATAAAAATTAAAGGATCTTCTTGAAAATAATCCAAAAGGGTCCAGGGTGGCTCTCCTTCTTTTCTAAATTCCAAGTGCCTTGAATAGTTTTCGATTCCGTGGCAATAGCCAGTTTCTTGGATCATTTCTAGGTCATAATTCGTCCTTTGCTCCAATCTTTGGGCCTCCAATAATTTCCTTTGTTTTTTCAATTCCTTTAACCTTTCTTGTAATTCAAGCCTGATGTTTTCTAAAGCAATTTCTAATTTTTCTTGAGGAGTTACCCAAAAGTGGGCAGGATAGATTGCAAACGGCAGATTGCAAATTTCAAATTGAGGATTTAGAGGATCTTTTGCAATTGAAATTTTTTCGATTTCATCGCCAAAAAATTCAACCCTTAAAATTTCCTTTCCGGTAACTAAAAAAATGTCGATCGAATTACCCCTGACTCTGAAGGTCGATGGCGAAAATTCATAATCATTCCTTTGGTAACCCAAGGCTGCTAAATGGGAAAGAAAATCCCTTCTTTTTATTTTTTTCCCAGCTTTAATTTCCAAACTGACCTTTTGATAATCCTCGGGCGAACCTATGTTGTAAATACAAGAAACGGAGGCGCAAACTATGACATCTTTTCTTGTTAAAACATCTTGGACTGCTGCATGCCTCAACCTGTCTATTTCCTCATTTATTTTCGCATCCTTTTCAATGTAAGTATCCGTCTGAGGGATGTAGGCCTCCGGTTGATAATAATCATAATAAGAAACAAAAAAGTGAACGGCATTTTCAGGAAAAAATTCTCTGAATTCTTGATAAAGCTGGGCGCAAAGAGTTTTGTTTGGCGAAATGACCAAAGCTGGCTTTTTGATTCTTTCAATGACTTTTGCCATCAAAAAAGTTTTTCCGCAGCCCGTTACTCCTAAAAGGACATGATGCTTTTGGCCAGTGTTTAAATTTTTTACCAATTTTTCAATCGCTTCTCTTTGAGCTGGGGTTTCTTTGAATGGAGCCTTAAGTTTAAACATGTTAAAATTTAATTGATGAAAAATTTTTTAAAAAAATTAATTCCGAATTTTCTTTTGAGTTTTTACCATTTTATTTTAGCATTTTTAGGTGCGATAATTTACAGATTTCCTTCTAAAAATTTGATTTTAATTGGAATTACTGGAACAAACGGGAAAACAACGACCAGTGAGATGATAACTTCGATTTTTGAAAAAGCAGGTTACAAAATTGCCCTTTTGAATTCTGTCAGATTCAAAATTGGAAAAAAAGAAGAGATCAACGAATTGAGAATGACAATGCCAGGAAGGTTTTTCATCCAAAGGTTTTTAAAAAGAGCAGTAAAGGAAGGTTGTAAATATGCCATCATCGAAGTTACTTCAGAGGGAATAAAACAACATCGCCATAGGTTTTTGGATTTTAAAGTTGCAGTCTTCACTAATTTAGCTCCAGAGCACATCGAAGCCCATGGCTCTTTTGAAAAATACAGAGAGGCAAAGGGAAAATTTTTTCAAGCAACAAAAGAAATTCATATTTTGAACGGAGATGATGAAAACTTTGAATATTTTTTAAAATTTCCAGCTAAAGAAAAATTTTTCTTCACTTTAAACAAATCAAGAATTCCACTTTTCCGGAAAAGTGGAATGGTGATTTTGGCTGAGGATGAAAAAGAAGATGAGAAGGGAATAAGTTTTAAAGTCAAAGATACTGAATTTAATTTGAATTTAATGGGTAAATTCAATATCTATAATGCCTTAGCAGCAATTTCTGTTGCTCTCTCCCAAGGAATTTCTCTTAAAATTTGCAAAAAAGCTCTTGAGGAATTTAAAGGAGTTCCAGGAAGGATGGAAGAAGTGATTTCAAAACCATTTAAAGTTATTGTCGATTATGCCTTTACCCCCAACGCTTTAGAAAAGGTTTACCAAACCCTAATCAACCTAGAACCTAGAAGCCATAACCTTAAACCTAAACTGATTTGCGTTTTGGGTGCTTGCGGTGGGGGGCGAGATAAATGGAAAAGGACAGTTTTGGGAGAATTGGCTGCAAAGTATTGCGATGAAGTAATCGTTACAAATGAGGATCCTTATGATGAAGATCCTTGGCAAATTATTGAACAGGTGGCTTCTGGTACAAAAGGAAAGGCAAGGAAAATTTTAGATAGAAGAGAGGCAATTAGAGAGGCATTAAAATTAGCAAAAAAAGGATACATTGTTGTAATTACCGGAAAAGGGTGCGAGCCATCGATCGTGATTAAAGGGAAGAAAATTCCCTGGGATGACAGAAAGGTCGTTAGAGAAGAATTTAAAAACTTACGACTCAATGACTTTACGACTAACGACTAAACAACTTAATGACTACACGATTTAACGACTTAATAACAAAATAAAAATCATGAAAAAATTTAGATATTTAGAATGGGAAGTTTATAAAGATGCAAAGGAATTATTTTTTCTCATTTTAAAATTGGTAAAAAACCTACCAAAAGAATTTCGCTTTGAATTAGGTTCCCAACTTATTAGAAGCGCTTTTTCAATTATCCTAAATATTGCGGAAGGAAGTGGTAAAACTTCGGACAGAGAATTAAATAGATTTATTAATATCTCTTTAGGTTCGGTCAGTGAATTATTGGCGGCTATTGATGTTTTAAAGGATGGTAAATTTATTACTCAAGAAGAATTCAATAGGATATTTAAAAAGCTCGATAGCATTTCTAATCAATTAGGAGGATTTAAGAAAAAGTTAAAAAGTCGTAAGTTATAAAGTCATAAGTCGTAAAGTCAAGATTATGAAAAAATTTGAGATTTTAGAACATAAAGCCGATTTGAAAATCAGGGTTTTTGGGAAAACAAAAGAGGAGCTTTTTAAAAATGCGATGGTTGGAATGTTTAAAGCCGCAAAATATGAAACGACTAAACAACTAATGACTAAACGACAAAAGATTGAAATTTCTTCGCTTGATTTGCCCTCCCTTTTAGTCGATTTTTTGAGCGAGGTTTTATATTTAGTTGAAACAAAAAAATTGGTTTTTGAGAGAGTTGAATTTAAAAAATTTAGTGAAAATGAAATCGAGGCAAATTTAATCGGAAAGCCTTTAAAAAGAATGGGGGTTCATATTAAAGGGGTCACCTACCACGATTTAGATATTCATCAGGAAAAAGATGGGACTTGGCAGGCCACAGTATTATTCGATATTTAAACTTGCACATGTCATTTTAATAAAACAACTTGTGCGATATCATTAAACTTTTCTATTTAACTCGATTGCTGAAAAATGCTACAATGCCAAAAGAAACCTATGAGAAATCGTTTAAATCTTTTAACCAAACTTAAAGGCTCTAGAATTAACTGGAAATACATTTTGATTGTGATAATTTTAGCTTTTATTATCGGTGGGGTGATTTTAAGTTATTATCGGTGGAAAGAAAAAAAGGAGAAGACACTGTTAACTGAGAAAAATATGGATGAGATATGGGAAAAGTATTGTGCTCCGGAAGTCTTTTCTGCTATCTGTTATGAATTTAACCATGATCCACCTACAACAGAAGTTTCGTATATCAATAGAGAAAAAGGCATTTCTTTAAAAATTCCCTACAATCCAAATTGGGGAAATGAAAAAATTAAGATCTCCCCTTATTTCAGTTATGAAGATAGAGTTGAATTTGGCTTCTTATGGTTCGACCCAGAGACACATGGATGGAAAAGAGCTTATGTTATGTATTTCAAACCGCAACGCTCTCTCGAAGAAGCATTTGCAAACATAATGAAAGAAGCACATCCGTTGAACGAATTCTTTGTAGAAGGAATACCAAAAGAGAAAATCGTTAAAGGGAAAATCAATAATCATGAGATTGTTAAATACGAAATTTTAACTTCATTAGCTGGTTATGACATTTTTGTGGTCGAAGTAATTGGGAAGAAATATAATTATGAATTTCAATCACAATATCCTATTTCAGAGGATTTAATCAAAACAATCGAGTTTGTTGAATAATTAGAGAAATATCAATTTTGGGAAAAATTTATTCGCAATTGTAATTCCTTTATGAATTTAGTTAGCTTCGTACGTGCAACTCACGAAGCAATTGCCGATTGTCCATATAAAATTTAGGTATTCATTCCCCGAAATTATGCAGATACTCTGAAAGCTAAATATCAAATATTCTGTAATAGGATTCTCAGAAGAGAAACTATCGTCAATCAGAAAATAAAGTATGACGAGTGGCTCTAGCTGGGCGATTTTAATTTTAAGGCTAGTGATAAAATTCAAGTGCTTTTGAACGATAATACAGGAGAAAAGAAGAGATTAGTAGCATATGATACTGTTAAAATCTGGGCGAAGCAGGATTTAAAATTACCAAGAGCCTAACTACTTTTTTTCATTTTTGCCAAGGGTTATTGAAAATAGCTCCTTCACGCCAAGCGTTTCCGACTAAACTTATGGATTGCTTTTCTAAGTCAATTAGGTCAATTTCTAAAAAAGATCCTCCAGGTTTTTCTTTTCTTTCGCCCCCTAATGTTTCATAGTAGGATATCCCCTGAAAAACGTGGATCAATTGCTTGTTATTAAGCCATGAAACATCGAAGAATTCTATTTTTACACCCTCAAATGGTCGCCAATCTTCTAATACACTTACTCCCTTGGATGTAAATAGAAGCAACACAGGCACTCTCTCATTCTCTGTTTTGTAAATCTTAAAATGCATAGCGACAGCTTTTGTTTTATCAGGTGAAAACTTCCAGAATGAGAATGTTGTAGTAGGTGAGGGAAAGGGAGGTATGGATATTTCTGGCGGAAGATCCTCGATAGAAGTAATGGAAATTTTATACGAAGCAGTTCGCCAACGGAAATCTTTCATTTCTAATCCAGGATTAGCTTCTAATAATTTTTCAAAGAGTTTCAAGACTTCAGGATGAGATATAAATTCCTGATAAGATGGAGTTTCTTGTGGAGTGGCTTCTTGAGTTCCTTTTCTTTTTTCTACTCTTTTTATCTGGGGAAATTGAACAAGGGATGTTATTTCCTTTACTATTTCAATTTTAAACCACAAAATTCCCCCTCCAACTATAGTAGCTAAAATTACTAGGATCAAAATATATTTCCAATCAGTTCGAGGATCTTTTAATTTTCCTAAAAATGAAAACCTCATATAGTATTTATTGTAAAATTAGCCATAAACTTGTCAATTTGCACATGCAAGTCCAATAAAGCAACTTGTGACCTTTTATAAAATCCCTCTTATTTTATCCTTTCTACCTATTGACAATTCATTTCATTTATTTTAAAATTTTCATGGAGGTGATGTATTGGTTAAATTGAGCGAATTAGATATAATAGTTCTTTTAATTTTGGATCATGAAAAGGCCTGCACTACAAAAAGACTAGCGAAAATAATTGGCAACATGCAATCCCAGCGATCTCTGTGCAATGTCCTCGCTCGCTTAAGTAGGCTAGGGTTGGTTAAATCAATGCGCTCTCATATATTTCGTTTCATCAATCCAAATTACTCATTGCCAGAAAATGCTACTTCTCCTAAAGAAAAGATCCACCAATTGCAAAAATCATTAGAGGAGATATGGGAAAGCAATCCTGATTTTCGCAAAAAAGCATATGAACTATTTGAGTGCTCCGATATTGACTCCCTGCGTACGAAAATTGATCAGCTCTTAAGGAAAAAAATTTAAACCTCAGAAGATCCGCAATGCTTCTGAGGTTTTTTATTTCTTTACTTTCAATCTTTCTCTCAACTTTTCGAAATACTTTTCAATTGTTCAACTGTATTAATTCCTAATGCGAGCTTAGTCCATTTTAGAATTTCTGGAAACTTTGCCAAAATTTCATTTGAGGAAAATGAAAAAAGTCAGATTTTATGAGAAAGTAATAAAACCATCTAATAAATATTTTTTATAACCATAAAGCGAAAGTTAAGTAATAACTCGCATTAGTTTTTTAGACTCCAAAAATTTCGTTCTAAATAAAAAAGAGAGTTTAGACTCGTCCGAAATAGCGTATTAAGAAAGCGCGTAAAATTAATTCTCTGATCTCTCTAGGCTCAACGAGTTCGCCCTGTTCGTCTTCGTCCTCTAAAAAGTCATCGGCAAATTCTAGCAGATCGAAGAAATCATCCGGAGTTTCGCATTCTCTTAGTTTAGCTTTTATGATTTCAATGATTTTTTTATTGTATGTTTTTACATCTTTGGACGAGCCTGAACTCCCCTTTATCATTAAATCTCACCTCCTTTTAAGTTATTATTTAATTTTAGCAAATTATATTAAAATTGTCAAGTCAGATTATCAATTTATTTCTTGCATATTTAATTCTAATAAAACAACTTGATTAAAATAAAAAAAAGCAGAAAATCTGCCCAAGAAGGTGGCTTTGGCTTTTTTCTCTTTTGATGATTTCTTGTTGTTTTGAACAGGCCTCTTTGAAAAAATCTTTTGGATTGTTTTTAGCCAAAACATTCAAATAAAAGGTCTTGCAAAGTACAGTTTTATTCGATATTTAAATTCTTGGTATAATAAAAAAACATGGGTGAAGAGATGCTAAATAGAG
>Ga0209225_1000278_pt1 | contig 61265 bp, 57 predicted proteins | sample WasSprMetagenome_FD_184732 | JGI IMG/M metagenome (GOLD analysis project Ga0209225, IMG submission 184732) | Sulfidic aquatic microbial communities from Washburn Spring, Yellowstone National Park, USA - WS (SPAdes) (version 3) | ecosystem: Environmental > Aquatic > Thermal springs > Hot (42-90C)... | reverse complement strand
TTAGCAGCCATGGCTATTCTACGGGCTATATCAACGTAGCGCTGAGCCAGAAGTGGATCATCATGATAAGTTTCCCTAGCTAAAGTAAAAAGGGTTTGAATTCGCTGTCTGGCTATACGCCTTGTCGTCTCATCCATTGTTTAACCGACACTATTGTATTTTGCCACGGAACTAGTAAATTATGGACATTCTGTTAGTGCGGGGGGTGGGATTTGAACCCGCCTTAGCATGGCGAAATCTCCCGCAAATCCCCCCCTCTTTTTCTGTTTTCCATTGTATAGGTGTTTCTCGTGCTTTTTAAGTTTGATTCTGAGGTTTCGGAGTTTCTTTCTTTTTTGAAGCCTGGAGCGCGCAATGTTCATGGTCGGGTTTTAGCGACTTTTAAGAATTTTACTCGAGCGGATTAGGCGTTCCACACCTTTTGGCATTAAGATGGTTGATGTTAAGGAAGAGTTTGAAAAAGGTATTACGCTCTTATGCCTAAGTTTAATACGAAAAAAGGCGTATCGTTCACAACATTTTTGGACTGCGCACCATGGAAGCAATACAAGTAGTTGGTATTTCAACTCAAAAATACCAGTGGTTGGTATTAAGAACAACCGGTCCTTTAAACTACTTAAGGATTATTTAGCTAATCGGAATTTGAAGAGGATACGCTGTGCCCTCGGAGGTTGTGCATGCCTACTTCCGCAAAACAGCTACACTCTCTTAGGGCTGCATTCCGGTCCTTTTTAAGCGATCATAAAGTTGATCGCTATACATAGAATATTGGATGGGGACATGCACTGCCCGAACAACAAGGCGCCTACATAAACAAAAGCCGAGAAAGCTGGCGCCAAACCTATAAAGAGCAAGCAGAGCCATGGCTAACACCGCCACAATAAGGGAACAGCGTTATTTAGCAGCGATTAATAGAAAATGCAAAAGCATCTCCTTTATATTCACGCAATTAGATGAGCACGGGTTTTCTGTTTTTGTACTTTTTACGATTTCGATAAACATTTACATTTCTTCCTTCTTAGTTCCAGGTTCTTTTGCATTTTTTCACAGCGTTTGTACCATAAGATTTCATAATCCTTTTGAGATACAATTCTGGTTTTGAGGTCAGCTATTGTGCGAATCTTTTCTTTCTTACACCATTTAACGCATATTTTGTAGGCATCCCAGTCAAGTTCTTCGTTTTCCCAATAAACTGGGACTTGAGAAAAGCCGTGTAAGAATGCGGCAACGGCTCTTGTATGTCCATCTACGAAGATGATTTCGTTTCCAAGTTTCTTTACTGGTATAGGCTCCATTGATTCTGGGTTTTTTGGGTTAAAGGTTTTCATTACTTCGGATAGCTTTTCTGAACTGATGAAGAGTTGGGTTGGTTGTATTTTGTCAAGTTTCATCATGAATATTTTAGCCATGGTTTCACGTTTATGTTTATAAAAATTCGAGATATATTAGCAGTTTGTGTTTAGAAAAAAGAGAAAAAGATTTTGTAAGTCTTCCCAGTCTTGAAGTCTTTTTTCTCCTTCAATCTTTTTGATGTTACTTAGGTCTTGGGTTTACCTTGCGTACACTTAAACCTTCAGAATGATTTTCCGTTAACGATGACTAATAGAAGACATAGTTGCAGATAATATTATCAATGCTTTTGGGAGTGTGTTGAAAACTGCTAATGGCTTGGATTAGAATTTTTTAATTCTCGCGCGACAAGCAAAATCTTATTTTGAATATTTATGGTTTCCTCATGTGCAACGGAGTTGAACATTTTAAGGAAAAACATAATTATTTTTCAGAGCTGTAATTGTTTTGGGCATGGTGTCGTATATATGCAAGCTGGTTTGTCATTTGTGAGAATAAGTTCTTTAAATAAAAACAGCTTTCTGAAAGCAGATTATTTTTTGTGGGGTGAAGGTTGAGCAGAAATATGGTTATTTCTGTTCGGGATCTTGTTAAGGATTATGGTGATGTAAGGGCTTTGGATAGTGTTTCCTTTGAAGTGTTTAGGGGGGAGGTTTTTGGTTTTATTGGGCCTAATGGTGCTGGCAAAACTACTACGGTCAGAATTCTTACAACCTTGCTTCCGCCATCTGGTGGGGAGGCTTTTGTTTTGGGATTTAATGTGGTTAAGAACCCCGTGGATATTAGGTGTAGGATTGGTTATGTTCAGCAACAGTTAAGCCTTGAACTTTTCATGACGGCTCGGGAAAATCTTGAAGTTTATGGACTTCTATGGGGAGTTGACAGGCAAGAAAGGAGGAGGAGAGCTGATTTTCTGGCTGAGATTTTCGGTTTGAGGGATGTCATGGAAAGGAAGGCCCTTGAGCTTTCGTTAGGTCAGAGAAAGCGTTTACAGGTTGCAAGGGAGTTTATGCATGACATGGAGTTGCTGTTTTTAGACGAACCTACTGTTGGTTTGGACCCCATTGTTAAGCGGACGCTTTTAGATTTCATACGGGAAAAGGCGAAAGGGGAGGGGTTAACAGTATTTTTCACGACCCACATAATGAGTGAAGCCGAATATCTATGCGATAGGATAGCAATAATAGACAAGGGGAAGATTTTGGCATGTGGCACCACTGAGGAATTAAAGGAAAGATTCGGCGTTGAAACAATTTTAGAGCTTGTTGTTCAGGAGGAGGATGGAGAAATAGTGAAATTACTGGAATCTATTCATGGGGTTAAGGAAGTTCAGCCTACTGATTTAAAGTCTATCAGGCTGGCAGTTGTTGATCCATATTCCAAAACTCCCGAAATACTCAGCCTCCTTTCTAAGGAGGGATACCATGTTACGGAGTTGCGTGTTAAGGAGCCAAGCCTTGAAGACGTGTTTATAAGGGCGGTTAGGCGGAGGGAATCGCGACCTGAATAGGCTGGTTAGGCTTCTTATACGCGACCTTAAGGGCAGTGTTGGCCTTTCATGGCATTTGCTTGCCTCCCAGCTTGTCATGCCAATAGTTTACATCTTTATCATGGGGTTAACTTTCGCCAACATTATACGAGGGGTGACAATAGGCGGGGCGAGGGTAAGCTATGTGCAATACCTTGCGATAGGCGTGGTGTTCGGCCAACTCATGTTAAGTGCAAGCTATGCGGGTGCAATGGTTTTCTTCGACAAGAAGATGGGAATGTTTGAACAGATACTTGCAGGTCCCTTTAGGCGATGGGAATACTTCTTAAGCAAAATCCTGTCAGTTATATTGCAGGGTCTTTCGGATCCTCCATCGTCATTCTTATAGCTTCACCACTACTCATCGGATTAACTCCCACATTTAAAGGAATAATCTACACGCTGTTCTCGTTGATTTTCGCCTCACTCTTCTTCGGATCCCTATCCTTACTAATCTCGGCATATGTCAAAACTGACCAAACTTTAAACATCGTGTTTAACTCGATTCTCCCTCCACTGACATTCGTAAGCTCCATTTTCTATCCATTAGAGGCCATGCCTGAGCCGCTCAAATATATCGCATTAATAAACCCACTAACATATGCAGCTGACATGACGAGATACGGGCTATTCGGCATAACCAGCACAACCATCCTCTATGCACCCTTCCTCCTGGTAACATTATCCACGATAACATTCACATTAGCCATGCACGCAGCATATAAAATCAGCCTATAAAAACCAGACTACATCTTAAGCTTCTGTGACGTTCTGTTAAGAAACATAAAAGAATGCGAGGCATTAATGCTTCATCTCTGTTGAGACGGTTTTATGCGTGCGCCTATGTTATTTTATCCTTTTAAAGTCGATACAGATTTTTGTTAAGGTTAATACTTTTTAAGCATAATACATATTCTAAAAAGGTGGCAAGGATGGATAGTGATATTGAAAGGAAAATTATTTATTTCCAATATTGCGGTGAGGTCAACACGGATAAAGTTCTGCATGCAGCAAAAATACGATGCGAAGAATCTGGGATCAATAAGGTTATTATAGCTTCGGAGACGGGGAGGAGCGCCCTTAAAGCGCTCAACATTTTCAGTGGGACGAAGATTAAGTTGATTGTTGTGACACATTATCCTGCCAAAACATGGGGACCTAAGGGCGACATACTCATCGGCTTGAAGCGGAAAGAATATGCAGAAACGCTAAAAAGGCTGGAGGAGAATGGCGTTAAAATTGTTCAAGGAACGCTGCCCCTTGCGCCTCCATCACGCTGGATCAACTGGGACTTTCCAACACCAGAAAGCATAATTGATAAAACCTTAGAGATTTTTGGAGCTGGTGTAAAGATAGCCATCGAAGCTGCTATTATGGCAACGGACGCTGGTGAGGTCGACCCTGAAGCCGAGGTCGTCTCATGCGCAGGAACATACAAGGGTTTAGACACAGCCCTTGTTGTAAAAACAGCTTACAGCATGAACTTCTTCAAGGATTTCGAGGTCAGAGAGATAATAGCCAAGCCAATCTGCCGCGTAAAGATACTTTCACAAAATAAGTATGAAAACTGGAAGGGTAACTTGGACCAATATTACTTTTGATACTCTCACAATGTGAGCCATGAGTAGGCAAAAACTCTCCGTTCTACTAAAAAAGGAAGATGAGCTTCGTTTTACAATTGGATTAGCTGCATTTAAGTTATTGTAAAAAAGAGGGAATGTGCTTTAACAGTGTCATCCTTCGGCCATTTTTTGTAGTTCTTCTATTTCCTTTTGCAGCTCTTTTATTTTTCCTTGAACATATTCTTCAAGCAGTTCGATTTTTCCGTGGTTTTCTGTGATTTTGGACATTATGGCGCCAAATGCATGCTTTGGAACTACTATTTTCCCATAATTTTTAATCTCCTTAATTTTCTGCATTATTAGCTCCGGCGTAATTTTCTTTTCTATTAATAGTTTGCCAGCATTCAGTATACTGGCAGGCTCTTCAAAGCCTTTGAGTGTTTCATCGTTAATTGTTGACTTCCCTGAATAGAGTCTTAACCCCTCTTTATATGGGACGATAACCCCTGCGTTTTTGGCTTTGGCGCTTATCCTCCCAACGAATTTCTCTGGAACAATTATTACTCCGGCGTTTTCTATCCCCCTAATGCGTTCAATTTCCTCTTCCGTAGCATTTTTTAGGTCCAAGACCCCTGCGTTTCTTATTATTCCCTCTTCCCTCTTTTCTTCACTCACATTCATTCACCTCCTATTTTAAAGGTAATTTTTGAGCAGGAGGCTCTGTAATATTTCGTCCATCTTGACTCTTTACCGGAAAATTTTATGTCGGTATCAACAAGTCCAAGAAACTCCAACCTTGAGAGATGATATAAGACGGTCGTTAAGGGAACTTTAAGCGTCTTCGAAATTTCAGTAGCGGATAAGGCCTTTCCCTGTAAAAGCGCAAGAATCTCTTTGCCCACACTGCTTCCAAGCTCCAACGCAACCAGCCTCCAACGCCAATCCTCCAAATCAACATCGTAGCTCAAACAGAGCCTCCACACAAATCAAAGAATAAGGAATAAAATAATATTGCCCCAACTTCAAAAATTTTCGAGGCCAATGACATCTTTAAACCGCGTATTCACAGTTCTTTCATTAAGCTGTTAGGAGACTCAATTTTGTAGACTGCATCTCGGCTCCGGAGCACTGCTTTCGGAAGGAAGCTTCTAATAAAAGCAGTTCCCCCAAATAACCTCCTTCACCTCATCACTAACTACAATGACATTAACATCTATAGCAATATCCATTTTAATGAATATCCTATGTTCTCTTAGGAGACACTAATAGAAACATTTTTGCGTGAGGTGCATGTAGGCATGAAAATTAGAAGAGAAAGGGGAGATCGGGAGTTTTTAATCGATAGCATTTTACGTCTCGATTCTGGTGTAATGGCGAGATCAACATGCATAGGCTTTATTGCGCTCTATTGTGTCATAGTAATGTGTCTGAACAAAATATGGTGTTAAAATATAAATAAATAATAAAGAGCATCTTATCTTGTAGTGGTGACGGGTTATTTGAGTGCTGGAAGGTTGTTGTCCATTCTATGTTGCTTGTCTCTTATGATTGGAAATGTTTGCATAGTTATTAAAGTGTCATCTTCTTTAGATGTTATTGAGATTCAAAGGGTGAAAGCTCCCGTTTTGGACGGTAAGATTGAGGATTTAGAGTGGATGAATGCCACCTTTCTAGATTTTAATTTCACATTTGCAAACGGTGAAAGCCATAGAGCAAACGTGTATCTTGGTCATAACGGCACTCACTTTTTCGTCGGCGCGATTATATTTAATGTGGGACCAAACCCCTTTTCGGTTCCAGATAAAGTGACCCGCCCAGACGGATTTTTTATATACTTTGATGTTGACAACGACGGAAAACTTGCTTCGCCAGAAGATGCCAAAGGACTACTAAATTTTCTTGTAATGTATCACGGTCGAATATTTGGGACGGATTCCATAAATGAAGACTTTTTTTGGAAACCTATGGAGGTTCCTGACACCATAAAGTGTTGGCGTGAAAGGCGACCGGAAGTTAACGAACCTGTTCTTTGGTCACCAGACGAAAATGCTGGCGGAAATGCTGATGTTTTTGGGCATGGAGAGTATACTAATCTTGATGAAACCTTTGAGTTTTGTTTTCCCCTCAACTCCAACAACACACTTGCTGATGGCCTCCATATAAAAACAGGCGAAGCTAAAACAATGGGTTTTGCACTCGAGTTTTACAGGCAAGGCTACAGGCAAGGCTACTATCTTGAAAACGGCACAGCTATCCCAGACCTATACGATTTATGGCCAGGCGAGGGTTTCACTCCAAATGTGCTCGTAAACGCCTCACAATATGCGCATATGCACATTGATCTTGGAAAGCCAAACAACTTTCAGAATGTGATTAGATGGCTTCCAGTAGTAGCGATAATTGCCATTGCAATTATTTCAGCAGTGATTTTCATTTTTAAAAAGCAAAAAACAAATAGTGAACGCAATAAAAAGTAGTCTTGAAACCCTTGAAATGTTCTCGCCTCTATACTTGTCTATGTGAGCGTTTTAAAAACATGTTTCAGTAATACGGTCTTGAAGCTTGTCGCGCGCATCGAAAGCACGTTTTAGGAGGTTTTATTTTGGTTTTCAAAGCGATAAAACTTTGGAAAATGTTGTTTTTTCGCCTATTTTTGGGCAATAAAACAAGCACACCCTTATTTCAGTGGCCAATCTTGTCTGGTGGACATGCCGGAAGATTTCCCATTGATAATCTTTTTTAAAGGCCGACAAACGGAACATTAAAATTTTAAAGGAGTTTCGAGTTTTTATGTTGTTGGATGGTTGAGGAGTGGCGAAGAGGCATATTGTCCGGGTTGTTTTGAGCAAGCAACAAAAAGGGTTGCTTGATAAAATATGCTTTAAGCTTGGGCAGAGCGAAAGCGAAACAATGCGCATAGCCTTCTTGGATTATGCTGAGAAGCTGAACTTAGTAGCTGAGAAAGTTCACAGCTGATAAATAAGGGGCTAAAACTGAGATTTTGAAATATTGGGTGTTAGATACCATCGTCCTTTACGTTTTGATTCTTTGTCTGCAAGTCCCAGTTTTTTAAGTTTCTTTAAGTGGTCTGCCACACAAGTTTTTGAGAGGTTGACAGCCTTTTGAATTTCCATAAGCGTTGATGGACCAGCACTTTTGAGATATAGCAGAATTTTCGCTTTGTTTTCCTCCTTTATTTTTTGAACATATCTCTCTTGAAGTCTCTTCATAAGCTCCTTTGAACCAATTTTAACTTTTTGTATGGCGTCCCATGCTTCAGGGCTTATGATTCCTCTCTCTTTATAAAAGGGGTTTTTGAGAGACCGGTAAACTACCATATGATGCACTCCAATTATTCGAGCAATCTCTGGACAGCCTTTTCCTTGTGCGCGTAGCTTAAACATTAAACGCAGTTTCTCAATTTTCTGCTCGTCTGGAACAAGTTCCTTTCCAGCCCATTTAAATCCGAAAGGTGGTGGGGGACGAGGCCCTCCCATAAGCGCATCCTTCGCCCTATTCCATGTTTCATCATCCACAACTCGCAGATGCTCAAAATGGTGAATTTTCCCTCTAAACCTGATGTTGCCTTTATAAATTTCATTTTTGAGGATATTACGTATTACATAACGGGGGATCCCAAGTTCTTTTGCAACTTTATCAGGTATACCTCCATCAGCGCATGCTTTAAATGCGCGTTCAAGTGTCGGCCTTTTTTCAGAATCGATTTTAATGCTTCTATCCTCTTCAAGCACATATCCCCAAGGTAAACTCCTAAAAGATAAGGGCCATTTCCCTAAGCTTGCAAGCTGTTCTTCAGCATCCAATGCAGCTTTGAAACCCTCAAATTTGCTTTTATGGAGCTTTAAGAAATAGCCCACATTACTGAGCTCTTGCACTGCTTGGCGAAGGTACGGAGCCACCTTATGGAAATCGCTTAAAGCCCTACTCAACTGGCTTGTATATTTGACGCCTAAGTTTTCGCTTATCTGCGCTAAGGTAAATCCCTGAGCCCATAATTTGGCAGCTTCAACCTGAGTCTTTGTGAAAACAAAGCGTTTGAAAGCATTCTCGTTTTTTACTCCATTCACATTCCCCATATTTAACACTTCGCGTTATTAACACAAAGTGTTAATACACGCTTTGTTTTGTGTATCGGCCCCTATTTAACACTTTGCGTTATTACCACTTTCTATCAACGTAATGCTTAAGTTTACTGTTGAAGACCAAATGCCAGAATAAGTGGAGCCCTGAAAACATGAGAAAAAGTGTAGCGCAAGCCGAGCCTTTCTGGTGATGTTATGGGCAAAATAGTTGAGATGACAATTACCAAGGGAAAGACTGTTAGGGCTGCTGATCGAGAAGAGTGGATCAAACTTGAGTTTTCACTTAAGGCGTTAGTCGACGATCAAAATGACATGGAAGCAGCCAAAGCTCATTTAGAAGGCCTGTTGGATGGTTGGCTTTCGTCAAGCCTTTCGGCCTCTTCGGCTAATCCTTCAGCTGAAGCTCAAACTTTGGATTCCATTCAAAATGTTTTTCCGGCCGAATTAAGGAAGCTTCTAACCTTTGAACAAAACAACGAACATATAACCATACGTCCACAGGGATTTTTGGGCGCTGAAAACTTCTCAAAAATAATCAAAATAGTGCGGGGCGCAGGAGGATACTATGTTTCAAGCGGGAAAGAAAGCCACTTTCGCATCCCAAAAAAGCAGTCGGAAGAAACCAGAGACGGAAGTTCCATCCGAAGTGAAAAGTGAAGGCTTAATGACGAAAAGTCTTTTGCCGCCAAGAATTGAATATGACGAGCTTGGCTTCGTTAAGGGTCGCTTCTGCCCATATTGCGGCAGCTCACGTTTAAAATTATGCCCCGACGACGTAGGCACTCCATTCTTGAAATGCGAAGACTGTGGGCGGTATAGCCTTTACCAAAAGACAAAGGAGCGCCAGGCTTTAGAGGAAACATTATCGAAGCCTTTGGAACCGGAAGTTGTCCTTCTCCCTCATCTAAATTTAATTGAAGATCCAAAAATTGCAGGGAAGGCTGTTTCTATTGAGGCTGTTGTTTCAAGCACAAGCATGGCTTATCTTGCGCCGTCCATTGTGAAGGCGAAATTCCAAGATGAAGAAGGCTTTGATGAGGAAATAATCAGAAACTTGGAAAAAAGTGATCCATTGAATATTCAATTAATAAGCGTCAACGAGGGTGTAAAATATCGCAGATTGAAACGATTTTTTGGTATAGGCCGTGAGGCTGAAATAATAGAGTTGAGCCGGCGGACAATATACCGCTTGAGAGTGAGGCCGCCTGTTTTAACCCTTGAAAAGAAGGGCGAAAAAATAGTTGACGAACGCGGGTTTGAATACAAGGCTTACGACATATATATTGCCGCGGAAAAACCTGTTGTTTTCCAGCCTTCCAGCCTCATACGGGTTGAAGGCATACCGCTTCCAAATCCTAAAAATCAGCAGACAACCCTACTGGCTTACAAGGTTGAGTTTCCCGAGGATGTTTTATCATTCGACGTTGAGAAGCTGAAGCTGTTAAAGAAGAAGTTTCAAACCATGAGCGTCAAAGCGCGGGTGGACTGGATTTTAGAAAATTTCGAACTCCACAGCAAGATAATAGCCCGGAGGAACCTTGCCTTCGCGGGATTGCTGACATACTTCACTCCAACATGGATAAAGCTGAACGGAGTTGAGCAGCATGGATGGGGAAACACGCTTTTCTGCGGCGACACTACAACGGCGAAAACTGAAACCATGCGATGTTTGATCAGGCTTTTGAAGGCTGGCATGCTCATAACTGCCGAGACGGCCAGCACCGTGGGCCTAACGGGAACCGCAACACAAGTGCAAGGTGAAGGCTGGTTTGTGGATTGGGGCTTCCTTGTTCTTTTAGATCGCAAATTGCTTGCCGTAGACGGCGCCCACAAACTAAGCCTTTCAAACTGGGCTGCGTTAGCAGAGGCGGAGAGAAACGGCGTTGTAAGTATAGCCAAGGCTGCCAAAAACATGGCCTACGCGAGAACACGTCAGATTAAAATTGCAAACCCAGTAGATAGGCAAGCAGATAAATATTCAACCAAAAGTTTAGGCTCTTTCCTTTACCCATGCCAGGCTCTGCAAACAATCCTCGACAAGACAAGCATAGCAAGATTGGATCTGGCTGTTTTCTCAGACCAAAATGACGTCAAACCGGAGCAAATAAACCAAACCTTACAGGCTATGCCTGAAGAGGAGCTCTTCTACCTTTCTGAAGCTTTAAAATGGTGCTGGAGCGGGAAAGCCAAAGTTGAATTTTCAAAGGAAGCCATAGAGAATATCCATAGGGAAGCCACAGAGCTTTACAAGACGTTTTTCGTTGACGAAATTCCACTCTGCAGCATCGACATGAAATGGAAGCTTACCCGTCTAAGCGCAGCCCTCGCTTTCTTAACCCTTTCAACCGAAGACTTTGAAGTTGTAACGGTCACCCCGGAACACGTTCAAGTTTTGGCGGACTTTATTCGTGAAGAATACAGCAAAGCAGGCTTAAACATCCTTGCGCAAACTGAACGACATGAAGCCTTAACCATCGAAGATGTTGAAAGCTTGCTAACAAAACTCGGTGCAGCTTTATCAAATGCCGTGGATACGGAAACCCTATGCGAAATCCTCAGATTTTTTGTTATCCGTGGAAGAGTCACAAGGGACGAGCTTAAGGCAAAATTCAGTTTAACCGAGAACAACCAGTTGAGGCCTCTACTCGCCGTATTGACAAGCGAGGGCCTTATTAAGGCAAGCCGCGGTTTCTACCCAGAGCCGAAGCTCATTCAAGCATACAAAGTTTCTGAAGGCTTCAATTTTAACAAGGTTAACAAGCTTAACAAGACTGGAAAAGAAACTCTTGAAAATTCAGAGCAAACAACAAAAAATGATCCCGTCCTTTTCCAAGGTTGTTAGCCTTGATAACCTTGTTAAAAGCTGACATTAACCAATACAGTCGAAAAGACTGTTTGCCGCTGGAAACCCATAGCTGCTGGTTTCTCTCAAAACAATACACATTCGCTTTTCAAGGCTGTGAGCTTACGTCTGAGGTTGAAGGTGGAGAAAGTGGCTCCACTGCAAGTGGGAAGTTTGGCAGTCTGACGGCTGAGTGCAGGTTCTGCGAGTTTAAGGGCGAATGCAGTGAAAGTAGGGTAACCGAAAACGTAGGGGGAGGGGGTCCCCCTCCGTCTCTCTCTGTGTCTTAGTGAGGGATGAATGCTTTGACGCTTTTTGAGGAAAAGCCTTGCAGAATCTTCAGGGATGCATCGTGGCTTCAGCCCCTTTCCCCACCGCCAAGCGGAGCTCCGCTCTGCCGTGAAAAAGACTTGAGGTTTATGGCCACCTTTCTTTCAGACGTGTTTAGAACTGGTCAAGCCAGAAACCTTTTCATTTTCGGCAAGCCTGGAACTGGAAAAACGGTTTGCGTCCAGTATTTGCTGAGGGAAATTGAGAGACACGCGAAAGAGAAGGGTATTCCAGTTTTGGCGGTTTATGTTAACGCTGGAAGGGTCAGAACTCCATACTATGCAATGCTTGAAATAGTTAAGGGTTTAGGCCTGAATGCGCCTGACGTTGGATGGCAGATGTTCCGCCTAAAACAGGCTTTTGAAGGCTTGTTGAAGGATAAATCTGTCGTTGTCGCCATAGACGAAGTTGACGCCATACTCCAAAAGGAGAAGGAGCCGCTCATCTACTACCTAAACCGCCAGCCCAGAACAACACTAATCCTCATAAGCAACAAGATGGAAGACGCAGCGCAGCTTCCTGAAAGGCTCCTAAGCACGCTTCAACCCAAACTCGTCAAACTTGACCCATACACACCTGAAGAGGTAAAGGCCATACTTCTCGACCGTGTTAAGCATGCTTTCCAGCCAGCCGCCATACCGGACAATCTGGTTGACATAGTGGCGAAACTAACATCTAAAATAGGCGACATAAGACTTGGCTTCTCCATACTTCTAACCGCCGGAAAACTGGCTGAAAACGCCGGAAAAGCAAGCATAACAGCTGAAGACGTAAAATCTGCCATAGAAAACGAGAAAACAACAGAAATCCTAAAAGCAATAGGGCAATTAAAAAAACGCCTTGAAAAGCGAAAGAAAACAGGGCTCTTCTAAAACGGTGGGGGGCTGGCTGTGGCACAGGAAAACATTGAACAAACACAAAAACACGGCGAACAACAACCGCTTCAAGAAGAGCCACAGCCAACATGCCCCCAGTGCAAATCGACAAAAGTTTGCAAAGACGGAATGCGCTACCTAACAAACGGAGAGGTTATCCAACGATGGCTATGCAAAAACTGTGGATACCGCTTCAGCGATTCAAAGGCGGAAAAAGATTGCAACGAGACAAACATGTTGAAATATGCTCAGAAACTTCAGAGGCAGGTTTTAAATTCGCCAAACACCATACCTACTTACTGCCAAGGGAGCTGTGAGGCATTAGGCGGAGCGCCCTCCGCCATAAAGGCGGTGCAAACCTTGGCCACAGTGGAAACCCGTATTGGAGAGGCCCAGCGGGAGGGCACATTAAATGCAGCAGACATTAAAGGACTACTCGTAGAATACCTTTGGTATATGAAGAAGAAGGGCTATGCTGAAAGCACAATTAAAGGCAGATTAAAACTCATTAAGAGACTAATAAATCTCGGTGCAGATTTAAACAATCCAGAAGAGGTTAAAAAAGTTATTGCAGCGCAGCCATGGTGTGAAGGAAGAAAATCAAACGCTTGCGACGCTTACACAACATTTCTTGAAATGCATGGAAAAACATGGGAACGCCCACTTTACAAGGGCATACAGAAACTTCCCTTTATACCTCAAGAGTCGGAAATCGACCAGCTCATCGCGGGCTACAGCCCAAGAATGGCTTGCTTCCTCCAACTGCTTAAAGAAACGGGTATGCGACCGGGAGAAGCATGGCAGCTCCAGTGGACGGACGTAGACACAGCTACAAGAACTGTTCGAATAACCCCAGAAAAAGGGTCAAACCCAAGAATATTCCACATAAGCGCAAAACTCGCAGCCATGCTTGAAAATCTCCCACGAAAATATGGAAACAGAATATTCTCAGCTCCAGGAATGCGTTTAGACCATCACAACGACCACTTCGTCCAACAGAGAAAAAGAATAGCCCACAAACTAAGAAACCCAAGAATACTACAGATAACCTTCAAAACTTTCCGCCACTGGAAAGCCACCATGGAATACCATAGAACAAAAGACATACTATATGTCAAACAACTCCTCGGCCACAAAAGCCTCAACAACACGCTGATATACATAACATTGGCTGAAGAACTCTTCAAAGATAAGCAGGAATACATATCAAAGGTTGCAAAAAACGTCAAGGAAGCCTGCGCCCTAATAGAGGCCGGCTTCGAATATGTAACCGGCGAATACCATGATGGAGGAAAAATCTTCAGAAAGCCGAAATACGCTTAACATCGCCATTACAAACCCCCCCGGCATTTTTCACGTATACAGTGCGGGGGGTGGGATTTGAACCCACGGAGGCCTACGCCAGAGGATCTTAAGTCCTCCCCCTTATCCTTAGGCTGGTCTAGCCCCGAACAGCCTATTTAGACCTGGCTCGGGTACCCCCGCCGCAAACGCCAAATACTTTCATGCTCTAGCTATGGTTTAAGTTTTCTCTCACGGAATATTTAAGTTGAAATTTTGTGTTTATTGTTGTCAGTGGGCGGGTAGCCTAGCAAGGATAGGGCGCAAGCCTCCTAAGCTTGTGATCGTGGGTTCAAATCCCACCCCGCCCGTTTACGCAGAACCCCGGACACTCCACCCAAAAATTTCCGCTGTTACAGTTACTTTCTTTTTCTGAAGATTTTGTTGCCATTGTAATCGCAGACATATTCAAAGCCTGCCTCTACGAGTTGGCATATTTCCTCTTCTGTGTGGGCTACTTTTGCAATGTATTCGTCCTCTTTAAAGTTGACTAAATGCGTGTATATCAGCGTGTTCTGTATGTTTTTGTGGCCTAACAGCTGCATTACGTGGAGGATGTCTTTGGTTTTTGCGTATTCCATTGTCGCTTTCCAATGTCTTAGCGTGTGGAAGGTTATTTGTAGAAGCCTTGGGTTCTCCAGTTTTCTTGCCAATCTGGCTCTTTGTCTTGCAAAGCTTTTTCGCATTGCGTCAACGGATACTCCGAATACTTTTGTGGACGTTTTTGGTAGGGCTTGTAACATTGCCACTAACTTATTTGAGATCTTGAGCATCCTTGGGTTGCTGCCTTTTTCGGGCATGACTCTTACAGTGTTGTTTTCAAAGTCTATATCTGTCCATTGCAGTCGACATGCCTCTCCACATCTCATGCCTGTTTCTTTAAGTAGCTGAAGAAAAGTCATCAGCCTTTTCGTGTGGGAGCATCCTGCTATAATTTGTTCAATTTCTGTCTCTGTGGGTATGAAGGGTAGTTTTTCAATTCTACGGTATTTCGGTGGGTCCCATCTACCTCCGAAAGTTAGCAGAAAACTGCTATAGGCTTCGACGGCTAATTCTTTCCTTCCATCACTGCATGTCATTTTTGCAATTGCTTCTTTCACCGATTCCGGATCTAGTAGGTTCGCTCCAAGCCTTACGAGCCTTTTAAGGAGTTTTACTCGACCCTTAATTGTTGATTCTGCATAGCCTTGCTTTTTTAATTTCCATGCAAACTCCAGGATTTTTGCGTTCATATCATTGCTTTGGGCAGGGTTTTCTTGGCTGAAGTTTTCTGTGGCCCCCGCAAGCCCGCTTTTAGGTGGATTCTCCACTGTGGCCAAGGTTTTCGCCAGCCAGCCAAGGCTGGTGGACGCTTTGCCTGGAAAGGCTTCACCGCTCCCTTGGCAGTTAATAGTTAAGGCTTCTGGCGAATTTAAAATCAACGTATGAATTTTCTGAACTTGTTGAAACTTGTTGGAACAGTTGAGGTGGTTTTCGCTGAAGCGATAGCCGCAGTTTCTGCATTGCCAACGCTGAATTATGTGACCGTCTGCCAAATATCGTAATCCATCTTTGTATAGGCGTGTTGATCCGCATTCTGGGCAGGCCGGTTTTTGCTTTTGGGTTTGGAGTTGGGTCGGGGCGTTTTGAGGCTCCTCTCCCCTGTTTTTTCGGAATCCGCCTTCATGGCGGACACCTTCCAACCCCGATTTATTATCATAAAAGTTGTTGGGGGCATCCTTTTCTGGACTTGCTTGTGAGCCTCCCAACCCAAAATCTCCCCCGCCTATCGACAGTGCTTAGGCTTGTAAAAGCTGCATTTCTCAGCGAAATATGGCTCAATATAGGGCGGCAAAACCCTGTTTAACGGGCACTTATAGCCATCAACAATCCTGCCGTTTGAATTCTCATAAACCGTTTTTTCTAGGAAAGCACACGTTCCACATCTAGTTTCTCTTATTGGGACGAGGACTATTGTTTTCTTTCTAGGCAATTTGTTGTATCCCCTCAGTTGTTTTAGCCATTATCCATAGGTTCAAGGTCATCCATCTTACCAAGGTTACCAAGCTTACCAAGGTCAGAAAAGGAGGGGTCATTTTCTCGTTTTCATGTTTGTCTTCTCCTAAATTTTTGGGGGTTCTTTTCCATCCTTGGTAACCTTGGTAAGCTTGGTAAATTTGAAGCCTTCAGATGCTTTATACGCTTGGATAAGTTTGGGCTCCGAGTAGAAGCCCTTTCTAGCCTTGATCAGTCCCTCACTGGTTAATGTTGCAAGCAGCGGTCTAAGCTGCTTAGTTTCAGCCAAACCAAACTTTGCCATAACCTCGTCTCTGGTAACCCTTCCACGGATAACGAAAAACCTTAAGACATCACATACAGTTTCAGCGTCCACGACGTTTGCTAATTGCCCCTCTATCTTGAGCAGTAATGTTTCAACATCTTCAAGTGTTAAGGCTTCATGTCTCTCCGTTTGGGCTAAAATGTTCAATCCAGCCTTGCTGTATTCTTCTCGGATGAACTTAGCTACCAAGTCTACATGCTCTTTTGTGACGGTTACTTTGGTGTAGTCTTCTGTGCTGAGGGTTAGGAAGGCGAGGGCTGCGCTTAGACGGGCAAGCTTCCATTTCATGTCAATACTGCATAGTGGAATCTCATCATAGAAAAAAGTCCTGTAAAGCTCTATAGCCTCATTGTGAATCGTGTAAACGGCTTTCTCCGTAAACTCTATTTGGGCTTGTCCGCTCCAACACCATTTTAAGGCTTCAGCCAAAAACCAAAGCTCCGGCTCCGGCTCTTCAGCGTGAACTTTGTTAATTTCTTCTGGAGCCACGTCATGTTGGTCTGCGAAGACGGCCAAATCAAGCCTGGCAATACTTGTCTTATCAAGGATTGTCGGAATAGCCTGGCATGGATAGAGAAAGGCGCTTAAGCTTTTTGTTGAGTATCTATCTGCTTCTCTGTCGACAGGGTTGGCGATTTTTATTTGTCGTGTTCTTGCATAGGCCGCGTTTTTGGCTGCTTTAGCTATGCTTACAACTCCGCTTCGTTCTGCCTCTGCCAGGGCTGCCCAGTTTGAGAGGCTTAATTTGTGGGCTCCATCCACAGCCATCAACTTACGATCAAGAAGGACTAGGAAGCCCCAATCAACAAACCAGCCTTCCTTTTCTACTTGTGTAGCTGTACCTGTTAAGCCAACTGCGGTGGCTGTTTCAGCTGTTATGAGCATTCCAGCCTTCAACAGCATTATCAGCTTCCGAATGGTTTCTGTTTTGGCTGTTGTTGTGTCTCCGCAGAACAAAATGTTTCCCCAACCGCGCTGGAGCATGCCGTCAAACCTTACCCATAAAGGCGTGAAGTAGGCGAGTAATCCGGCCATGGCGAGGTTACGCCTTCCAACAATTTTGCTGAAACGCTCAAAATTGTCCAAAATCCAGCAGACCCGTTCTGAAACGCTTAATCCCTTAAACTTTTCCCGGATGGTGTTCAGCTTTTCCTCGTCGAAGGTGGTGTTTTCCTCTGGAAAATCAACTTTGTAGGCTAGTAGGGTTGTCTGTTGGGTTTTAGGGTTTGGTAAAGGAGTACCTTCAATCCTGATGAGGCTTGACGGCTGGAAAACTATGGGTTTTTCAGCCACAACGTATATGTCTAAAGCTTTATATTCGAAGCCTCTCTCGTCGACTATTTTTTCGCCCTTCTTTTCTAGGGTGAATACTGGAGGTCTAACGCGTATGCGGTAAACAGTTCTATAGTCCTTCTCTTGGATGCTTGTGTCTTTTGAAAGGCCTAAAAAGCGTTTTAAACGCCTATACTTTACTGCCTCGTTTACGCTGATGAGCTGCAAGTTTAAGGGGTCTTCTGGACTAATTTGTTTGTGGGCTGTTATGTCAAAGTCTTCTTCATCGCTGCCTGAAGCCTCAACTTCCTTGGGGCATAGGTAGGCTACGCTTGTGCTTGAAACCAAAGCGTCAACAACAACGGGTTTGCCCGATAAACTTGGGTCCTCAATCATGTTTAAATGGGACAGCATTATGGGCTGAGGCTTTCCAGGCTTGGTTAAAGCCTCTTCAAGCCTTTTACGCTCCTCTGTTTTGGTTAAAGTGCAGTATTGCCCACATTTCTGGCATTTGAACCATTGGGTTCCAACATCGTCTTTGTGGCTAAACTTTAGCTGGGGTGAGCTGCAGTGGGGACATAGCCTATTCTTAACGAAGCCGAACTCGTCATATTCTATTTTAACGTTCTCAGCCAATGTTTACCCTCGGGCGAGAGCTTACCTCTTTTTGCGGCCTACGGTAGCTCCATTCTTGAAAACCCAGTAGAACCAGCCGTTCTTTGTCATTTTGCCATTATGGGCTTGCAAATCCTTAAGCATGGCCTTAAACTCCGGATTGTTGACTTCGTAGCTTTTCTGGAAGGGTCCGCTTGGACCAGTGGTTTCTTGCCACTTAATCTTTTCAGGATCCCAATCCGATACGGCCTCCTTTATTATTTGTCGGGCTGAGGCTACTCCAGTCTCTAGGGCGTTTAAAAGCTCTAGAAGGGCTTTTAGGGCTGTGTCTTCGCTGTTCATATGGTCCAGGCCCCTTCTGTTGAGCCTAATGGTTTAGCGTATTTCTCAACTAGCTTGCGGTATGCGCTTTCCTGCTCCTCAAAATCTAAAGTCGTGCATATTCTGTGAGTCTCGAAAATAACGATTCCGCCGCTTTTCTTGTCGACGCCGTAAATCCTAAAGACTAGGCGAGAGAATAACCCGTCGAAAATCCGCCTAAAAGCTCTGTGATGTATAGGCTTGTCCGAGTCTATTCTGGCCTTAAACTCTTCATAGCTGTGTAGTATTTCTTTTAGAACGGTTTTTGTTGGCTTTTCGGGTTTGGCTGTTATGGTTGGTTCATGCATTATTTGGCCTCCTCAACGTTTTTGGGTTTTAGTTTTGGCTTTGAATTGTTGTTTTCTTTGTATTTTTCGAGTCCAATTTCGATTAGGTGTTCTATGAAGGTGCTTCTTTTCACCATGCCTCTTGCAGCGTCTATTTTTGCTAGAAGTTCAGGTTTTATGGTTAGTCCAACTTTAACCTTCATTTAGGTCCCTCAAGGTCCTCAGTATACTTAGTATCCATCGAAGAGTTTATAAATCTAATTCTACTAATCATACTTGTCATACTGAGGGGGTTCAGCGTATGAAAACCCTTAAAATTTCAGATGATGTTCATGAGAGGCTTACAGCCTTGTTGGGTGAGTTGACTGCTAGGACTAGGAGAATGCAGACTTATCAGGATGCCATAGAAGCTATGCTTAGCCAATCGATAATACTGCCTCCAGAACTGTTAAAGGAGGTTGACAACTTCATAGAAAAATATAAGCATAAAGGCTACACGAGGAGAGAGGAATTTGTAACCCAGGCCGTGCGCTTCTTCCTGAGATGGGAATCAGAGGAATACGAATATGTAGAGATACCTAAAGAGAAGTATGAGAAGCTCAACAAAGCAGTGAAGGAGATGAAAACGCCGTTCTATAACGCGGCAGAATTCATAGACCACCAAATAGAAGAAGCCCTAGAACAATACGAGAAATGGCTGGAAGAAAAAGGAGAGAAAGAAGAAGAGTAAAACGACAATTAAAGCTTCCACTTTAACTCTGGTGTATGTTGAGTAGCTTTCACTTTAACTTATCTCTCTCCCCGGTCATTGATATAAAATTCATGGGAGGCTTTTTAAAGGCTTAACCACAAACCGCAACTTCGGTTATGATGCATGTTCAGGCAAAATTTAAGCTTAAAGCTTGAGGGCCTCTCAACCTTGCAGCGTAAACTCCTCATTGAACTAATGCAAAAAAGCTATCCACAATACTGGAGCATGTTTAGGAAGCCAATCAACTGGACGTTTCAAAAAGAAAACTTGGAGAAATTCATCCACAACCATTACGGAGAATTTGCCAGGGAGCTTGCCAGGGCTGGATTGGCGTTTGATTTTTCAACCATCAGGAGGGTTAGGCATGCCCATTGATGAGCATTGTAGAAACCCGTGGAATGGCAAATGCAGAAACCGGGACATTGAAGTATACATCCTTTACAGGGGGGAGAGGGTGCCCATATGCAGGAGCTGCTGGACCAAAATTGCTGAAAGCGAAATCCAATGGAGCCAAAATGAAAGGAGGATGGATTAATGCATGCTTTTGGATTATGTTGGAAGGCAGATGGATTGATTTTCAGCGTATACTGGCGTAGTGGAGACGTTCACGCCACTTTAAAAGTTAGAAGGATTGAAGCTTCCAGCTTTCAAAATTGTGAAAAGCGTGTTAAGGAGGTTGCTGAAATTGTCAGATGAGCTTGAAAAAATAAAAAGCGTCAGCCCATCAACGATTTCAAAGCTTCGCTCCGCGGGATATGTGACTATTGAGGCTTTAGCAGTCACTCCCGTCAGCGAAATAATGGAGAAAGCCGGAGTGGGGAGGGAGACAGCCGTCAAAGTATGCGATGAAGCTAGAAAGCTTATGAATTATGGTTTTGTTAGGGCTGCGGAGCTTTGGGAGCGCAGGAAAAACCTTGCAAGATGCACAACGGGATCCAAGAAAATTGACAAGATATTGGGCGGCGGCATTGAAACTCAGGCTGTTACAGAGCTGATAGGCGATTATGGTGTGGGGAAAACCCAGCTGTGCCTAACGCTTTCCGTTATGGCTCAGCTTCCGAGGGATAAGGGTGGGCTTGAGGGGAACGTCATATACTTGGATACTGAAGGCACATTCAGCCCTGAAAGGGTTTACCAAATAGCAACACATAGGGGTTTGGATGGCCAGAAAATGTTAGACGGCGTTATAGTTGCTAGGGCTTACAACAGCGACCACCAATGCCTACTCATGGACCACCTGTTCAAGAAATGCCCCGAAGAAAACGTTAAACTCGTTATAGTGGACAGCATGGTAAGCCACTTCAGAGGCGAATACCTGGGAAGGGAGAACATAGCCCAAAGGCAACAAATCCTAAACAGGTATTTACACAAGCTTCTTAGGCTTTCAGAAGCCTACAACCTGGCCGTAGTCATAACAAACCAGGTTTTGGCAAATCCGGCGACATTCTACGCAAATCTTGAACTTCCAGCCGGAGGCCACGTTATGGCCCACGCCTGCACCCACAGAGTGAAACTGAACAGGGGTAAAAGCGGAACAAGAATAGCAAAAATTATTGATTCGCCATACCTGCCGGAGGAAAAGGCGCCATTCATTATAACGGAAAAGGGCATTGAAGACACGGAGGCAGAAGCGGAAGAGGAGGAAGAGGAACCCCAAACCTTGACCCAAAAAATTTAACAGCAAAACACATAAAAAATAATGGTGCAAGATTTGTCCGAGCAGAAGCTCACAGAGTTCCTCAAAACGGGTAGGGACTGGAGCAGGCTAAAAACAACGGTTCCAGGAGTTTTCGTATTGAAACTTCCAGCGTATAAGGGTTCGCCGAGCAGGCTTGCAGTCGAGCTTAACCCAGTAGGCGAAGATGGAGCCCCAAAAAAGAGAAGAGGTCTAGTCATAAGGTCAAAGGCTGAGCTTGAAGAGTATAAGGAGATTTTCCAATACGACAAACTCGCCAAACTCGTGGAGATACTTGAAACTGTAAACCCGAAGGTTGAAGCCGCAAAACCAAGGAAAGGCGAAGAAGTCATAGAGCTTTAGAGCTGTAAACCATGCTTGAAACCCAAAAATACATTCAGCATCCCCTAATATGGCCTGGCAAAGTCGAGTTTAGGCTATACCAGAAAAGCATAGCTGAAACAGCCTCTGAAAGGAACACGCTTGTCATATTGCCCACAGCCCTTGGAAAAACCGTGATATCAGCCCTGGTGGCCGCAAACATCCTATACAACTATAGAGACGCAAAAATCCTCGTCATGGCGCCAACAAGACCCCTAGTGGCACAGCATAGGGAAACATTCCTCAAAATATTAAAGCTTAGAGAGAAGGACACCGTTGTATTAACTGGACACACGCCTGCAGAGCATAGAACAGCCTTCTGGCGAAGCGAGGCAAGAATATTCTTCTCAACACCCCAAGTTGTTAAAAACGACCTTTTAGAGGGTAAGCTTAACCTTCAAAACTTCGCCCTGCTAGTTTTCGACGAATGCCACAGAGCCGTAAAGGAGTACGCATACACAGACATTGCAAGAATATATGTGAACCAGGCGCGTTACCCCCTAATCCTCGGCATGACTGCCTCCCCAGGATCAGACATCAAACGCGTCCAAGAAGTATGCAGAAACCTATACATAGAGCGTGTAGAGTTCAGAACAGAGGAAGACCCAGACGTTAAACCATACATCCAACCAATAGAAATAGAATGGAAACGCGTAAACCTGCCAAGAGAATACATAACAATAAAAACGCATATCCGAAGCATGCTTGACAAAAGGCTGAACTGGCTTCTAGCAAACGGGTTAATAAAACGTAAGCCAGAATACGTTACGAGGAAATGCCTCATAGAAGCTGGCGAAGAACTACGCTACATGCTTGAAGCTGAAAGCATAGAAGAAGAACGTGGAAGAATATTCACGGCAATAATAAACCAGTCCCTCGCTTTAACCCTATTTCACATGCTCGAACTACTAGAAACCCAAGGACTGCACACGCTTAAAACCTTCATGGAAAAGGTTGAAGCTGAAAAAAGCCAAAAATACAGCTACACAATCCTAGCAAACGACCAAGAATATAAAAGCCTAAAAACACTCGTATGGTCCACCAAACCCGAACACCCAAAAACCGAAACCCTCAAACAAATAGTGCAAAATCAGCTTACATGGAAGCCTTCATCGAGAATGCTTATATTCACGCAATACAGGGACACCTCAGCTTACCTCACAGAACAACTCAACACACTTACAGGCGTAAAAGCCGAAAGGTTTGTTGGACAAACATCAAAACTGAACGATAAAGGACTAACACAGGAAGAACAGGCTGAAAGAATAAGAATGCTTGAAAACGGAGAACTAAACGTTCTGGTAGCTACAAGCATAGCTGAGGAAGGCCTAGACATACCAGCCGTAGACCACGTAATATTCTACGAGCCAATACCAAGCGAAATACGCTACATACAGCGAAAAGGAAGAACAGGAAGAAAAGCTCCTGGAAAAGTTACAATACTGGCTGCAAACGAAACCCTGGACATGATATACTACTATGCAAGCAGAAAACGAGTAGAAAAAATGAGACGCATAGTTGAAACCCTAAACCTAAAACTTCCAACAATCCTACGCAGACACACAAAACCAACACCAAGCCCCCTCACACCAGAAGAGTTAGCCCAAATAGAAAGGGAAGCCGTAAAAATTGAAGTTGAACCCGAAGCCGTAAAAACAGAAGCTGAAACCATAAAAGAATTTAGCAAGAAAGCAGCCAAGGCAGCAAGAATAGCCTACATAAAACTTCTAGAAACCGGACCTGAAGGGGCAACAATCGAACAGTTAACCCTAAACCCCGAGCTTGAATGGGCCACACCAAACATAATAAAAGCAGCATTAAAAATGCTCATAAACGAAGAATTAATAGCCGAAGTTGAACCTGGAAAATACGCAGTTGCATCAGCAGCAAAGCCAAAAACAGGCAAAACATACGAAATAGAAATAGAAAAAATCTATCCAGGCTCGGCGGTGGTCAAAATTAACGACAAATGGAGGGCAAGACTAGAACCACACAACTATGAGGGACCAGCAAACCTAATAAAGAAAGGCTCAAGATTCAAAGCCACAGCCGAACTATACAAAATAAACGGAACCCTTCACGTAAGAATAAAAGATATTATGCAGAAGTTGGAGTGATAGGGTCAGCTGTGGACTTTTTCTGTTATTAGGCTTAGTTTTTCTGCGTATTGCAGGAATGCTATGCGTAGTGTTTCACTTTCGCTCTGCCCAAGCTTAAAGCATATTCTATCAAGCAGCTCTTTTTGCTGCTTGCTCAAAACAACCCTCACAATGTGCTTCTTTGCCACCTTAAACCATCCAATCCATGACATTATTTTGGAATTTCCCTTTAAAATTTTAATGTTTCGCTTGAATAGTCCTCTTAGGCGACGTTAGAGGCTCTTATGAGCCTTCAGAAAAAGATCATCCATAGGAAATCCCGGTGCGCCTACCACGACAAGTTTGGCCACTGAAATTAAGGGTTCTGCTTGTTTTATTGCCTAAAAATCGGTGAAAAAACAACATTTTCCAAAGTTTTATCGCCCCAAAAACCAAAATAAAACTAAACAGTAAAACCTTCTAAAACACCTAATACAAGCGAACAATATATTTCAAGACGTATTGCCACCTCACTGTCCAATCAAACTTATTTGAGCTTCTAACCATAATTAATATTGTTTTTCCCTTCACGCCCCTCTAAACTGCTTAAGTGAGGTTTTAGGTTTGGTTCATAAGCGCAGTTTCAACAAGCTTCAACGTCGAATCATTCGAAACCTAATTTTCAAAAACGCCTACATAGATAAATATAGAGGTGAGGTTGTTTCGAGGGTTTCAAGGCTTGACGTTTTAGGCCTACTGAACTGTGAAGGCTTCAATGTTTACCTTATTCCGGACGTTGAAAAGGGCGAGGTTCTAATAGACTGCCGAGGAAAAGGAAGCTTACAACAAAACGCCAAATAAAGGGGGAGGGGTAGGCCAAAAATAAGCCTGAAAAAGCCTAATTTTAAACAATACATGAAGCTTTTCAAAATAATCTTCTTCACCTTAACATAAACAGTTAATATTTCACGCCTAAAAACAGCAACAGTAAATGTCAAAGAAATAAAACATTCTGTCACATGCCCTTCGGAAGAAAGGAAGCCTACGCAAAAGAGGTGACATCAGCGTCAGGACCAGATTTTACCCCTCTTGTTAGTGGCGTCTCTTGCGCTGTAAGCCTTAAAAGCTGTTGAGTTTACGGCAACCACATAACCCTTGACGGCGCCTAAAGCAATGGCCTCATAACCATGGATTCAAAGGCTTTTTGAAACGCTCCTCACCCATACGCTCACGCCTGAAATACGTGAAGCATCTGCTAGGCGTACAACGCCTGAAACCGCATATACGCCTGTAGTCCCTACTTCCTGCCAACTCTTCAGCCAAAGCCCTCTTAGAAGGTATAAGCATGAAACATTGAAGCATCAAAGCCTTAATCATGGCTACAGGGCTGTAATAGGGTCTTCCTGGCCCCGAATCGTGGTATGGCTCAGAAAGCAATCCCAGAAAAGGCGAAAAGTCAAGCAAATCAAACAGCTTCAGCAAACGCTTATGCCCAAACCCACACATCCATCAAGAAAGGAGAAAAACGCTCAAAAATTAAAACAAAACGAGTTTTTGCCAGTCATGCATGCGGCATAACTAAAATTTTGGCAATATTAAAAGAGAGTTAACTGATTTGGTGCTCGTTGAAGATATATTTCTTCCATGCTTCTAATCAAGTCTTTGTGTCGCCTTTGCAAGTTATTAATGTTCCACTCCTGGAATTCTTCAACGAGTTTTTGCGTTAACCGAAATGGGGAGCATTGCTTTTTGATGTAGACCTCTATCTTTTGACTGAAGTCAAGGTTACCCGCTGAGGAATTTTTACTGCCGCTTAGAAGGACAAGATTTCCAAGTTTGTTGGTTAACTTTTTCCTCGCATCTTCGTCAAATATCTCTATCCATTTGCTTTTCTCCGGCGGAGTAACTGGAAGTATATGTTCAACGGTTATTGGACCAGAGTATCCTTGAAACACTGCTAAGTCCCATAATTCCATGTCCAACCTAAGCAAAGTATATTTCGCCAATTTGCCACCTTTTAATTTATAGAATTGTTCACTATCGAGAACTGGTTCAATTATCTTTTGAAGTTCTGAGGGATTATTAAAATCTATGTATCTAGTTTTCAATGTAGGTGGTGGTTTATATGAAATCATCTTATGAATAACATCTTTTGAGTTTTGATTATCGTCTATTATTTGAACTACTCTAGAGAAACTTGTTATCCTTTCGCTTGGAGTGAAACCTGCTACCCATTCAATAAAAGTCTTTCTTTCTAGCTGAATAATAAAATCAAGCAAGTTTTCAGTGTCAAATTTTTTGCAAAAGGCTAATACTGGTGGAATCCATTCTGAAAAGGGTAGATACTCCCTCATAAGATCAACTAATATTCGATACTTATTTCGTTTCTTTGGTTCAGATTCATCAATTTCTGGCTTAAGAACTCTTTTTTCGTAAATTTCAGCAAATTCCCTAATAAGATGGAAAAATTTTTCTCCTTTCTCAATTTTCCCAGCTTTGTAAAGCTTTTCATATTCTTCATGTAGGCTAACTCTTGACTTGTCTTTTGCATAAATCGCTCTTATATGAGAAATTAAATTTTCAAGTTCTTCTCTGCCCAACTCTCCCTCAAGTTCAATCCATTCTCTTGCATATTTATCTTTAGAACTTTTATCTGGAATGACGTCAAGATTTATACCTTTAATGATATCTGTGGAGGAAAGGGGAAGACCGCGTGTGTTTAAGACATTAAAAAGCCTTATTGCAGAGGATAAATCTATGGTTCGAATGCCAACAACATAAACATTATTTAGCAGATATTTAATAAAATCATGAAGCAGTTCTTCTCCGCCAAGCTTCGAAAAATGTTCAGCAAACAATTCATGGAATTTTTTGACCGCTTCATATAAATGATAAACAGGGTCATCTTCGTCCTTAAGCTTTCCCTTATATTGTTGCAGAAATTTTATCGTGCCATCTTCAACGTATATGTAATTGCTAAAATATTGCTCCAATTCCTCCCATGGCTTCAAACGTTCGGCTTTTGACCTTTTTAGCAACGGGCTTTCTTTTTGACATAAGAGACTTTGTAAATCTTTTTTGTAATCATTATCTTTGATAAGATCTCTCGCAACTGCAATTAACGTTATTAGCGACACTAGTCTTTGCTGGCCATCAATTATTTGATGTAAATTTTCTTTCTCATTTACTAAAACCATCGAGCCTAAAAAGTAGATTCCGGAACCCTTGGATTCAATCATAGACTCATAGATGTCCATAAATAGTTTCTCAAAATGTTCCTCGGTCCAACTGAATGGTCGTTGAAATAAGGGAATGTTAAACAAAAATTTGTCACTGAAAATATCCCTCAGCAGATAAGGTTCTGCCTTAATGGGAGAGGATAACTCAGACATAACTTCCACCCAGCAAATGCTTGTTTTTAATTAATTTAATTAATTTATGCATTTAAATTTTCATGATTGTGGGGAACGTTAAAAAATTATAGTTTTGCTGTGTCTATGAGTTTTTGTAGCCAGACTGTTATGGCTGTTGGTCCTATTAAGGACGCGCGAGCATGCGTAGGTTTCCAGAGGCAGAAGCCTTTGCAATAACGATTAAAATGCCAGAGAGGAATTTGCAATTACTTCTAACTTCCGTGTTTGCTCATGAAAGCGAAAGAATGCTGTTTGCTATTGTCGGCAGCCCTGCAATTATATCCCACTGTTCAAGGCTGTAATGTCTTACCTCTTAAACAGGACAGAAAACAAAAAATTTAGCGGCAATACAGTCAAAAATCTAAATGAATTCGCAAATCTACTTTACTAAATTTAGGCTATTAATTCCACAGGAATCTTCATAAATTCGTTGTAGTCATGCCTTTATGAAGCCTTTACCTTTCATGAGTTTTAATGTAAAGCTGTGTTTCCCATTTTTGTCATAGTATTCTCTGAATTGTGTTTGGCAGTTTTTGCAGGTGTAGGCTTTTACCGTGAATATGCCATATTTCCATGTTTTGGTGGGGTTTAGGGTTTTCTGTTTTGCAATTTGGACATTTAGCCATTTTTAATTCCTCTGTTATTTATTGTCCTTATTCTCGCTATATTTGCTTATGATGTTTTGTTCTTCTAGAGCAGTTTTAGCATGATGTTTATTATTAGTGTTAAAAGGATTCCAAACAATGATATGAGAAGTTGGTTTGTGGTTATTCTAGAGCGTCGAAGTTCTTTCCATGAGTCGCATGTGTTGGAAAATTCTTTCCAAAACTGAGTTAGTCTACGAGACAACAGCTTTAGGTCCTTCAAAACTGCTTTCTTCAAATCTTCAGCGGGGATTTGATACTTTTTTATGCGAGAGTTATCCATAATCGAGTAGAAGCTTGATAAATATGGTAGGTATTCTACTCCATAGACTTGTTGTATGAGAGCTACGGACTCTAGAGAGGTTGCTATTCTGCTTAGTGGAGTTACTTCGGATTTAATTTCTTTCTCTATTTTGTGGAGATGCTTTTCGATGTTGGCGAGATTTCTCTGGATCCAACAGAAGCTTGATTCAAACATTTCGAAAAGGTCGTCCAGATGCCATGATAGCCATTCAAGGCTTGCCAGAACGCCTCTTATTGACTCCGAAATAGCGTAGAATTTTCCAATAGAATGTATCATTGAAAGTAAGAAGCTAAGCTCATCAATTGTTGAATTGTATCCTTGGCTTCGAAGGACCTCTGGCTTTAAAGTAACAATCGGGCCTGAAATAAATATGTCTCTCCAAGGATGTCGAATAAAATTAAAGATGTTGTATTGGATATTTGTCGGTGTTTTTTCTCCTCCGATATATAGACCAGTTATGACTTCATCTAACTGATAATTTCCTGCTATAGTTCTTAACTCTGTAATGTCTTCACATAGAATTATTCGGCATACAACTATGGAGACTGCTCCTGGGAACGGGTTGCTAACTTCGTATAGTATATCTGAGAGTTTTGTGGCTATTTGGTCAAATTGGTAGTCATCTTGCCAGCGCCAGAAGACATCTATGGAGGAGGAAATTAGTTCGATTGCAAAGTCGCTTGCATAAGCTTCCTCTATTTTAAGGGTGGCAAATTGTTCTGCAGCCTTTTCTTTTATTATTTCAGTGATATTTTTGATAGAGCCTACTTCATGAATTATATGTGGAAGTCGCCATGATAATAGAGCTTTAGGGCTAGTATCGGAAGAGGACATTATGTTATTTGAAGATTCTCTTGTGCTCTCATTTTTTCTTAGTAATAACTGAAATCCGAAAAGACGGCCGGTTATTTGCATCAATTTTTTTAGATCGTTTAGCGATTTTGGTGCTGCATTTTCCCAAAAGAAAAGTGGAATAATTATTACATGATATTCCATCTTAAACACTTCTATTTGGTGAAATCTGGCTGTGCAATTTTTGAATTAACTTCTCTGAGACTTTAAAGATCTCAGTTATGGTTTTTAGGCCTACGCAGACGAGTTTTCCGCTGCTGAAGAGGAGTATTGTTGCTTTTGTGGTTTGGTTTATTGGTAGTTTTATTATTGCTGCTGGGAATTGTTCTGGTTCGTAGATTATGCGTGTTTGTTTGTCTTTTTGGAGGTCTGTTACGAGTTTTTCGATGTCTATTGGATTTTTGAGGTTTGCTGTGGCGACTATGTTTTGTATTTCCGCTTTTGTCTTTACTTTTGTGTTTATGCCTGCGGTTAGGAAGCGCTTTAACAAATATTCATCGCATCGTTGTGCTTCATCTATATTTTTTGAGCCTGTGCATACTATTTTGCCTGTTCTGTAGATGAGGAATGTGTAGCGTGGTTTTTCAGTTCTTAGGGCAACAACTCGGAAGGTGTAGCGTTCATCTCTGATGGTTTCAAAGAAGCATTCTTTTGTAAAAATTTCGCGAATCTTTTCCAAATCCAACGGAGGTTCAAATGAAAAAGCCACGACTACATTGCGTATTTCCATTTTTGGTATTTGTGTCTTCATAATCGACCACTAAAGGCTTTTTCCAGAACGGCATTGGTAATTTTTTCAATTTTTTGAGAAACTTCTTGTTGGTGTCTTTTTAGCTTTCTAATTTTTTCCTCAAGTCTATTGAGGTGTTCAACTACTAGTTTCTGTTCTTCGAAGGGTGGAAGTGGAATTTCCTCTTCTAATATGTCGTTTGGACTTAATCTTTGACGGCTTGCTGTTGTGCCTAGTATTTTGTGGATGACTCTTTTTTGAAAATCTGGAGATTTTAAGACGTAATAGATATATTCAGGTATGAACCATTTTTCGTTATTATTTTTTTCTTTAGATACTATTGGGAAAAATTCTGTTGTTGCTATTTGGCGGCGATTATTGTAAGGTTTAACTAACCATATTTTTGGAACGTGTGGATTTAGTTTTCCGAAGAGACAATCTCCTGGGTTGACTAAAACTTTTGAACTTTTTATTTCACAACCCTTCTTAATTTCCGGCTCTACGCTTGTATGATAAGCAGGGATGCTGTAAAGTTCAAATTCCTCATCAGGATAATCCATCGGATTAATGGTTCCTTTCCTAATAAATGCAATTGATTCTAATCTCTTCTTTTCCCATCCTTTTTCTTCTGCCTTAGAGAAGATTTGGTGTAGTGCTGTTTGCATTATTTTTTCTGTTTCTTCTAGGGCTTCTTCTTTGAGTTTTTTCGCCTGCTCAATCCTTGCAGTTATCTCCTCAACCCTAGCAACAACACGCCGCTGCTCCTCAATATCAGGTTTACCATCTTTAAAAGGAAGAGGAATCATGAGATTTCGGATAACCGTTTGACTTATGTTCGGCTGGGCTCCTCCAAAGCTGCTTTTAATAAGCTCATCTCGCTTCCAAATGATAAAGTATCGAATAAAGAAAGGATCTATCAAGTCTTTCTTTGGGAATATTGCACAAACAGCTTGATTTGTTGCGGCATCTACCCCTAAAATCGCTGTCTTACCAACTGTCGCTCCATACATCGCCACCAATAATGTTCCTTTAGGAAAAATCTTAGCATTAGAGTTTCGCAACCCCTCTTCGGTTATTGTCTCCTCCGTATTAAATATCCAATTATCCTCTAATTCCCCTGATTTCACCCATGGAATATTGCCGCCAAAATATTCTTTTCTCGATCTAAGAGGTGTCCCGCCACTAGTTGTTTCTACAAAGTCTCCTAGCCTGACCCAAATCCATCCATTCTTTGACGATCTCTCTGAAATTACATTTTTCGCCTCTAATTTTGCCTTTTTCGTAAAGCTATCAAGCGTTAATTGGCTACCTTTAGAAACCATTCTATACACCACAATTTAATCCAATGCTAAGTTTAGATTTTATATCGTTGAGAACCATCCGAAACTCGTGTTCTGGTATCTCGCCGAGGCCGTATCCATCAATGTAGTTTGGGATTTCTATGTAATGTTTTGCTAATGGTTTTTCAGAAAATATCATCGCAGAAAGCGAAACTTTCCATGGATAAAGCACTTTGTTCTGCTCTATTTCATTATCCCATATAGGCGTCTGGTCATCATAATGCGTATCCTTGACAACACCAACCGCATGAATGTCACCAGACTTCGCCACCTGAAAAACAACGATATGAAATGGCTTAATCCTATTATAGGCTCTAATAAAGCTTCTCCAATTCTTCCGCTGTTTTTCTCCAGCTTCCCTATCCCAGAAACCCCACAACAACCTTTCATAAGCCCGCCTAATATTTCCTACATTATTAGAAGAAAAAAGCCAAAAACTCATTTAGTCTCACCATAACTATTCAAGAGATTCTGAATTTCTTCAGCAATCTTCAAAATGGCTCTTTCCTTTTCTATGACGCTGGCAACTAGTTCTTCAGGCGACTTATATTCAAACTCTTCCCTTCTATTTGGATTTTTAGCCGTCAAGTCATAGCTACGTTTAACGATTTCCTCAACTGGCACAACCCAACTGTTTTCAGAAATTTCTCGCTTCTTCCATTTCTCATAACAATCCTTTAAATCCTCATCCGTAATCGGATTAGCCTTCGTATACTTCTTACCTTCAGGTGGAACATGCTCATAATACCAAATCTCCTTTGTAGGACCAGTCCTATCAAAAAACAACAAGTTCGTTTTTGGGCCTTGCCCAGAAGAAGTCACATTAGCAAAAACACCCGATGGCAAACTAATAATAGTGTGCAAATTAAAATTCTCCAACAGCTCCTTCTTAACCAAAGCAAAAGCATCACCCCTGAACAAGACGCCCTCAGGCTCAACAATACCACAACGCCCGCCTTGCTTCAGACTTTTCATAACATACTGTAAAGCTAAAAGCTCCGTAGCTTGACTCTGCACAGGAAAGTTCTGCTGAATCTGCCGGCTTTCTTTCCCGCCGAAAGGAGGATTAGTCAAAATAACATGGAAACGCCTAGACTCAGGAATGTTCCGAATATTATCCTCAAGCGTATTTTTCCTAACAACATTAGGTGTAAGCAAACCGTGCAAAATACAGTTCATAACACCGATAAGATATGGTAAAGGCTTCTTCTCCTGTCCATAAAAAGTTTCCTTCTGCAAAAGCTCATACTCCTCAACAGTGATCTCCTTAGAAGCCATCATATGCCTATACGACTCAACTAAAAAACCGCACGAACCACAAAACGGGTCAAAAACAGTCTCGCCAACCTTTGGATCCACAATCTTAACCATCAAACGCACAATAGGCCTCGGCGTATAAAACTCACCAGCAATACCGCCCTCCCTACCCATTCTCAAAAGCAGTTCTTCATAAACCTGAGACAAAACATGAGAATCCTCAGCATTATTAAAGTCTATACCATCAATTAAGGCAATTACATCCTTCAAATTATATGGAGACTTCATCCTATTACCAGAAATCTCCTTAAAAATCATCGAAATCTTCTCCCTTTCAGGAGAACCGGACAAATTCCTCAGATAGGGAAAAAGCTCATTATTAATAAATTTAATCAACTCTTCGCCACGCCAATCCTTCCTAGCCCATGAAGACCATCTAAACCGCGACTCAATTATTGGCTGGTAGGGTTTGCCAGCAAACTTGGCTTCATCCTCAAGCCTAACCTCAATATCCTCAAAAACTTTCAAGAAAATGAGCCAAGAAAGTTGCTCCATATACTCAAGCACGCCAGTGGTGCCATCATCCCTACGCATAATATCACAAGCACGCCAAATATCATTGGCTAGATCCCGCCTAGTAGTCGTCACTCCTAAACCACCCCTTCACCCATATACAAACCTCGCTGCAAAGCATCTAAAGCCTTACGCAAATTCTCAAAACCACCAAACAACTTCGCAACACCCCTAAGAAAGCCCATCTTGTCAAAAGGCGGAATCCTAAACACCTCAGGCCTAGAAATCTCCTCAATGCCGCCAACCCTATACTTGTCTAGCAATGCCAACAAAACCTCTTGAGCCTGCGGATCAAAAGCCTTCAGAAAATCACCGTAAAGATTCTTAAACGCTTTAGCCCGCTCCTCACGAGTAAAAATGGGCACGTCAAAAGCAATATGCGCCAAAATATCAAAGGCATCAGCATCAGGACGCTTCAACAAACTCGCAATCAAATCTGGGAAAATAGACTGCTCACGCAAAGCCTGCAGAAACTTTTCCCTCTTCAACGGGTCAGACCATATTTCTCGCAAATCCTTAAGCGAAGCCACACGCTGAATAACACCCTTACGCGAATATTCAATGTATTCAGCCTCAGAGAGGGTTCTACCATCAGAAGTTAAAACAATCCGCGTCTCCTGGGCAATATAAACCTCAATACCCTTCAAAACAATCTTCTTTTCAACAGGAGCCTCAGACTTCAACTCAATAACCATAAACAAGCCAGGAGTCGGCGTAATCGTCATCTGCTTACTCCTAAAACCAGTTCCAGTAACATAAAGCGTAACAGGCGAATGAGGAAGCTCGGTTAAAACAAACTTTCCATCAGCTCCAGTTCTTGCAATCCGCTGCATGTTAGGTCCAATCTGAGCCACAACCTTCACATTAGCTAGCGGCATTTGGTCTTCAGCATTCACAACCATACCGCCCAAAGAAATGTCAAAAGGTCCCTCTGGTTGTAAACCGGGCTCAGCCATAGGCGGATAATCCCAATCATCAAGCAAACGCGTCGCATTCACATAATCAATAATGCGGAAGAAATACTTGTTAGTGTTAGGGTCAATCCGGCTACCCCTACCAATAATCTGCTTAAAAACAACCTTAGAAGCAATAGGCTTAATCAAAACAATATTATGAACAGAAGGCACATCCACACCCGTAGTTAACAAATCCACAGTGGTAGCCACAACAGGCGTAGGCTTATCAGAATCCCTAAACCGCTCATAAATTTCCCTGACTTCAGGCTCCTCAGAAACAATACGCACTGCATAGTCCGGATAACCTAAATCGGCAAAATGATTCTGCAGCTCCTTAGCAACTTGTGCAGCGTGCTCCATATTAACACAAAACACCATAGTCCTCTGCTTAGGCCCAAAAGTCCGCAACAAATTAGCCAAATGATCACATATTTTGGCGGTTCTGTCAGGCAAAACAATTTCCCGCTCAAAATCCTCTAAAGTGTAAATTTCTTTCAAATCAGCCTCTTCCGGAATATAGACCTGTGCACCCTGATATAATGCATCCTTAATGCTTAAACCATCCCGGTCAATATTCGTGAAAGCCCTAAAAATTTGGAAAGGCGCTAAGAAACCATCTTCGATAGCCTTGCCCATGCTGTAGGAATAGACTGGTTCGCCAAAATAGGCATAAGTGTCAATGTTGTCATCACGCTTAGGCGTAGCTGTCATGCCCAAATGAACCGCGCTGCTAAAATAATCTAAAATCTGCTTCCAAGTTCCATAACCAGACCTGTGACACTCATCAATAATGATCAAATCAAAAAAGTCAGGCGGATACTGTTGATATAACCGATTACCTTCTTCACCGCTATACATAGCCTGATAAATACTGAAGTAAATGTCCCGTGTTTTAGGCGCCTTGCCCTCCTCAATAATAGCTCGCGCATCACCAAAGGCGGAAAACTCGTTGTAGGCTTGATCCCTCAAAAACAGACGATCAGCCAAGTAAAGGACACGGCGGAAATACCCAGACTTAACAAGCTTCCAAACAACCTGAAAGGCCACATAAGTCTTACCAGTGCCCGTCGCCATAGTAAGCAACAAACGCCTCTTACCCTTCAAAATCTCCTCAATAACCCGCTTAATAGCAACTTCTTGAAAATACCAAGGCTTCTTGCCGCCAGGCAAATAATAATAGGGCACTTCCAAAGGGTTAACTTCAGGCTTAATAGCAACATTCCTTAACTTGTGGCTGGTATATCTCTGCCACAACTCCTCAGGCGAAGGAAACCTATCCAAACTTCTCTGCATATTAGTGGTGAAATCAAACTCCTCAATCTCATGACCATTAGTTGAATAAGCAAACAAAACATCCAAATCCATAGCATAACCTTTAGCCTGCTGCATCCCATCCAAAGCCGAATGCGCCTCATCCTTAGCCTCAACAACAGCTATTGGAAAACCAGGACGATACAGCAAAATATAATCCGGTTTCTTACCCGGCTTACGATTACCCCGCTCATCAACAAGCCTACCAGGCGTAATAGGCCTATCCCTAAGAATAAACTCCTCCCGCCACCCACTCTCATGAAGCTTAGGATCAATCAACTTAACCCTAGTATCCGCCTCATTCAACATAACAGTAAACCTTTCCAACGAAAAATAAAAGGAAAATAGCAAAATAAATTTTGTTTATTTGAAACGCCTCTTACTTTCAAGAGCTAAAGGCAATATAATAGTTGAAGATAAAATATTAGTGCAACTGATTTGCAAACTTGGGATAAAGTATGTCCTCTCTTAAGCATGGTATGATAAAGCGGTCTTCGAAGTATGAGTTAGCACTTTGGTATTCCAGCAAGGCTAAAAATCATCTTAGAGAAGGAATTAATTTATTTCAAGGTTTCAGATATCCGGAATGTATTTCAGCTTTTGGGGCGTCAATAGAGTTCTCATTAAAAGCAATATGCGCCTTTTTGGGTGCAGACTATAAATGGGAGCATGATGTATCAAAACCTTTGATTCATCTTTCAGTAAAGTTTCCTAAATATAGTAGGGAGCTATCTCGTGCAGCCTTTATTTCATCACGTTGGATAGGCGCTAACCAACAAACTCGTCTGCTAGCGACTTACGGGAACCAGGATGCAGCTATTCCAGCTACGAAGTTTATCGGGCGAGAGGATGTTGAACTTATAAAAAACGATGCTGAAGAAGTATGTAAACTGATGCATTTATTTGAGACAAAGCAAAAGTTTGAGATCCCAAGAAAGATAGGCATACTTAATGGGTATGTTGATGAGCGAGATCCAACAGAGAAACCTTGTTCCAGATACTATTATACCGAATTTAAAATACAAGATTGGGAGAACAGGCTCTTACAATTCTCAGCTTCTAATGGAAAAAAGTATCTTGTTGAAAAAATACCTATTTCAAGTGTTGGAAACGAATATGCAGTCATAATAAACCCATTTGGAGAAGTGTATCCTGAAAGGGATATCAAACAAAGATTTGCTTTTAATCGCTTGAAAGAATACATAGAGGATGGTGGAGTATTAGTTAATGTTGCAGGTTTTCCGTTTTTCTACGCATGGGATGTCTTTAAGGGCGCTGAGGAACCCATCATTGATGAAAAGACACTTGTTCCTCAAAGTGTAAGAGTAGAAGGCGAAAAACTGTATACAAGTCGATTTATAACTCTGCTAAATTTTGCAGGAAGTCTTTCATGGAGAGATTTAGGAATTGTCACAACATCAGACACTCCGCAGATGTCTGGACCAAATCAGCTTGACGTTTATCAGGAGAAAGAGGATCAGGACATTATCGGAGATATAACAAATCTAGGGGGACAAAATAAAGTATTCGAGTTCCGAGCTGTCCGAAGGGACGAAACCAAAGACGCTGTGCCATTGCTACGGGCAAAGCGACCAGACTTTGGCGAAGTATATCCTATTGCGGCTATTAAACGCGGTTTTGGATACCTACTAGTCGGTGGAATGTATACAAAAACATCTTCAGAGTTTGAAAAATTGACTGTTACAATTGATAGATTCTGTGATTGGATATTTGAAAGTTATAATTAACAGCTTTATCCGAAAGGAGTTACTGGAGTCGAATAAAGATGCCCAAACGCCTAACTTAACTATTCCAGTATTATTTGCATTAATCATTCTTATAACAATGTCGATAACGTGTAGAACCATATCTGATCTATTTAATGATAGTGCTCCCCCTTCAGTCTTAAATTTAAGAATAAAACCTGAGCCACCCATCACACCTTGGGATACAGTAATCATTGAGGCTCAAGTGACCGATATTGAATCTGGGGTGGAGAATGTAACGTTGTTATATGGAGTAGGAGAGGATCCAACAAGTTTAACGTACACTCCGGTAATAATGCATTTAACCCTTGGAGATTGTTATAACGGTACATATAAAGGAGAGATACCGCCTCAAGAAAATGGGACATTAGTTTGGTACTATATTTCTGTTAGTGATAAAGCTGGAAATAGCTATGAAACTTATTTTATGAATTATCTTGTTTATTTTCCCAGCAGCTACTTAACAATATCCATCGGAATTGAAGACATTAATATGAACAACCTTTCAGCAAGTCTAAACATTTTCGTAGGAGGCTCTTTACCTTCACCTTTTGAAAACCAGAAATTAATATTACATGCATCAAATGGTTATTCAGAAAGCTTGGTTGATTTTGATATTTTCATAATTAACATGTCTGCAACGTTAAGATTCTGGTATCAGGAGACTATAAAGTGGAAAGTTCATTTAATTGGAAATCCAGACGACTATCCATTCGACATATATTGTTTAAGATTAAATTTCACTATATGGTGGGGTCGCATAGACCGACTTGAAGGAAACGTTTACTACTCTAACATTAGACTTTTAAATGCATGGCAACAACCAGCTTGGAAAAACGAAACTTATAACACAGAATATCCTCAAATAATTTTTTATATCCCGTTTATTCGTTCTCAGTACTCTACGGAACCATTTTTGATAATAACTTTCTTGATGTGTATATTAATTGGTAGCACATTAATAATCCTGCAAGAAAAGTTTGAAGGAAGGATATCAATCCATTTAACAACATTCATTTTTATAATCGGGTTTTTCTTCCAAATAAAAGATTCCCTTCCCTTCCATATTGGATATACTAAAGCCGAGCTAATTCTGCTATACTTAGTAATAATAAGCTGTGTGTATTTAATATCATCAATTATTACCTCAAGGTTTGGAAAAAAAGCGCGACTCATAGCAGCTGGGATAAACCTATTCATAACATTTGGTTTAGGGCGCTATTTTAATCTTTTAACATTCCAAACTTTATCCATTATAACTGCTATGAGCATATTTCCCAATGGAGAAGCCATATGGATCTCTCGATCGAAAATTAAAAAGATAATGTGTAAAACCGTGAGAAAAGCGACGTCTTAAAATCTAAATTTTGGTGTTAGGACGATCAGCATTTTATATATAAATAGCCTGTCAATTTACTGACAAATTATTTATAAATAAGTTGTCAATGAAAATACATCATGTCAATTCCTATTGAATTAATGGATCAGAATCCTTGGTGGAAAAATCCTAAAGCCATTCTCGAGGATAAATACATAAAAGCACTAACAAACTCCAAAGTGTGCTGGTTACCAAGACTCAAATATAAGTTTGATCTTAGCGCAGATGTCATCTATACCATTAGAGGCCCACGCCAAGTTGGGAAAACAACATTATTGAAGGAAATGATAAAAGACTTGTTAGATTTGGGAGTGCATCCAAGGGCAATATTCTACTACACGTGTGAGTTGATAAATAATCCAAGAGAACTTGTCGAGAAAATATCCGCATACTTAGACCAGATAAGACCGTCACCCAAACAAAGAACGTACCTATTTTTGGATGAAATCTCTTCAGTTCGGGATTGGCAAAAGGCCATAAAATATCTCGTAGATACGGGCAAGCTAGAAAATACCACTACAATCTTAACAGGCTCTCACACCCTTGACATTAAAAAAGCATATGAAAAGCTTCCAGGAAGACGGGGACAAACAGAGGAAACCCTAGACAAAATAATGCTGCCTATGAAATTTGCAGAATACGCTGAAACACTAAATGAAGATGTTAGAAATACAATGAGGGAATTATACCTACTTTCAATCGACAAAAGGATAGAATTACTCCAACAGTTACTTCAAGGCCTAATCCCAGAGGAAATTAAAGAACTTTTGTTTTTAGCGAAAGAGCTTGAAAAACTCTTTCAAGACTATCTAATAACAGGCGGCACAGCAAAAGTTGTCGATGAATACCTTAAACACAACGAAATACCTGAATACGTTTACAAAACATATATAGACGTCATATTGGGCGATCTTACCCGATGGAACAAGAGAGAAAGTTACCTAAGGCAGATAATTAACCGAGTGATTGAAACTTTAGGAAACCCTGTCGGATGGAATACCCTAAAACAAGAAACAGACATCGCTCATCATAACACGATCGCTGAATACGTAGATACGCTTGTAGATAGCTTTGTGCTGCTATACCTGTATCACTACGACGTAAACCAAAAGACACCAGCATATCAAAAAGAAAAGAAAATACACTTTCAAGACCCATTCTACCTTCATGCAATGAGAGCGTGGGTTTCTGGAAAAGAACCATTCGATTCCACCATAGAATTTCTCAAAGAAACTGAGAACATAGGCAAAATCGCAGAAGGAATAGTTGCCAACCATCTAGTAAGACTAGCATTCCTATTAAGCAAACAAAAACAACTTTTCACATATGAAACCTCAGTCTTCTACTGGCGAGGGAGAAAAGACAGAGAAGTGGACTTCGTCCTTAAAGCTGAAATCGACAGCAGCGTACCAATAGAAGTAAAATATCAGCAAACCATCAGCAGAAAGGACTTATATGGCATAATTGACTTTCTAAAAGTGTCAGGGGCTTCTAAAGGAATACTACTTTCCAAAGATAAACTAGAAACTAAAAGAAATGCCGTCATTATACCGATATGGCTCTTTTTATTGATAGTTTAAAGCCAACAAATAAAGTGTTAAAAATAACAAGCCATATGGTGTTTGAATGTTTGAAAATTATAAAAAGAGGGGGTTTGCGGGCGATTTCGCCATGCGCTGAACGGGTTCAAATCCCACCCCGCCCGTTTCAGAAATGTCAATTTTAGGCTTGTCTTCGACTGTTAAAATTGAATAGCTCCCTCTAGATTTCTAAGGCCTTTCATGTTGCCGCTGCATTTTAGGTTTTAGCCTTTGACGACTGCTAATGGTACGAGTCTTGCGACTTTTGTGGCTATGCCGACTTTGTGGCTTACGTCTGCCACTACGTCCACGTTCTTGTATGCTGGGTCTGCCTCTTCGGCTAGTACGACCGCGCTTGCAGCTCTGACGGCTATGCCTCGCTGTTCTAGGCTTCTTTTAACGTCTCCGCCGTAGAATCTGCGTTTTGCGGCTGCTCGGCTTAGCATTCTGCCGGCTCCGTGGGCTGTTGAGCCGAAGCTTATTTCCATGGCTTTTTCTGTGCCAACTAGAATCCATGAGCTTGTTCCCATGCTTCCGGGTATTATTACTGGCTGCCCGACGCTTCTGTAGTCTGCTGGGATTTCTGGGTGTCCAGGTGGAAAAGCTCTTGTGGCTCCTTTTCTGTGAACCCAGACTTTTCGTTGTTCGCCATTAACCTTGTGAGTCTCTATTTTGGCGATGTTGTGTGCCACGTCGTAGACAAGTTTTAAGCCGAACCTTTCTGGGTCTTCTTTGAAGACTTGTTGGAAGCTTTGGCGAACCCAGTGCATTATTGCCTGCCTATTTGCAAAGGCATAGTTGACAGCGCATGTCATAGCCTCATAATAGTCTTCTGCTTCGCTGCTGTTTCCCGGTGCACATGCAAGTTCTCGGTCTGGCAGAACTATCTTGTATTTGTGGACAGCCCTCTCCATAACTCGCAAATAATCTGAGCATATTTGGTGTCCGAAACCTCTTGAGCCGCAGTGGATCATGACTGTTACTTGTCCTTCGTGCTCTATCCCAAAGGCTTTGGCTGTGCGTTCATCATAGATTTTGTCAACTTTTTGGATTTCTAGGAAATGGTTTCCAGAGCCTAAAGTGCCTATTTGCGTTAAGCCCCTGTTTTTTGCTGTGGTTGAAACCTTGTCTGGATTGGCGTTTTTCATGCATCCATGTTCTTCGCAGTGCTCGGCATCCTCATCCCATCCCAAGCCTTGATCTATAACCCATTGGACACCTTCCATGGCAAGTCTATCTAAGTCATGGATTGTCACTTTGAAGTCCTTTCTGCGGCTTCCCAAACCGCATGGAACATTTTCAAAAATGGCGTTTGTCAACTGGACAAGTTTGGGTTTTATGTCTTGTTCTGAAAGGTTTGTTGTTAGGAGGCGAACACCACAATTTATGTCATATCCCACCCCTCCCGGACTTATTACGCCTTCATTGTAGTCTGTTGCCGCCACACCGCCTATTGGAAATCCATAGCCTTCATGTCCATCGGGCAATGTTATGGAATACTTGTATATGCCAGGCAGGTAAGCCACATTAGCACACTGTTCAAGAGTTCTATCAGTCTGCATCTTCTCCAACAACATTTTATCTGCGAAAATTATGCCTGGAACCCGCATTCCGGGTTTATATTTCGGAATACGCCATGTGTAATCGTTCAATTTTTCAAGGGGAACTTTTTCAGAGGGAGGCCTTCCCTCTCCCTCTTCGCCCATAACATCTTCACCTAAGTCTCTCTCAAGCAAGCGCAAATATAAAGTATTTTTGGCATATAAACCAATAAACTAGGCTGGGGCTCCAAAACTTTTAACGAACTCAATTATGCCCCGAACGCTTTCCTTAAGCACTGTTTCACGTAAAACAATATGGGACTTAATGTACTCCTCAGCTTTTTTGATTGCATCATCACTTTGGACTATTCTTCGGCTGACAGCTTCCAAATTTTCGTCTAAGCCTTCGTCTAAAGCTTTCTTAGCAATATCAGCCCAAAGCTTAAGCTGTTTAGCATATAACCCAAGTTTTTCCATGGCGTTTAATGCTTTGCCAAAATGCGTGTAGTATAGGACTGACGGTTTTAAACTTGCCAATTTGTCCAGAGAGCTTAAGGCTATTTCTAAACGGAAAGGCGGGGGCGTGGTTGGAACTGTTACGCCCATTTCGCTTATATAAATGCCGGCAGCGTCGCCTGTAAAAATACCGTTACTGGATGGCTCGTAATAACTCAGATGATGAGAAGCATGTCCAAGAGTTTCCATAACCCTCAATACAATATCCTTTCCAACATTTATTGTCATGCCGTCTTGGGCTGTCACAATTCTTTCCATCGGAATTGGTTCCGGCTTTTCGTATATTTCAGCTATCTTTCCAAGAGCAATTTTTGACTGTTGCCAAAGTGTTTCAGGATTTGCAAGGTGTGGTGCACCCCTTTGGTGGACTATCACTTTAGCTTTTGGAAAATGCTTTATCAGTGTTCCGACTCCGCCGCCGTGGTCTAGGTGAATGTGTGAAACAGCAATGTATAAAACATCTTCGGATTTTACGCCTAACTTTGTTAAGCCTCGAACAAGGTTAGGGACAGAAGATGTTGGACCAGTTTCAATTATGGCTACCTTTTCACCTTTTATAACATAGCTGGCAACAAAATTCCGCACTCCAGCAGCTTCAACGTCAATCATGAAAATATGCTCATCAATTTTTGCGATGCTCAATCTTACCGCCTTTTTAAGCGCTTAACGTAAGGTTAGTCTTTCGTCGCATCACTTTAAACATTTTGTATGATAAAACGGTTTATTATATATATGAAAATAATACTTCAGTTCTTGTGGGTCACATGCTTATAAGAATAATTCGAAACCTAACACCGGAAGAGGTCGAGGAGAAAATAAAAAGTTTTGAGCGAGAGTTTGGGATGCATTTTGAAAAGTTTGAGGAGTTATTTCTTAAGAAAAGGCTTAGCTCAAAATTCGTTAAAGCTTTTTTCGAATGGGCTGAGCTTGTAGACAGCTTTAAGGGATACCTAGAAGAGGGCACTTTAGACTACACGGTTGAAGAGGTAAAAGATTTAAAACCAGAACAAATAGTCGTGCTCACGCCGAAAAGAATTGAGCTTTTACATTATCTGGCGGTTTCAAGGGTGGATTCAATAAACGATTTGGCTAAAAAATTGAGGCGCAACGTAAAGAACGTTTACAACGACTTGCAAGCGCTTAGAAGGATAGGCTTCGTCCAGCTGAATAAGAGAGGCAGAGCCGTAATCCCAGAGACCCTTGTTAAAGAAATATCCTTCATCATTCATTAATCCAAAGAAATCGAAATGGCAAACGTTTTATTTTACTATCAAATCCTTAAAGCTGACTTAAAGCAGAGGTGCAAGTATGGTAAATCTAATAATTTTTGGTGCACCGGGTTCTGGGAAGGGAACCTATGCGTCACGGTTGAAGGATAAACTGAACGTTGAGGTTATTGCCACAGGAGATATTTTTAGGGAAATGATAAAGGAAAACACTTCATTGGGAAGAAGAGTGAAGGCCTACGTGGAAAGTGGATTGCTCGTTCCGGACGATGTTACTTTTGATGTTCTAAAGGAGAGCTTGGCTAAAATTCCGAAGGGTAAAGGCTTCATTTTGGACGGCTATCCGAGAACTGTTGAGCAGGCAAAGGCTCTTGACAGAATAGCCAATATAGACGCCATAATCCACCTTACAGTGCCTGAATGGATAATCGTTGAACGCCTATCATCTAGGAGGATATGCCAAAACTGCGGGGCAATCTATAACCTTCTCTTCTTAAAACCCAAGAAGGACATGGTATGTGACAAATGTGGCGGACCATTGTATCAGCGTTCAGACGACACGCCAGAGGTTATTAAAAAACGTATAGAGGTTTATGAAAAGCAAACCCAGCCCCTTCTAGAATATTATAGGGCGAAAAAAGTTCCATTTGTAGAGGTTAAATGCGAAAAGCTTGAGACACCTCCAGAAGTGATTGTGGAAGAAATATTGAAGGGGTTGAAGAGGCTTAATCTCGCTTAAATGTCAAGTATAAACTTCACAGTGGTCTTGTTTGGCTCCCTAATTATTTCCATTTGATGGTATGTGATGGCTTTAACACCAACTTTTTGTTGATGCTTTTTAGAGTTGAATTTTTCTCCCCATATTCTGGCTTTAAGCTTGAGCCCATCGTTGGTTCTCGTTATCTCAGATATTTCAAATTTTGAATATAGCATCTCGTTAATTTCTGATTTGACAAGGAGTGCTTCAAGCCAATTATAAAGTAGAGCATATTCATCTGTCGCTTCAACTTCAATGTAATCTTCAACTTCTGGTTTTACTCTTTCAATTTCGGTCATGACCTCAAACATTGCGGCCGCTGCATTTTCGAAAGCTTCAGCCAAGTCTCTTCCGTAGGCGGCGACGTACGCATCAGCCATGTGTTCAAGAAATTCAAAACCACTTTTCTTTGTCATGGTTTGTCAGATTTAATAAGGGCTATTAAATTTTAAATTGTTTTACATTTAACAAATTGGGATATTCTCGTGTCTTTTGGAGAAATTTTAGAAGTACTTTGGAAGTTTCTGTATAGCTGCCACTGTCAGTTTCACGGCATTTTCAGCGTCTTTTAGGCTCAGTAGGGATGCTGGGCTGTGGATGTAACGTGTTGGCACTGATATGACGCCGCTGGGGACTCCCTCCCTTGTTAGGGATATGCGGGCAGCGTCTGTTGAGCCTTGCAAGCCAGTTTCAAGCTGATATGGAATTTTATTCTCCTCAGCCACGTCAACAAGTAATCGCAGAACTTTTGGATGAGTTATAAGCCCATAGTCGGCAACAGTTATTGATGGGCCCTTCCGCAATTTCGCCGGGGCTTCCCCCTCTTTTACGCCGGGGACATCGCCAGCTACTGTAACGTCAAGGGCTATGCCCACGTCGGGGTATATGCCAAAAGCCGCTACTGTAGCGCCCCTTAAGCCTACTTCCTCTTGTACTGTTCCAACAGCATAAACCGTACATTCCGTTCCCTTAAGCTGTTTCATTGCTTCAATCATTACCGCGCAGCCGACGCGGTCGTCAAAGGCTTTTCCGATGACTATGTCGTTGCTTATTTTTGCGAATTTTATGTCGAAGCTCACGGGGTCTCCAATTTTTACGCCCATCTTTTTGGCTTCTTCTTGGTTTTCCGCTCCGATGTCTATGAAAAGTTCGTCGTAGGTCATGACTTTTTTGCGTTCCTCTTCCTTCTGTATGTGGGGAGGCTTAGAGCCAATTATGCCGTGTAAGGGACCTTTTTCCGTGTGCACTATCACTTTTTGGGCTAGTAGTATGCGGTCGTCTATGCCGCCAATTTTTGTGAACTGTAGGAATCCTTCTTTGGAGATGGTCTTGACCAAAAGTCCTATTTCATCCATGTGGGCTGCCAGCATAACTTTTGGAGCGTCTTTCTTGCCCTTTTTAACGCCTATAACGTTTCCAAGTTTATCCTCTTTAACCTCGTCCACGTAGGGTTTTAGCATACTTTTCATTAGACTTCTAACTTCTTCCTCTCTTCCAGCCACTCCACAGGCGTTTGAGAGTTTTTCCAGAGTTTCTGCAAGGGTCACATATTCTCCTCCTTTAAGAGTTGAGTGAGAATCGCAAACCTTTATATTAAACAGTTGTGGTATTAAAACCGAATTTGAAACATGGGCTCTAGCTCTTGCCCTTTAAAGGGTGAAAACTCACCAGTTGGGTAATTCTCTCAAAAACCTCTCTAGAAAAGTTAAGGTTTACCTCCATATAACCAAGGCTAGCGGGATAGCTAGAAGATACTTTATAATGAACGGTTTTGACGGCGCCATGACCATCTTCGGCATAGTCCTAGGCTCATGGATAGCTGGTGTGACAAAGCCTGAAGTTATCTTGCTCGCCGGTTTCGGCGCATGCCTAGCCATGGGAGTTTCGGGCTTTTTCGGAGCTTTCATGGCTGAAAAAGCTGAAAGAGAACGCCACTTAAAGGACATGGAGGAGGCAACAAAAAATCGTGTAGACCCCATACATTATGAGGCTGCCCGCTTTGTGGTAATTTATGTGGCACTAATAGACGGCTTATCACCAGCCCTAACAGCCACCATTTCGCTAACACCCTTCATGCTGGCATCACTAAAAATAATCTCCATATCAAACGCTTACTTTGCATCGCTAGCGCTTTCCATGGCAACCCTGTTCCTTTTAGGCTTTTATCTGGGGAAAATAGCAAAGGAAAGTGGATGGCTTTACGGCGTAGTAATGATTGTTGTTGGCGCATTAACAGCATTAACACTCTTTCTAATTCAATTTTTTCTAAGTGGATAGAAAGATTATTAAAAATACGATGTTTTAAAGCTTGGGAAGATAAAGTGATTTCGTTGGAAAAGTTAAAGAAGTCCACTTTTATTTCGCTGATTTCGATTTTCGCTGCTTTTAACATAATTTGTGATTCACTAATTGTTCCTTCATTTTTGCCCTATTCTGGCGTCTGGTATAGTTGGGTTTTCATATCCGAGTCGATCACTGGAATAGTGCTTGGACCACTAGCCGGCTTCCTTTCGACTTTTATAGGGGTTATAGTTGGCCACTTTATAAATTACGTTAACGCCTTTGAATTTCTCTTCACACTTGGTGCTCCTTTAGGGACTATGATTTCCGCGCTTGTGTTTAGAAGAAAATGGGGTATAGTTTTGGCATATTATTTTGCCCTTTTAGGGGGATTTTTCGCCACCCCAGTTTCATGGCAGCTTCCTTTTTGGGGCATGTGGGATGTTTATTTGGCATTCGGCACTTTACTATTTTTGGCTTTTATTACAACAAAATGGAAAAGTTTGTGGGACACGAAATCAAAAATCCGCTTGCTCTACGTCCTTGCATTCAGCACGTTAATTGGATTAGAGGCTGATGTTCTTTTCCGCATATTCATCTTCGTACCATGTCAAACTTATACTTTATTCTATGGTTATGGTGTCGGCGAACTTCAGGCAATATGGGCTTTAGGGGCTGTTGAAACCCCTATTAAAGTGACCTTATCTGCAATTATAACCGCAACAGTAGGTCCACCAATAATTAGTGCTATGCGAAAATGAAACTATCCTTTTAGGCTGACTGAAGCTTGCTATAAATTATCTTAGCTAGGCTTTCAGCTTTATGAAGAGATGTTCCACGGCTTTCTCCTACGATCAAAACTGAGCATATGGGTTCTCCTTTTTCGATTATGCTATGTGAAGGGGGAATATTCCATATTCCGTGAAGAGTTGTTAAGTCTGGGGCGATAACGCGGTTTGGAGCATACAAAACGAGGCGTGTGCAAAATTTTGGAGGCGGTTTTCTAGCTGGTAATTCATCGTACAAACAAGCTTTAACATGGGCGTTGACAAGGTTAAGTTCCAAAACTTTTTCTATGCAGCCTAAACTCCCTTGGAACCGCGGATTTACCTCTATAACGTATGGTGTTCCATCCTTTGAGATGACAATGTCAATGCCGTTAGAGCCTTTAAGACCAAAATGCAAAGCGATTTTTTCAGCTATAAGCTTGCACTTTTCAAAAATTGGGTTGGTAACTTGAAGGGGCACAATATTGCCGCAGTAGCCGAAGGGTTCTTTTTGGTAAACTGAAGGTAATCCCAGTAGCTGCTCGTTTATGGATAGAACTTGAATGCTTCTCTTTCCAGCTAGGATAGATATGCTTGCATGAATGCCCCTGATCAATTTTTGAACGACAACATCACCGTCAATTTTTGCTATTTGAAAACCTTTCTTTAACTCTAAAGGATTTGAAGCAAGCCTGACACCAACTCCTCCAAAACCTTTAGAAGGTTTAACAACAACGGGGTATCCCATCCTAGCAGCAACTTCTTTTGCCTCAAACAAGTTTTCAACAACAGCGGTCTCGGGATGAGGCACCCCCAATTTTTCAAGTGCATTAAAGAATTTCTTCCTTTCACGGATGCTTCTGATGATGTCTGGGGGGTTCCCTAATATGGGTACCATTTCATTTAACTTGCAGAGAATCTTAGTATAATCATCCAGACCTGAGGAGAGCAGCACCGCATCTATACGGTGCTTTTTACTCAAAGTTTTTGCCACTTTCAAGAGAGCTCTTGGATCAAAATTTGTCTTAACTTCGAGGCGGCTTTCAGTATTTTTATGTTTTTTTATTGATTTATAAGCGGCACATGCGTGCTGAAGGTCAATGTCATCAAAATAATCAACTGCGTAAACATTGTAGCCTGCACGTTTTGCGGATGCAGCAACAAAAACTGTGTCTATCCCAATAACTAAAAGGTTCCGAATTTCAGTTCTTGCCAATGGCTGACCTGCCTCTTTTGCATGTGTAAAAAGAAAAATGAAAAGTTTATTGTGGTGGCGGCGGTGGTTGCTGTTTTTGAGCTCTAAATATTCTGTCAGCATTAAGATGCCTTCTATCATGAGGAATATGCCGACTATCAAGTTTATGGAATATGGCCGAAGATTATGCATATAACGGCAAGCACCGGCTTTGAAACCGTTATGCCAATTTTCTCTAAACCTTTCTCAACAACCTCTGTCAATTGTTTCACACTCCATTCTATTAGCTCATTGATAGACATCTCGTTTAATTATTTAAGCTGTTCTAAATCGAAGAGCAGCTTATATTGTCTATAGAAATATATATTTGAAATTTTGCATTAATATTTAGTGGTGAAGGTTTGTATGGAGCAGCGTAAAATAATGTCTCTGGGGCGCTCCTCGCTGGTGGTTTCGCTTCCAAAATATTGGGTGGAGCTAAATGAGCTTAAAAGTGGAGATGTTGTTTCTATCGCAATGAACAGAGATCGCTCTCTTGTAGTTTTCCCCGGTGCACGAAAAGAGCGGGAGCCCGCTAAGATAACCCTCCATGTTGAGTCAGAGAAAGACATATCTTTCATTATTCGCGGCATAATTGCCTGCTATTTAAATGGTTATTCCCAGATTAAGCTTGTTTCAGACAAGTTTTTCACGGTTCCCCAGCAGAAGGCCATTCGCAGGATTGTGCAGATGCTTTATATGCGGATAATGGAGGCTGACACTAAGGAGATGCAAATTGCAACTCTAATAGACGAGTCTAAAGCATCCATTGAAACGGGAATTAATAGGATGTATAAAATTTCAAGCTCCATGTGTCGAGATGCTTTCCAAGCCTTAAGAAGCCTAGACGCGGAGCTTGCAAAATCCGTTTACACCATCGACGATGAGGTGGACCACTTCTCCTTCTTCCTGCTGAGGCTAGTGCGCAGAGCAGCCGTTGACCCAGCACTAGCCAATCAGCTTTCCGTTGAGCCCATAGACTGCTTGGACTATCAAACCCTTATCCACCGTATAGAGCAGGTTTCAGATCAAGCGGCAAATGTAGCCAAGCACATAATTATGATGAAAGGAGGCAATAAAGAGGTTTCAGAGCCTCTACTGGAGAAAATGTACGCTGCCGGGTGTGATGCCGTAGCCCTATACGACAATGCTGTTAATGCTTTTTTCGCAAAAGACGTGAAAAGTTCAAATGAGGTTATTGAAAATCAGGCTAAAATAGAGAAATTGGACAGGGAGATAGCGTCTTTAGCCTTTATTAGAGAAAAGGATACTGAAGTTATTTGTGCTTGTTGTTCGATACGAGACAGTATACGACGTATAGCGGAATGTGCAATGGACATTGCGGAAGTAACCATAGATCAGTCCTTTAAGCCCTCCTAGTGGCGGTTTGCTAAGGCTTTTTCTGTTCCTTTGAAGGATAGCTCACTGTAACAGCCAGTTTGGCAGCGGGTATTTCGCCCTTAAGGATTTTCCTTGCCAACTCCATTGCATAGTTGTAGTTGTAGACTGTTCCTTTACCGTTTCTTCTGGCTTCCCTTAAGATTTCGCGTTCAAGCTTGTACTTGAGTCGTCCAATAGTTAAGGGGCCTATGCCGAAGATTCCGGGAGCGAATTCCTTCATGTCATCTTCGAGTTTCATTCCTTCTACTCCGAGGGGTGGGACAGCGTTGACGTCGGCTATAACCTTGACGAATTTTACTTCGTTTAGAATGTCTTTGGTAATTATGCGAACGCCTGCGACGGATGCGCAGAGAATAACATCAGAGTCATTTATGACTTCAACCTTTTTCTCTGGTGTTGGGGCGAAAACGCCTTCAATGTCCACGCCGTATCTTTCACGGAGAAGGGCAGACAGCTTTGAAACATATTCGTCTCCATCCTTTCTGTCGGGGTTTGGGCTTACAATTTTAACGGAGCACCCAAGCTTTGCCAACAAAATGGCTGCAACCCTTCCAACGGCTCCTGTGCCAAACACCGCCACCCTCTTGTCCTCTAGGTTTCCAAGCTTAGCTTTGGCTATGGCATCTTCCACTTTGGCTACCATGGCTGCGGCTGTCGTGTAGGCACCAGCTGGGTCTATTATGGTGTTGGCTTGGAACGGGGGGAACATGGTTTCACGAACAACCTTTAAGACCTCTTCGGCTTTTTCCATGTCTTTTCCGCCGATGAAGAAGCATGTACGCTTAATCCCTTTCGGGTCCCTGGAGAAGATTGCATCTTGCACTATTTTCTTCGCTTCGTCAGTGGTTACATTCTCATATGGGACTACAACACTGAATCCGGCATCATAAGCCATGCAGATGTCAAATGGGCTTGCCCTCTTGTCCGTGTCCAGGAAGAAGAGGATGTATGGGGCTTCTTCAGAAGAGGTTCTAATGACTGGCTTAACTTGTATTTGCATAGATTTAAGCAAATCTTCAATTTCAGCCATTGGCGCCTTCTCCTTTGTGAAGACCAATTTTTTTGTCGGCTGAATTGTCTCTACATCTACATCAACAGACTCTAAAAGCTTTTTGACTCCGCTTACATGTTCTGGACTTGATACGTGCACGCATGTTATTTCCGTTTTTTCAAGGTTTCTTGCATTTTCAAGGATGCCCATGGCAATCCAGCTTTCCCTAACTGAAAACTTTGCTTCGCGCTCTAACTCCTCAATTTCTTGTTGTAGGCATTGGCCATAAGCTATTAGATACTCTCTCTCAACGCTGTTTTCGTCGGGGTTTTCCTCTAACGCTTTTAATATTTTGTCTCTAAGCTGCTTCTTCTCCTCGATAAGGGATGCCACATAACCCCTTGCATTTTCGTCGATGTCTACAGCGAAGAGTGGAATTTTCATTTTCTGGCTTATCTGGGCGAGAACATTTGCTTCGTTAAACTCTTTTGTTGAGCGGTTCCCCAACTCTTCTGTTATGAAGTCTGGTTTAACTTCGTTAATTAGTTTTTCGAAGAAGTTGCAGAAGGCAATGGAAGGCTTAAACCTGGAAGATAGAATGATTTTTGGCGTGTGGTTGTTTGATGGTTCTACGATCCAGAAGGGTTCGCTGTATTCCTTCTCAACCATTATGACCTTTAATGTTTTTCCTTCTAATGGTGTTATTTCAAGGGCTTTCATTTATTTCACCTTGAGTGTTAGAGGTGAGGTTGGAAAATATATACTTATTCGAAATACCATATATATGTATTAATAGCGTATATACAAACCTCAGCTTTTCTTCAACGATTTAAGCCATCTCTGAAGAATTTCATCATCAAAAGTGGGAGGCAGCATCAATTTATCTTTAAACTTTAATTTGCCCTCTTTTGAATGGGGTCTCCTAACAAGTGTGTCTGCATATTTTTCGATTTCTCTTGCCTCCTCCGCGAGAGCAGCCGCCACCTGTGCAATTTCATGGGCGCATGCAACCAGCGGGATATACTTTTCTTTTTCTTTTTCCATGAAGCATGCTCTTGTGTTTATTTCTGCAATCTTCTTTGTAAGTTCATAGGCTGCCATGGCCTTTGCTAGGGCATAAGGATTCTTGAAATCCGAATTATCCCTAATATTATCAGTGTCTATTATCAGCCTAGGTAAGTCGAAGGCTATGTCTTCCTTATAACAGTGAATAATTCGGTCAATTTCTTGGCAAATCATTTTGTAGACGCCTGTGATTGCCAGCACTTTTATCACATTCGAGTTGAAGATCGCCATTTCAGTTGGGTCTAGGAACTCTTTTCTTGCACCTATGAGGGGGTCGCCCATAACTATGATATAGCCAAAGCCTTGTTTTTCAAACTCTTCTTTGAGGCGTTTGCCTGGCGCGTCGGAAATGAATATGCTTGGAATTTTCTTTTCCGAAAGTATTTCCATGGCTTTTCTGGGACCTTGCACCGCTGGATTTGGGGAAATGAAAATGATGAAGTCTGGGTTGAAGTCAAAGATTTTCGGCATAGCTTCTGCTACTTCCTCCGCCAGCATTTTTGCCCCTATGGTTATTGTTCGAACGCTTATGTCTTCCCTATCCGCTAACTCGTCAAAAAGCAGTTCGAGCAAAGGTGCAGTTCCAATGTTGCCGCATTTAAAGACACCAATCTTAACTTTCTCCAAGGAGTGCACCTTGAGGCATTAAGCTAGAAGCCATATTTAGAAAACAATGTTTATAAGGATTTCAGAAAAGCGGTCGTTTACATTTTATTTAGTGTTTCTGTGATTGCAGTTCTTTTTTTCTTTGAAAGTTTAATCAACAGGTTTATGGCATTCGGTTCCATGTTTGCCTCTTTAGTTGTGAGGAACCCTGCTTTTTCAGCGTTAGAAAATAGTTCTTCGCCTTTTTCTGTGCGTATAATCACAAAACTCCAACCTTCTAGTCCCAGACCCCCTATGGAGATATCCGCAAATTCGGAGCTGAAATCTTCACAAGAGTGGCAGCTTTTTCTTGCGTATTGTTTTGCCTCTGGAAGGGGTATGGCCACAGTTTCAGAATCCAGTTTTACCAGCATTTTGCCCTTAATGTTGATTTTTCTAATGCGGTTCAAGTCCACACTCATTTTCCCGCGAATGTGTCCATCCATAAGTCCTTCATAAATGAAACATTCGGAACAAGCCAAGCCGATTAGAAGCTTTAATGGTGTAATATACTTCTTTAGCCCTACCAGCTGCATCTTTCGGATTGCGCGTACCTGACATGGGGTCCCGACGAATGCGATGTTACATTTTTTCTGTTCGATTACTTTTGCTATGGCGAGGATGTTGGGTGAGTAAAAGTATTTCGTTCCAGCTGAATGTAAAATCTCGTCCGCTGTGGTGGCAAGTGTGGGATGAGGATAAAAGGGTTTTTCTCCTTCGCTTTTTGCAACTATTGCGCCGTCAATAATTCCCTCTTTTAAGGCAAATAACAATAAGGATGTTACCGCTCCCCCATCTTGGCAAACTTCTAGAATTTTGCTGTCCGTAGCCCTTGCCAAAACAAACCGTCTATAGACTCCAAAAGCCTCGTCGGGCTTTCGCTCCCTGCCAAAAACGAAGGCTTCAACTTTCGACGATGGGAACTCGTATTGCGGACATGCTTGGGCACATATACCGCAAACTTTGCACTCCTTTACTAAGGCTGGTTTTTCCTTCACGTATTCAAGGCATGTGAAAGGACAGACAAGCACACAAGTGCCACAGCCAACACATTTTCCGGCATTGATAACTGCTTCTTCTATGGATTCTTCAAAGCTGACTTTAGCGGTTTTCATGGTGAAAACCTTATTATGGTTAAAAATAAATAGATTTAGGTTTCCCTTTGAAACCCGTTGGCAAGGGCTGTCTTTGCCTCGTAAGGCTTTGTTATATCTGCAAAAGCTAATTGTTAATGTGTCATTTTGCCCCTGCAAGGCGAAAAGTCTTAAATGAGATTATGCTTATCCTCAAAGCTAGGTTTGAATATGCTGAAAAGCGAAGCCAAACTTGAAATAGTAGGATACGACGAGAAGGACAAGTTTGGACCATGCTTCATTGTAAAGTCTCCGAGGGGGCACACTGTTAAAGTTTCAGACACTTTTGCCGAAATGTTTCCCATGTGGGTTGGAAGAGTACTCATTACAGCAGACAGCGAAAAATGGGCTTTAACTGCTGCTGAAGTGGCAACGGGCTTTGCTACAAGTGTCATTATGGCTCCTGCTGAAGCTGGGGTTGAGGGACTTGTTCCAAAAGGAAAAACTCCCGATGGAAGAGTGGGCGCCATAATCCAAATCTATAACCGAAATCGTTTTGACTTAAAAAATCAGATGATACTTCGCATTGGACAGTGCATAATGACTTGCCCCACGACATCAGCTTTTGATGCCCTTCAAAACGCTAAAAGAAGAATGAAAGTTGGACGGAGCCTCCGCTATTTTGGTGACGGCTTCCAAAAGAAGGGCATTGTTGGCGAAAGAAAAGTTTGGAGAATCCCAGTTATGGAAGGCGAGTTTATTGTTGAAGACTCGTTTGGTGTTGCAGAGGCTGTTGCCGGAGGAAACTTCCTCATACTGGCAAAGGACAAAACCACGGGACTGCAAGCAGCAGAAGAAGCCGTAAAAGCAATTAAAAACAATGCAAACGAGGTTATAATGCCATTTCCAGGTGGGGTTTGCAGGTCTGGTTCTAAAGCTGGTTCTTTAAAGTACAAGCTTAAGGCTTCAACAAACCACCCCTTCTGTCCAACACTGAAAAAGATTGTGGCAGACTCCCAACTGCCAGAAGACGTTAACAGCGTCTACGAAATTGTCATTAATGGCTTAACGGTGGAGGCTGTTAAAAGGGCTATGGGAGAAGGCATAAAAGCAGCCATAAATGTTCCAGGGGTCTTGCAGGTTTCTGCTGGCAATTATGGCGGGAAACTAGGGCCTTATAAGGCGTTTTTGAAAGAAGTTTTAGGGCTATCCTAACACTATTTAATCCAATATTTTTATTTGGCTCCTTGTCATGTAGCTTTATAGCCATTAAACTTTAAGTCTAAGTGAAAAATTTGAGTGCCCCAAAAAAGAGGACATCTCTCGAACTATTCCGTTTAAAAAAGATACTGAACACGCTAGCCAGCAAAGAGGGGCGAGGAACAGAGCTTATTTCGCTTTACATTCCGCCGGGGAAGCAGATAAGCGAAGTTATGAACATGCTTAGGGAAGAATATGGCACCGCTTCAAACATAAAATCGACAACAACCCGAAAGAATGTTCAAGACGCCATTGTTAAGGTCCAGCAGCGGCTTAAACTTTTCAAGGAAACTCCAGAAAATGGGCTTGTAATATTCTGTGGCGCTGTTCCCCAAAATGGTGCTGGAAGCGAAAAAATAGAAACGTATGTTATAATACCGCCAGAACCCATACACATATACCTTTACAGGTGTAACTCCCGCTTCCACACAGAGCATTTGCAGGAAATGCTTAGGGAGAAAGAGACCTATGGCATACTCCTCATAGACGCAACAGCCGCAACTATAGCAACCCTTCAGGGCAGAAGACTTGAAATAGTTAGGGAAGTGACCTCGGGCGTTCCTGGAAAAACTCGGGCTGGTGGGCAATCTGCCAGAAGGTTTGAAAGGCTTAGGGAAATGCGGCTTCAAGAATATTTTAGGCGGGTGGGCGAGCATGCAAATGAAATATTTCTTCCCATAGAAAACTTGAAAGGCATAATTATCGGCGGGCCGGGACCCACAAAATACGATTTTGAGAAGGGCGACTACCTAAACTACCAATTGAAAGAGAAAATTATCGACACTGTTGACACAGCCTATGTGGACGAGCAGGGCGTAAAGGAAATAGTGGACAAAGCGCCGGAAATTATGAGAAAAATCCGTTACATTGAGGAAAGGCAAATAATGCAGCAGTTCCTCTATGAAATAGGCCACGACACGGGTCTCGCCACTTACGGTGAAGAAGCTGTAAGAAAAGCCCTAGAAGCAGGAGCCGCGAAAACACTACTATTGTCAGAAGGCCTTGACATTGCACGGGTGAAAATCAAGTGCAGCGCATGCGGCTATGAGGAACAGCAAACCGTTAGGGGACCAATGCTAACAAGTTTTGAGCAAAGCCTTGTCGGTAAACCTTGCCCAAAATGTAAGGCTCCATCATTAAGCATCATTGACAAGCAGGAGCTAATAGAAGACTTCGCCCAACTTGCAGAATACACAAACACTGAGGTCGAAATAATCTCTGAAGAAACCGAGGAAGGACAGATGCTTAAAAACTCTTTTGGCGGTATAGCCGCAATCCTCCGCTTCAAACTACAAGAATAGTGTAAGCAGTATAGTTTCGTTAGTAACTATAACTAGTGTAGTTCCAAAGTATGATGCTGTGGGGTCCAAGTTTCCCGAGAATGTATTTGTCGCAAGCCTCTGGTCCCCAGTTCCATGACTCCTTCTCCCAATAGTACCACATCCACGCCATTCCAGAGGTGACATTTCCAACGTTCTTAACTCCATTTATCTCCGTGACAAGCACACCAAGAGATGGGTAGACATCAAACTTCACATTTTTGGTTACGGACAACAAAGCATCGAAAACCGTTGAATTGGCAAAAAGAACGGTTCCATTATGCCACTCCCTTGTGCCATTGCCGTAATCAATTAGAACATCAACTTTTATTGGAGCTCCACCTATAGCTGTCAAAAGGTCTTGGAAATTTATGTAATAGTATGCTGCAAAACCTGTTGCAGTTGACGCCCAAACTATGGTTGCTAAGGCTATAATGATTAGGGTTCTTTTCTCAACCATTTTTCCCACCACCAATTATGATGTTTGCAGTTTTGATTAATGGGAAGAAGGCAACACCAAAAACCGCCGTATTAGATAGGACGTGAATTATTGAGAATGGTGTGCCATAGGCTAAGGCTGTTAGCAAGGCCAAGTTGAAGGGCATTCCAGCTATAGCATAAGAGACTGCCACGCCAAAGTTTGTAATTAAATCGTAGAGCGTTGTTAGAAATGCTCCCAAAACCGCCACTTCTGCAAGAAAATTTGCCGACGAGATTCCACGCGCAAATTTTCTATAAAAACCGCCAACAACTCCTATTAAAGCCATACTTGCCATCTGAAAGGGCATGTTTAAACCGGCGAAACCCCATGGCGAAAGAAAACCGTTAACGAACATCACAAAGCCTCCAAATAAGCCTCCAATAATTGATCCAAAAATGAAACCTACAGTAAAAGTGAAAAGCGATGTAAACTCCACATTTGGCAGTCTCGGCGCCAGTTGAATGGCTAAGCAAAGGGCGGCTAAAATGCTGATGAATGCTATTGTTGATGCTTTATTGATGCGTTGCTGCATATTCGTTTGGATGGATAATCCATCCTACAATATAAAATTTACTACTTCAACAACCATAAACCAACCTTAAAATGTGGTGGACCGGGCGGTATGCAATTAAATAATTAAGTGAATCCTTTTTACAGTTTTCTTATTTTTCCTGGTTCTGGCTGGTATATTTGGCCTTGCTGTGTTAGGCGCCATATGGCTGTTTCAACAGCAGCCTTTTCTAGGCCTTCCTCCTCATAAGCCTGTTTAACAACCTCTTCTATTGCTATTGTTTGGTTTGGCAGCTTTTCCATAAGCCACTTTAGGGCTTGGCTTAAGCCTTTCGTCTGTATTGTTTGTGGCTTCCAAAGCTCTTTTTTGGGCAGAGGGGCTGGTATTTGAAGGTTTTGTATGCTTGTTATGGCTTGTTGTGTTTGCGGCTGATAGTCCATCAGAGTTATAGCCGGCCTAACCGTTTCTTTTAGGAGTTCTGGCAGCTTCCTGTTTAGTTGGCTTATTATGCGCTTCATTTTCCTTGCCCTTGAAATGCTTGACCAGTAAAAAGCCTCGTCAACTGTGTCTTCGGCTATTAGTATTGTTACTTTTCCTGCTACGCGTCTTCCTGTTCTGCCCCTGCGCTGGATGTAGCGTATCTCGCTTGGAACAGGCTCATAAAACACCACATGATCAACTTCCGGAATGTCTAAGCCTTCTTCAGCTATGCTTGTGGCTATCAACACGTTTATTTCGCCGTCCCTAAGCTTTTCAAGGACTTCCCGCTGCTGCTCCTGAGTCATTCCTGGATCGCCTTCCCTTTCGCCTTGGCCTACGAAGCGTTCAACCTTGAGCCTTGAATTGTTGTTTAGGGCTTTGAGTAGGGCGTTTACTGTGTCGCGGTACTGCGTGAAAACAATAAGCCGCGAGTCAGGTTTGGCTTGAAGTTGGCCTTCCAGAACTTTTATAAGCTCTTTCACCTTCGGGTTTTCTGCTGCCATGCAGCTTCTGAGCGCTTTTCTGGCTTCTATGAACAGCGGGTCATTTAAAATTGACTTGTGGCCTCTGCTTCCCTCCATGGCCATACGTTTAAGGCTTTTCTCAATGAAGGCTTCCAGGGTTTCAGGGCCCTGAGATTCTATTAGCTCTATCATGTGGGCTATGCTAAGAGCGGCTGTAGCTTCCACTTTCAGCTGGTATAGGTATCCGCCTTCTCCGCTTCCAAGCCTCCGCTGCAATTCGTCGTTAAGCTCCACCAAGTCGCGTCTTGTTATGAAGGCAGGCTGCTTGTCTGTTAAAACACCTAACGCCTGCAAACCTTTAACCCGTTCAACAAGCATCTGCCTAAGCTTGTCTCTCACAGCAAGATACTGTTCTGGAGGCTTAACCTTTCGCCACTCAACCTCTATGGGCTGTATGTAAGGCTTAACGTCTTTATCCTCATCCGTCCGGTGTTCAATGGCTGTTATACCCAAATTCTTGCAGACTTCAGCTATTTTCTCTTCGCTCCCGCCCGGGGAGGCTGTCAAACCCAAAACCAGAGGCTTGCGGCGCTGCCTGAAATAGTATGTGGCTATGCCAACGTAGGCGTAGTTTCCCCTAGCCCTATGAGCCTCATCAAAAATTATAAGCGAAACATCATCAAGCCTCAGAAGCCCGCTTTTCAAGTCGTTCCAAACGCATTGGGGAGTTGCAAAAACAACCCTCGCCTTCTTGTATAGGGCTGACCTCTGGTTTGGCGGATAACGCCCAGTAACGAGGGCTAATTCTCCCTCGTCAAACCATGTTTTATCCAAGAATGTTTGGTGATGCTGCTGAACCAAAGGCCTTGTAGGCGCCAAGAAGAATATTTTGCCTTCCTCGGCTTTTTCTATCGCTAACAGCAGGGCTATGACTGTTTTTCCAAGGGCTGTTGGCAGTACAACAAGCGTGTTCCTTTGCCTTGCAGTTTCCAAAATCCTGTTCTGATATAGCCTATCCTCAACAGCCTTTTCCTTTAACATTGGATGCCAAATGTAACGTTTCTCAGCCAGCATAGCCCTAAAGCTCCGCTGCAAGGCTTTCAATGGCTTTTTTGGCTTTCTCCCACTCTTCGCGCGACCTGAAAACAAACTTCTGCCGTCTCTTCCAAACGTCTCCGCGCTTGAACCAAAGGTATAATGCTATGTGTTTCTTCCCAAAAGCTTCAAATAGGCCTGCTGCAGCCCACCATCTCCCACCCTTAAAAAGCGTCTGAAAACGCAAAACCCTAACCTTCTCAGAAACAGGAAGCCTCTCTTCCTCAACCTTTTCAGCCAACAAAGGCCCACACTAAAGTTTAAAGCGTATAGAATTTAAGATTAACGCAATCCTTGTGCTTTAGCTTCACTTTAACTCACCTCTCTCCACTATCCGCGTAATTCGATTCGCCGCTGCCTTTTTATACCCTCTTCCATGAACCGCTAAATTTGCGGTTGGAGGCTGACGTCTATGCTCCCATTGGCTTTGGGCTTGGAGCTTGATGGCCTGTCGGTTCTTCAGCGTAAGCTTCTCTTAGAAGTTCTGCAGAAAAGGTATCCGCATTATTGGAGTAGATTCACCAGTCCTAGGTATGGCTGGCAAAGCCGGAAAGAAACCCTTGAAATGTTCCTGCAAAATCACGGAACTGAATTGCTTAAAGAGTTTGTTAAAGCCGGCTTGCATGGTAATGGCTGGAAAACTGCGAGGAGGAGTGGAGTGCATGTCCAAGGCTGAGCACTGCAGGAATCCTTGGAATGGTAAGTGCAGAAACACGGACATTGAAGTGTTCATAGTCTATAAGGGTGATAGGCTGCCCATTTGCAAGCGCTGCTGGAGCAAGATAGCGGAAACGGACATTGAGTGGGGCGAACACACGCGCTTTAAGGAGGACTAGTCCTTGGAGTTGGAGCAGATTCCAGGCGTGGGCAAATCCATAGCCAAAAGGCTTAGGGACGCTGGCTTCGCAAACGTTGAAACTTTGGCTGTCACTCCGGCTAGGGAGGTTAAGGAGAAGGCTGGCTACGAAAAGCTTGAAGCCGCCGTTAGAATTGTTGAGGCTGCAAGGGAAGCTTTAGGCTGCAGGTTCATAACAGCCTACGAGCATTGGGAAATGACTAAAAAACGCTTGAGATGCACAACTGGAAGCAAAGCCCTAGACACGCTTTTAGGCGGTGGCATAGAAACCCAAGCCATAACAGAGTTTGTTGGCCAATACGGTTCTGGAAAAACCCAGCTTTGCCTAATGCTTTGCGTTACTGCTCAGCTTCCTCCAGAGTACGGCGGACTCGGCGGAAACGTGCTATACTTTGACACTGAAGGGACGTTCAGCTCCAACCGCGTCTATCAAATAGCCGCGGAAAACGGCTTAGACCCAGGCCAGACACTCCACAACATAATACTCTCAAGAGTCTACACCTCAGACCATCAAATGTTCCTGTTGGACAATGCCTTCGAAAAATGCGCTGAAGAAAAAGTAAAGCTGGTGATCGTAGACTCTGTCATATCGCATTTTAGGGGCGAATTCCTTGGAAGAGAAACACTGGCTGACAGGCAACAGAAGCTAAACCTATACATGCACAAGCTACTGCGCCTTGCTGAAATCCTTAACTTGGCTGTAGTAGTCACAAACCAAGCCCAGTCGGATCCAACACCCCAATGGGGAGGAGGCCAAGCCGTCGACAGGCCAGCAGGAGGCAACATACTTGCCCACGCTTCAACCACAAGGGTTTGGCTTAGACGAGCTAAAGGCGAAGGAAAACGCATCGCCAGAGTCTTCGACTCTCCATGCCTGCCAGAGGCTGAATGCATATTCCGCATAACAAGCAAAGGCATAGAAGACGCCCCTGAAGAAAAACAGCAAGAAGCTAAGAGCGAGGAATAGGCGGATATTAGAAGGTGGAGGTTTGGTTAGAATTCAGCGCAGACTCTCGAGAAAACAGTATCTCAGCGGCAAATACGCCTACGAGTACGAGCGCCTATCGCTGGATATTCCCAGAAAGTTCCACAAAAAGGTCAAACCCTTCATAGGGCAGGATTTAGACATTGAAATAAGCGTTAAGGGCAGCTATCTGGTTATAACTTTGAGCCCGAGAAAACGTTTCGGCACGCCGAACACGCCACGGGAAAAACTAACGCCTGAAAAGCTTGTCGAGGCTGAATTTTAACATGAAAATGCAAATCCAGCTTAAATATGGGCTAGCCGAAAAATCTGCGTCTATAGGCGTTTCTGCCTGCAGAAACGTTTTCCCCGCGGGCTCAGCGGACAAAAACTTGTCTATTAATTTAATTAGCAGCTTCCTGGGAAGTTTGTTTTAGTTTGCCATGGCGGTGAATTAAAATGGCTGGGGAGAGCCAGGCTTTAGAAATCCAAGTCGCCTTAAAAGGAAGGGACAAGGAGCGGTTTCTAAAAATTAAGAGGTTGAAGGGTATGGCGGACGAGGACG
>Ga0209225_1000276_pt1 | contig 61712 bp, 61 predicted proteins | sample WasSprMetagenome_FD_184732 | JGI IMG/M metagenome (GOLD analysis project Ga0209225, IMG submission 184732) | Sulfidic aquatic microbial communities from Washburn Spring, Yellowstone National Park, USA - WS (SPAdes) (version 3) | ecosystem: Environmental > Aquatic > Thermal springs > Hot (42-90C)... | reverse complement strand
TTCAGAACACGCTTCAGTTTTAAATATTTGGAAAACGCTTCAACTATGAACCTTCAGCGTTTAGAGAAGACGTTTAAAGAATGAGAATACCAAAAATCTCAATTTAAATTCGAAAGCCCCCGGCGGGATTTGAACCCGCGACCGTCAGCTTACAAGGCTGACGCCCTAACCGGTCTGGGCTACGGGGGCTCTGTTTTAAGTCGATTTTAAAAAATTGAAATAAACTTTTCGGATGCATTTACAGTTTACGTAGATTTTGAAATCCATCGAAACTGGGAGGTTAACCGTAGAAGTTAAGGTATGTTCAGTATGTTTTTCACATGCTGTATGTCTTCCTCAGCCTCCTCCCTACTCATAAACCCTATGCATATGGCTGAAACACCCTTCTGCTCGAATACCCATTTAAGCCAATCGTATATTCGCCCTTCATCAAACCTACCGCTCGCCAGAGGTTTAATAGCTATAACGGGCTTATCGGTCTTCCCTATAGCCTTTAGAATAGAATCCTGGCTTGGAAACATGTAGAACCCGATCTTATTCACAGGCGTTGCAAATACGGAGACGTCGTAACCTCCCTCATCTATTATAGCGAGCTTCTCACCGTTATGGCATGCAACGCCTGGAATAATGCCAGCATCCCTAATCATTTTCAAGTATTTTTCAAGCCCAACCAACCTACCGTTTTCAATAGGCCATGAGTCTATCCAACCGCCGTGTATGCAACATATAGGCGAATATAAGCCGCTCAGCATCTTAAGCTCCTTCTCAGTATCCTTAGGGTCGCCTATAGTCGTACTTATGAAGAGCATCTCCTCCCCAGTCTCCCTCTCAGCTATTCTTATAGCCTCTATAAGCCTAGGCCACACTGGACCTAAAACACCGTATACACCCAACTCTATACATCTCTCAAAGACCTTAGCCACCCTTCTAGCCGTATAGTACCTCCTTATCCACCTATCTCTCCCAACGCTCGTATGAGACCAGCCGAGTAGACTATTTATCCCTATCAGAAGCTTCGGCACCTTTACACCCTCAACATCCACCGTAGGGAACATGGACATACCAACACCCCAAAGTAAACTTCAATATCAATAGCGGCTATTGACCGTTTAAAAATTACCCTAGAATCAGCTGAACGGTTGAATTGTAGAGTTAAGACGGACATAAACGCTATTGAAAAACAATATATACAGCCTTCTCGGAAAACCTAAATTTCAGTGGTTATATGAAGAGTTTAAGGTTGGTTTTCACCAAGCCCTTCAGCGTAGAGTTTGAGGAGTTTGAAGTCGGTGAGCCTGGACCGGGGCAGGTTTTGATAGAGAGTGAGCTTACCCTTATAAGTACTGGTACGGAGCTTACGGCTTTAACTGGTGAATTCCCCAAACCCTCAGCCTGGTCTAGCTACGTAAAGTACCCGTTCATACCAGGGTATACGTGCATAGGGAGGGTTTTGAAGATAGGCTCAGGCGTTTTAGATTTTAAAATCGGCGATAGGGTTGCAGCTACAACACCGCACGCTAAACACGCATTAGCTAGAGTTGAAGACCTCGTTAAAGTCCCCGATGGGGTTAAGCTTGAACACGCATGCCTCCACACGATAGCGGCAGGCGTTATGAACTCCGTTAGATTGGCTAGGGTTTCACTAGGTGAAGCCGTTGTAGTCGTGGGGTTGGGCCTTCTAGGTCAGATGGCCGTTTTATTCAGCAGACTTTCCGGAGGATTCCCAGTTATAGCCGTAGACGTGGCTGATAAAAGGCTTGAACTGGCTAGGCTTTCAGGAGCCACATCCAGCGTCAAATACACCGACTACGAAAGCTTAGAGGAAGAGGTTAAACGTTTAACCGGTGGAAGGATGGCTGATGTGGTCTTCGAGGTTACAGGCAATCCAAACGTCATACCTTGGGCTATAAGGCTAGCTAAGAAGCCTCTGGGACGATTCATAGTTTTAAGCTCACCTAGGGGGCCTACAACCTTAGACTTCCACGACGAGGTTAACTCCCCAAGCAGGATAATAATCGGAACACACTTCGGAAGCCAGCCAGCCTATGAAACGCCGTATAACCCATGGACTAGGAAGAGGAACACAGAACTATTCTTCAACCTATTAAAAGCCAATGTGATAAACCTAAACCACTTCATAACGCACACATACCCATGGCGTAAGGCACCGGAAGCCTATAAAATGCTCTTAGAAAATAGAACACAAGCACTCGCAGTACTGCTAGACTTCAGAGAGTAAACCTTAAGCGTTTAAAATAGGCTTTAAGCACAACCGGCTAGGCTAGTTTACCTCCAATTCAGATAAAGCCCTCTCAGCGTAAAGCTCTTTTTTAATATAGAAAAATTTAATAGCTTGCCAGAAAGTATTACTAATATGCTAAATAGTATTACAGGCGATGCTATGAGGAAAAGAGTCTTCATATTAGTTACTTTAATCGTTCTTGTGATCAGTTTTGGGAATATCAGCAGAGTTCACGCTGAAAAACCCGTTATAGTAGCATCAACTACGGTACTGGCATCAATAGTTGAAGATCTGGCAGGCGATCAAGTTGTTGTTGAGTGTATAGCTATGCCATCTGTATGTCCAGCTCACTATGATGTTAAGCCAAGTGATGTTGAGAAACTTAAAAATGCCTCATTGGTGTTATCGCATGGTATTGAACCATGGATTGATAAACTGGTAAGCGCTAGCGGATCCAAGGCCCAAGTTTTTAAAGGTATTTGCAGATCGTGGAGCACTCCCGATGATTTAAAAAACGGCTATATTCAAGTCGCAAATATACTTAAGAAGTACTTAAACCTGTCTGTTGACGAGCGTCTAGCTAGGTCATTACACACTATAGATGAAGTAGCTTCATGGTTGAAAGACTACTCGGAAAAGAATGGATTTGAAGGAGCACCAGTAGTTGTCATGAGGTGGCAGAAGTCCTACATTAGCTACCTAGGATTCAAAGTTGTTGCATCATATGGGCCTCCTGAAACGGTATCCCTTAAAGAGTATAGCGAAGTTGTGAGTAACGCTACTCAAGCACACGCTGTTCTAGTAATTGACAACTTACCCAGTGGCGTTGACCTGGGCTTGAAGATCGCACGGGAGGTGGACGCCGTTGAAGTAGCTCTCCATAACTTCCCAAAGGATGCACCGGAGATCTCCAATGTAACGGACATGTGGATATATAACGCTAAACTGTTAGCAAATGCATTAAAAGCCGCTAATGCTATTAAGACGGTTGAAATGCTCAGTAATCAAGTCTCAAAGCTCAGTAAAGATGTTGATTCACTGACTATGTATCTGACTACTTCCATAGTGCTTAACGTAGTCTTTGTCATAGCTCTACTGATAACCACTGTGAAGTTAAGAAGTGCGCGAAAATGAGCTGGGGCTTAACACTTGACGAGGCGGTCAAATTTCATGGCCATTTAGGTCCTTGGCTGGTAATCGGCTATAGAGCTGGTATAGTAGCTAGGAATATGCTAAAACCTAAGGATATTCACGCCCTCCAATGCATTGTTAGAATACCAAGTAAAGTACCCTATTCCTGCAGTGTTGACGGTGTGCAAGCATCAACTTGCTGCACCTTGGGTAAGGGAAACATAATTGTCGAGGATAGAGAAGACTTCGAGTATATATTCATTAACAACATAACTAAAAAGTCATTAAGACTTAGGTTAAGGAGGGAAGTGTTAAGTAAGCTATCAAGCTTTGAATCAATCGATGAAGCTTCAACCTACATTAGGAGGCTCGAAGATTGGGAACTATTCGAATTGAGTTAAGAAACGTTTACGTCACCTATCGAGATGTCGAAAGGCCTGCTTTAAGGAAAATTAACCTGTCAATAGGTGAAAACAAGTTGGTAGTTATTACAGGGCCTAACGGTTGCGGTAAAACCACGTTACTTGAAACCTGCTTGGGCCTCCTTAAACCTTTTAAAGGTGTCGTCAAACTCTTAGGCATAGCCACAACCGATAGACAACTACATGTGGCTAGGAGATTATGTAGCTACCTACCTCAAAACTTTATGAGAAGCCCTCATGAATCATACACAGTTAAACAGGTCATTGCCATGGGTTTGTTCTCGACTAAGGGTTTTCCAAACACTTTAACACCCAAGGATCTGCAGAAAATTAAGGATGTGGCTAAGTTACTTGACATCTACAACCTGCTCAATGAGCCTATCGGTAAGCTTAGTGGCGGTCAGCAGCAAAGAGCCTTTCTAGCAAGAGCCCTTGTAAGAGAGCCGTTAATATTATTTCTAGACGAACCTTTTTCTAGCATTGACCCTATGGGCAGGGAGCGGCTCACATCAGTAATAGATAACTTCACCCGTGAGAGAAACGCCACAACCCTCACAGTATCTCATGTAGTTAATAAGGAGTTGAATAGAGTAGCTGATGCTGTGATAAATATGTCCAATGGTGAAGTAGCGGATGTTATTGGTAACCCTCATTGAGGTATTCCCTTGATCGAGCTAGTGTTAATCTCACTAGTGGTCGGTGGCCTCCTTATTGCATTGATAGGTTACTACATCTCGAGGCTAGGCTTAAGCACGATAGCATTTTCAGCTGCTCACGCAGCACTAGCTGGTGTAGCGTTTTCAAGCATTTTAAATAGTGATCCGTACACATTACCATCAATACTTACGTTATGCTTAGGATTAGTATTAGGCATAGCTCTACCTAAGACCAGCGCTGAGACCATAAACAACTTATCAATGATGCTGTTCTCAATATTCAGTAGCACAGCCCTTATGGCAATATACTTTGGCAACGTAGTCGTGCTTTCCACTAGTAGAGTTGGAGGTTTACTTTGGGGTAGCCCCCTTGCAATCACCGTAGACAGATTTATATGCATTACAATACTTATTGGAGCCCTCTTAGTTTATCTCATGCTCTTTAAATCTAAGTTAGATGCAATAGTATTTGATAAGAAGCTTGCTGAGGCCGAAGGGATCAATGTTCAGACCCATTCTATAATAGTTATAACATTCATGTGCATTGCATTAGTCTTAATGTTGGAGGTGGTTGGGGGTTTTCTTGTCTTCTCACTGATATACGTACCATACATAGTATCAGTGATCATAACGCCAAAGGCTGATCTTCAGCTAATAATCGCTGGCCTATTTGGCGCTATACTACCCCCTTTGGGGGCATACTTAAGCATGCTATTCGACACGCCAATAGGCTCTACAATAGCCTTAACAATATCCCTATCAGCTATAGCCATTTACATCATTATGAAATCGCTACAATATTTTCAAACTTCAGGCGAAACCCAGTGACCGACCTGCACTGTGAACTAATAATGTACTAGTAATTCAGAAAAAGAGGGAAAAAAGATAATGTAATGATATCCAAAAAGCTCCTATTCCTTACAAGGATTACTTGGGATTAAGAATCCCAAGTATCTGATTAGTTTATTCAGTTTTCTGCTGCTCCATATGAATATATAGGTACTAGAATAAAGCAACCGCTCCAATACAAAGCAGAGTTGTACTAATTTCCATAAATTAACCCCTTTTCCCATAACTTATTCTTGTCTCAAGTTCATTTTTATTCTTATACCGTGCCTCCTAGCACACTTGACGAGTTGGCTGATTATTTCCTCCTCTTTTGGATCTGTTTCAATCTCCAAATCGTATTCACTAAACTTTACGCTGTAGCCTCCGCTGAGTTCATTTTTCCATTTCCGCCAATGAACTTCTTCAATCAGTATTCTAGGTGGCCTTACCTCCTCAAATCTTCTTCCCTCAAGAACTGTTAACCTAAAATATTCATGCTGTTTCTCATAAATCTCCAATATTTTCTCAATTGAAGCTTTCCCCCTAAATAAACTGGCGCCAACGTATCTGTCTTCGAGCTTGACGCCTATACTCATGCCCACCGAGACCGATCTCGGAAACCTTAAGCCCAGTCCTCCCTAGAATACGATACTTCATGTTTAAACCTCATAATAATCTAAGCATATTTCAATTGTTAAATGTAAGGGTTAGAAGCCGTCGGCTAAACCTAGGACGTAGTTTAAAACTTGGTTTGGATTCAACTTTAGTTTGAAGCGTTTATTGAAGAAGCTGACTATTTTCTCCAAATCCCTCTTCAGGTATTTCTCAGATTCTGGGTCACTACGCTTCATGAACTGAGGCCAATCTATGAGCATGAAGTCTCCATCCTCCTTAATGATGATATTATATTCGCTTAAATCTCCATGTATTAAGCCCGCTTCAAAATACACCCGTTTAACCTCATCTACAATATCCTTGAATAGGGGTAGGGGTTCATCGACGACTTTAACATTTACAAGCTCAACGCCGCTGAAAAAACTCATGACGACTACGTGCCTATTCTGAGCTATAGGTTTTGGAGCTTTAGCATTTATACGGTCTAAGATTTCAAGAGCTTCAAACTCCTTCTCAGCAGCTTTACGGCTCTGATACAGCCACGAGATATGCGTCCTATCGGCTATGTAACGTCTAACCCTTCTCGTCTTTCTAAAGCTAACCCTCCCAACCCTATGAAACTTAACTATGACCTTCTCACCGCTAGGCGTTAAACCCTCGAAGACGTCCGCCTCCTTACCTATACCAACAGGCTTACCTAAGGCTTCAAGCTTCCCAGCTTTAACCAAAGCGTTTAAAGCCAGAAAATCGTAACCGTAATAGTTCAACACGTAACCTTTAAACGGACTTACAATCCCCCTTATCAACTTAAACCCGTTAAGCCTCCTAATCCTGTATAAAACCTCCTCCCTTGGAAGAGAGGAATACCTAACTATGTCTTCAATAGGTGTGTAAGCATGACTGACCATACCGAGTTCAACGGCCGTTAAAACTCTAAAATCCTCAGGTTCAAGCTTCCTGAAAACGCCCGTGAGAAACTCATCCATAGACATTAAACCACATCTCAAGGAAAACTCATCAAGCAAATCCTCTTAAACTCTTTTGAAAACTTGACCTAGGCTTTAAACGCTCAACGGAAACCCTCTGCGTAAACCCGTAAACCTGTTCGGAAATTCTTAAAACCCTACGGAGCTTAGCCTCCTCATGAGTACCCTCGGAAACCAATGCGTAGACACGGGCCTCCCTCTTACCCTTAGGCTGCCTAAGCACCCTGCCAAACCTTTGAATCCACTTCTTAGGGTTGCTGGGCGGGTCAACCCAAACCTCAACGTCAGCTGATGGAATATCAATCCCCTCCTCAGCCACGGATGTAGCGACGAGCACCCTAGCACCTCCGCTGAAGTGTAGGAGAGCTGAAGCCTGATGCTCGGGACTCATACCCTCCTTACCGACGAGTATTGAAACGTTTTCGAAGCCCATCTTATCCATAAGCCTTAGACCAAGCTGTTTAGCAGCTCTTATAGACTCAGTAAACACTATAGCCTTACGGTAATCCAGAGACTCAAGAAGCGTTAAGACGGCGTCATGCTTATGATTCTTACACTCCATTAAAGCCCTTCTAAAGAGCTCAACTATGGAGGCGCCTTTAAACTCTCTAAGAGGCTTCTGCAAGTCTATATTCTTCCAAGCTCTATAGCCTAAAACACTACTAGCACCGTCTTCAACAACACGTTTCCTAAGATTCTCAAGAATACGCATATTCAAGCAAAGCCTATGACTTCTACATACTTCGTTGAGGTGGTTTTCACCGTAAACCTCCGCAACCCTACGCCTATAAGAGTCGACAACCACTCCTAAAGCCTTATAAAGCTCAAGCAAAGCGGGAGGGGGTTTAACTCTAACGATTTTCAAAGCCCTCCTAGGCATAATAGCTTTAATCGCTTCCTCTTCAACCGAAACAACTTCAATCCTTTCAAAGATCCTCTTAAGCTCTTCAAGCCTCCTAGCCGAGTGTAAATGAGGGGTAGCGCTTAAAGCCAGTATTTTAAGACCACAGGCCTTAGCTACGAGGAGGATGCTGTAACCGTCTGTTTCACCTATATAGTTTTGACATTCATCTGCTACGACCACGTCGAAGGGTAGAGGAGGTCTCTGGAAAACCCCCTTGAGAAAACCAATGGGGTCGCCGGACCTCTTAGCCGCCTCTAAGCGGTCTTGAAATGGTGTAAGTAGGTCGTTGTAAACCGTTTGAGGCGTGCATACTATGAACTCCCAATTCCAAACCCCAAGCTTAAACCTCTTCTCAGGAGACATGGCTCCAGATATGAAATACGCGTGTCTAACGCCCAGCATATTCCTAGCGAAAAGGGTCTGCTGAACGCCTAATGGTATTGAAGGCACTAGGAAGATTACTCTAATAGGTTTTAACTGAGACTCCCTCATAAGGTAGGCGCCGGCGATGTACGTCTTACCAAGCCCGGTGGGTAATCCAAGTATCAGAGTTGAACCAGCTATACGGTTTAAAATCTTCTCCTGGAAATCCCAGAGGGAGTAGTTTAAATTGAAGATTTGAACGCTCCTAGGCGTCCGAATTGCGTCTTGAGGCATTAGACTATTGACAGCTCTACTCAACGACGACGGGCTTCTCTCGAGCATGGAGAGGTACTCTCTCCAATCCAATCTAGCCATAGATATGCCTCTAATTAGAGAAACGTTCAACAGACTAATAACAGTTTAAGATTGTTTAACGCCGCAGTATGGACAATAAACCGCCTCTGAAGGTATTTTTCTTCCACAACTCTGGCAGATTTTAACATTTCCACCGGCTGGCAGAAGCTTTACAACGCCTCTAATCTGAAGCTGGTTTATATAGCTTATTAGAGAAGCCTCAGCCTGCTTAATATCCATATTCTTCTCATAGGCGAGTATTTGAGCGACTTCTCTAAGCGTCCTCCTACCGTCTAGAAGCCTTAAAACGTAAGATCCGATTTCGTCGAAAACATACTTCTTAGCCTTAGGGCCGAAGAAGCCCTTCTGCTTAACCGTTACACTGGTTTCACCAGTAGGCTCAATATTCCACTCTAAATCTGGATTTCTCACAGCTACCTGGTCTAAAATATCACCGCTCATTAAGCCCATGAAAATGGTATGCATACTCAGATTTAACAGTTTCCCTCCAAAAATGGCCGGAAAGCTACCGAGCTATCGAAGAAAATTTTAATAGGGTAAACCATAGATAAAAAATGGAAGCAATGTTAGATGAGATATTCTACGCTTCAATCCTATTCGCGTGGGTTTTAACAGTAGTCCATCTAATATCCAGAAAATCCTACGAAATAGTGAAGAAGAGGGTGGAGTCGAAGCTAGGCGTTGGTGAAAAAGCACACTACGTCGGAGTATACTTCGCCAGAAAAATCATACACATACTAGCTGGAGGACTGGTAGCGCTTCTAATACCAACATACAACCTCTTCAAAACACCAATCATCCCATCAGTCTTAGGGCTAGTGCTGGCGCTACTATGCTACATACCGCATAAAACTGGAAAACTCATGTATTGGTTTCAAGACCCAAACAACATGTACGAGGTGGACTTCAGCCTAGTATGGGCTTTAACGATAGGCATAGGTTGGGTTTTAGCTGGTGGAAACTTCTGGCTACCAGCAATCCCGCTACTGTTTATGAGCTGGGGTGATGGGATAACCGGGATCGTTAGAAACTTCATCTTTAAAAAGAGGACTAAACACTGGAGTGGAAACTTAGCCATGTTTCTAATATGCGCTCCAATCGGCTACTTTCTAAGTAGCCACATAGCTAATCCAATATCTGGGCTTGTTGCAGCCTCTATAGCAAGCTTAGTAGAGCATTTTGAGAAAATAGGTAAATATGTGATAGATGACAACATAACGGTTCCATTAAGCAGCTTCATAATACTACTCACAGCCAAACTTTTAAGCTGAAACTTCCAACCAACGAGGAAAGTCAACCCAATTGGGAGACAAACTTTTCAACAGCCTCCTTAACCTGAGACCACTCCATTCTACTGTGGATTGTGAATTTCTGATTACGCCTCCACCTACCGTTCCTATTCAGCCAAACATACATAGCAACCTGTCTCCTACCGAAGGATTCAACCAATACTACTGCAGACCACCATTTAGCCGTCTTATATATCGTAACGCTATCCAAAACCTTCAACTTCTCAGATATGGGGACTTTACCTTCAGACATACGGTTAACACACTCCTAATTGTTAAGCAACGTAACGCGTCATCGCTTATAAACTTGTAGGGAGAAAAATCTTTGGGATGCTTCTAACTCAAAGCCATCTCTTCAGTCAATATCTTCCTCATGGTATACGTCTTCTCCAAGTCTACTGAAGCTTCACGGCTTACGGTTATAAACAGGTACGTAGCCGACGCGACCATACTCCCCCTTATCCTCAACGTCACATTCCCACGTTCAATATAGCTTCTGACAGCCGCCAAGACTGTACCCGCCTCTATACGCATCAACCCATCCAGCGTCGTAACAGCCCCAGATGGGAGTGGTTTGCCAGCAACCGTTATCTCCCCAAGCTTAAACTCCTCTAGAAACACTTCCAAGTATACGGATTGAAGGACTATGGATGTATCGGTTGGATTTCTAACGGTCAGTGTCACTTTAAGCTCTATGCTTGGAGGAATTATCGATACATCCATGACCTTAAAGCCTGAAACTTCAATAGACTCAACAACTTTATTCAAGACTTCAGACGGCTTCATGTAACCGTAACCGTAGAGCGCGATAGGAAACGCTAGGACTAATAAAACTATTAACGCTAAGACTGCGGTCTTCACAGCTTTCAAGACGCGTTATCTGGAATATATGCTTTACCTAAGACGTAGAATAACCGATCCCTCGAATGAGGTGGCTTCCGGTTATCTGAAATACTGATAGAATTCAGCTTAACCACGTTTAAGGCATCCCCATAAGAAAACAGTACATGCGGTAATAACCACTTGATTTGAGAACAAGAATACGAGGTGGATGGCTGAGATATCTCCTACTGATAAAGTTTTCTCCGATAGAGTTAAATAATGCGAATACACTGTTTGCTTTGAAAACCTGGGAAGGATGATATTATGGCTAAAGAAATAAAACTTAGGGTTGCTGAAGTAAGCCATCAGAGAGATGTTGGAAGGTGGAAGGTTAGGATAGACGCTAAAACCATGGAGTATTTAGAGGTAACTCCAGGAGATATCGTAGAGATTAAGGGTAAGAGGACGACGGCCGCCGTAGTTTGGCCCGCATATCCCGAAGACGCGGGTAAAAACATAATCCGTATGGATGGGATAACCAGGAAAAACGCGGGGGTTTCTATAAACGAGTACGTAAGCGTTAGAAAGGCCGTCGTCAAGGAGGCTCAATCTGTAACAATTGCACCCGTTAACGTGACAATACCCGGTGTAGACCAGAGCTTTTACGAGTTTGTTAAAAACCGTATTCTCGAAGCACCTGTAGTCGCAGGGGATACCATTCAAGTTTCAATATTCGGAAGCGCCGTCCACTTCCGTGTGACCAAGACAATTCCACACGGCATAGTCGTAATAACGTCTAGAACAAACGTTCAAGTCTTATCTGAACCAGTTCCAGAGAAGACTGGGCTTTTAAGAGTCACGTATGAAGACATAGGCGGGTTGAAGGAGGCCATACAGAAGATTAGAGAGATGGTTGAGCTTCCGCTTAGACACCCCGAGCTTTTCCAAAGGCTTGGCATAGAGCCTCCTAAGGGTGTTTTACTTTACGGTCCTCCGGGATGCGGTAAAACACTACTAGCAAAAGCAGTAGCCAACGAAAGCGAGGCGAACTTCTTCAGCATAAATGGGCCTGAAATCATGAGTAAATTCTACGGAGAATCCGAGGCTAGGCTTAGAGAAATATTCCAGAAGGCTCAGGAGAGCGCTCCAAGTATAATATTCATAGATGAAATAGATGCTATAGCTCCTAAACGTGAAGAAGTTACAGGTGAAGTTGAGCGTAGAGTCGTAGCTCAACTTCTCGCGCTTATGGACGGCTTAGAAAGCCGCGGAAACGTGATAGTCATAGGCGCTACGAATAGGGTTAACGCTTTAGACCCAGCGTTGAGAAGGCCGGGTAGATTCGATAGGGAGATCGAGATTGGAATACCGGATAAAAACGGCCGCTATGAAATCCTTCAGATACATACTAGAGGAATGCCTCTAGCCGAAGACGTAGACTTAAACAAACTTGCCGAGATAACGCACGGTTACACTGGAGCCGACATAGCGGCACTTTGTAGAGAAGCGGCTATGAAAGCTCTCCGAAGATACCTTCCAAAGATAAACCTAGAAGAGCCTACAATACCTCCAGAGGTCTTAGAGGAGATGGTTGTAAACATGAACGACTTCATGCAAGCCTACAGAGAGATAACTCCAACAGCTATGAGAGAAGTTGAAGTTGAAGTTCCAACAGTACACTGGGAGGACATAGGAGGCTTAGACGACGTTAAGCAACAGCTTAGAGAAAGCGTAGAATGGCCTCTTAAGAACCCCAAGCTCTTTGAAAACATGGGCATTAAACCTCCTAAGGGTATTCTACTCTACGGCCCTCCGGGATGCGGTAAAACACTACTAGCAAGAGCAGTAGCTACAGAGAGTGAGGCGAACTTCATCTCCATAAAAGGGCCTGAAGTCTTCAGCAAGTGGGTTGGAGAGTCTGAGAGGGCTATTAGGGAGATCTTTAGGAAGGCTAGGATGGCCGCTCCAGCCGTAGTATTCTTTGATGAAATCGACGCCTTAGTTCCTCCGAGAGGAGCTAGGTTTGGAGATTCAGGGGTTAGTGAACGCGTCATAAGCCAGCTCTTAACGGAGCTTGACGGTATTGAAACACTTGAGAACGTTGTAGTTTTAGCTGCTACGAATAGGCCTGACATGGTAGACCCAGCCGTCCTCAGACCAGGACGATTCGATAGGCTGATATACGTGCCACCTCCAGACGAGAAAACTAGGCTTCAAATATTCAAAATACACACTAGGAAGATGCCTCTAGACGAAGATGTAAGCCTTGAAAAACTTGCAGCTCTAACTGAAGGATATACGGGCGCCGATATAGCGGCAATATGTAGAGAAGCAGCTATGAACGCGATTAGAAGAAACCCTGAAACCGGTGGAAAGGTGAAGATGGAAGACTTCAGAAAGGTTATGGAGACCATTAAACCCTCCATAACACCGGACTTAGACAAGTGGTACAGGTCAATATTCCAACAGCAACTTAGACTGACAAGACCAGCGACACCAGTTACGTGAAAAACATGAGAACCCCGCTACACACAGCCATAGTAGAGCTTCTAGCTAAAAACCCAAGCGGATTAACAGACGTAGAGATATATGAAAAACTCAAAGAACAGTATGAAGAGCTCAGCTTCAACCAACTCATGAAAATACTCCTCAAACTCGAAATAAACGGCATAGTTAGAGTTACAAGATACCAGAAGGATACATTGAAAGTAGAACTTTTAACAGAATAAACGCTTCAAACCCAAAGGTTAAAACTTATATCCCCCCATTAAACTCTCTTCACCTTAGATGCGGTGGTGGTCTAGCCTGGTAAGATACCGCCCTGCCACGGCGGGGTTCGCGGGTTCAAATCCCGCCCACCGCATCATTTTGCTGAAAAAAGCCCGCTTTCAGGTTCTTTTAACCCTATGGATGGGACAGTCCTAGGACAGTCCTGTGGTCTAAGTGGGGGGCTTTGAGTTGGAGAGGCTTATAAAGGCATATGTCTAAACGTCCCTTTTAACGTCTATTCTGTATACCTGTGTCCGCTATACGTCTATTCTCTATATCCAGTACAGAACAGACACAAAACAGACATGGCCTTCTAATGTCTATTTTAGGTCTATCCTGTACACAGGTTTGTCTGTTTTATGTTTATTCCATACATGGTGTGAAAATAGACATAATGAACTGTCAACGTTCGCGTAAACATAGGAAGACGTATGGGATATTGCAATCCACATATGCGAATAGTTTACCGCCAACTTTCTATTAACCTGAGAGGCCTAGAGGGGGGGTCGAACATCCATAGTAACAGCCATAGTAAAACCCATAGTAAATCCATTGTAAATTTTAATCTACCCTCTAACCATCCCATGAAGCTCATTACCCTACGGGCATTTGTATAAAGTTTGAGGTTGAACTTCCATCCCCTCACCGTGTAGATGTAGCCGTTGAATCCAGATATGCGTCTTGAAAGCTCTGGCTTTTCACAAAACCTAGAATATCCTAAGTGGAAAACTGACCCCCTATTTTCCCCTAAAGCATATTATTGGAGATGTTTCCATGTCTAAACTGTTTGAAGAGATATACAGCTATTAGGACGTTAAACAGCTATTCGCACTAAGCCTGAAAGGTGAGAAGCCTGGTTGAATTCAACTTCAGAGCATCTGCGAGCAAGATGGGCTTAAATTCTTCCGCAAAAGGGAGGCGAAGATGCGGGGGGTGGGATTTGAACCCACGAAGGGCTACCCCACAGCGGCTCTGAGGCCGCTGTTGCCTCCTCAGCGCTGCGCCTTAGACCAGGCTTGGCTACCCCCGCTTCCATTAAGTATAGGCGTTTTTCCTCTTTTAAATTTAGCTCTTCTAAGTCTCCTTGGAAAAACATATATCTGTGAGCATTCTTTTAAAAGGCTTGTATGGAATTCGACCCCGCAGCTCTTCTGACGTCTTTTACGTTGATCTTCCTAGCCGAGCTGGGTGATAAGACTCAGATGTGTACGATCATATTGTCTTCAAGGTCTTCAGCCATCTCGGTTTTCTCAGGCGCTATGACTGCCTTCTTCATAGTTGACGGTTTAAGCGCTCTACTGGGTGGGGAGCTGCTGAGCCTCCTACCTAAGGACGTAATAAGCTTAGCCGCGGGTTTAATCTTCATAATTTACGGGTTGATAACCCTCCTCCGTAGAGAGAGCGGGAAGACTTTAGATAAAGCTGAAACATCATTCTTCAAAACCTTCTCCCTAATATCACTTATGGAGCTCGGCGATAAAACTCAAATGGCCTCAATACTCTTAGCGGCTCAGTTTAAAAACCCACTCATGGTTTTGATCGGCGTCATGATGGCCTTCAGCCTAATAACTGGCATAGGGGTTCTACTGGGCAGTAAAATTCTAAGGCTTGTAGAAGATAGGTACTTGAAAATAGGAACATCGATCGCATTCATACTGTTCGGTTTTATCCTGATATTTGAAGCTCTATTGACGGATTGAATTTAAACGTCATATTGAAGCCCTTATCCCATTCAACCATAAATATTATTTAGAGTCCGAGGGACTCGTGTAAGCGAAATGTTTGAAGATAGGTAGTTAAGCTTTATTCAGCGTTTGAAAACACGTTGCCAACCTCATTATAGTAAAAGATAACTATGGGCTTGTGAACTGTTAATTTGAAGGTTTAATCTATGAGCATAGAAGAGGTTAGTAGAACAGTTAAGGAGATGAAGGCGCTCGTTGAAAACCTGCAGTGTAGAGTTGAGGCGTTAGAGAAGGCTGTTAAAGCCAGCAACATATCTCTTAAAGTGGAAGTTCCAAAAGTGGTCTTGGAAAAGAAGCCTTTGGAAATTAGAATAAGCGAAGATGAGCTTTTAGGCAGAATAATCCTACTCATGAAAGAGGACTTCTTCAACGATTGGAAAACCGCAAGCGATGTGGCGAATGAGTTGATACGGAGGTGTTGGCATCCTAAAGATTTAAAACACATTAGACCAAGCTTAGAACAACTCGTCATCCTCGGAGTTTTGGAAAGGTCTAAAGTGAAGAGGAGGAAGGGGGGAGGTTTTAAGTGGGTTTACAGGAAGAGCGGAAACCTCAACTTGATCGAGTAGGACAATAACGTTGGACGTTTCAATTCAACCAGTCGTTAAGTGAGAGTTAAGCGTGCTTGTTAATTCATCAGTTATCTTTATAATGGAGAATTTACCAATTAAATTTCTTTAGGACTATGGAGTTTAAACTTCCACCGGAAGTGGTAGACATCATAAACGGTATAAGCTCTATGCAAATAAGAGGGGCTTCAAAAATAGCAGAAGCCGGCGTTAGAGCTTTGAGTATAGTTGCCGAGAACAGTAAATCTGGAACACCTGAGGAGGTGTTTGAAGAACTAGACTATGTGGCTCAGAAGCTTTTAGCCACACGGCCTACAGCCGTTTCCCTCCCAAACGCCATAAGATACGTCATGTTTGAAGTCTATAAGGCTAAAGAGAGCGGATTGAAAGCTGAAGAAGTTAAAGCCAGAGCAGTAGATGCCTGTAGAGAATTCCTCAGAAGAATAAGGGAGGCATCTATAAAGATAGGTGAAATAGGGGCTAGGAGGATAAACGACGGAGACACCATAATGACGCACTGCCACAGTACAGCCGTTTTAAACGTTATAAAGACAGCCCATAAGATGGGGAAGAACATAAAGGTAATAATTACTGAAACAAGACCGCTTTATCAAGGGCTTATAACGGCTGAAGAGCTTGAGAAGAATGGAATACCGTTTACATTGATTATAGATAGCGCTGCCAGATTCCTCATGAAAAAGGTGGATAAAGTTATCGTAGGCGCTGACGCGGTGGCAGCCAATGGAGCAGTCGTAAATAAGATAGGTACATCCATTATAGCTCTAGCCGCTTATGAAGCTAGAGCCTTAGTGTTCGTCGCAGCTGAAACGTATAAGTTCAGCCCTGAAACGCTTGCAGGAGAACTCGTCAAAATCGAGGAGAGGGGGCCTGAAGAAGTGGTGCCGGCCAGCGTCTTCAAACACTGGAAGTATGGCTCCGTCAGAAACCCCTCCTTCGACGTTACACCTCCAGAGTACATAGACCTCATAATAACTGAAAGGGGGATCATACCTCCTCAAGCAGCTTTCATGATAATTAGGGATGAGCTTAAAGACATGCCTTACGAGTTCCAGATGAGGTATAGCACCTACTGGGAGAAGAGCCTTGAAGTTTAAAAAGCTTCATTTAATCCATAGACCTTTACGTATGAGAAGACTTGCATCCTCCTCAGCCTTCTCGATCAGGAAATCTACGAGTTCCTTGAATAACCCCCTTTCATGGTACTCTGAAGACCACTCTTTAACAGCATTAGCGTAGAGGTTTCTCTCAACAATTCTAATTTCAGCAAGTCGGATAAGGCTACTGTACGTTTCAGCGTCAATGGGGTCACCGTCATATATTAAACCTGGACAAGATTTAACGGCGCTCTTGTTAACCTCTATGCCGGTGACTTTACCGTTAGACGTCACGTATATGAAGGGGTAGAAGCGGCACGTCAAAGGTTTAAACTGGTGAACCGTGCAGATTTTATTCTTATTCAAAACGCAAAATCCGTTTGGAAATCTCTTCAAACCCAGGTATCCTTTACCCTCCCAGAGCGAGACTTTGGGAAACGTGCTCTTATAATCCTCAGCTTTATAGACCGTTAGAAAATCTTGAGCACTATATCCTCCATAATGTACTATACGCCAAACATCTAAATGCGTAACTGGAACCCAGTATTGGCTACAACAAACACCGCAAAGTGTACACTTAAACTTAACCATGTGGTTCAGTCAATAAATTCTAACAGGTCTCCAGTATAAAGTTTAATTCGGATAGACTCTGCTCGACCAGCCGGTTTAAAGCTAAACGGTAAAATTTAGTTATGAGTTCTTACTAAATCTTAATAGATAGCTGTGGTTAAAGTCGAAAGCTTCAAAGGTTTTAATGGAGTCTATCAGATAACACTCGGAGGCGAACGTAAATTAGCCACTATAAACTTAGCTCCAACCATTCAAGTATACGGTGAAAGACTCGTTAAAATCGAGGGTGTAGAATACAGGCTTTGGGACCCGTATAGGAGCAAACTCGGAGCGGCTTTACTCAAAGGCCTTAAACGCCTACCGATTTCTGAAGGGGTTAAAGTCCTCTACCTTGGAGCCGGCTCTGGAACCACCGTAAGCCACGTTAGCGACATAGTGGGGGAGGGGGGGCTAGTCTATGCCGTTGAATTCAGCCCAAGAGTTATGCGGGAGTTCATAAAAAGAGTTTCATCTTTTAGGAGAAACGTTATGCCTATACTCGCTGACGCCAGATTTCCAGGCTCCTACCTACCATATGTCGATGAAGTTGACGTAATATACTGCGACATTGCTCAGCCAGATCAAGCTAGAATACTTTCAGATAATGCAGACTTCTACCTTAAGAAAGGCGGAAGCATAATGCTGGCCGTGAAGGCGAGGAGTATAGACGTTTCAAGAAAACCTGTAGAAATATTTAAAGAAGAAGCCAAGGTTTTACAGAGCAGAGGGTTTAAAATAGAATCTACGATTAAGCTTGAGCCATTTGACAAAGACCACGTTATGATCCTTTCAACAAGGTGAAGCCCGTCTTGCATAGCACAGTGGCCGGTGTAGATGAGGCCGGTAGAGGAAGCGTCATAGGACCAATGGTTATAGCGGGAGTCCTACTAGAGGAGGAGTTCTTAGAGGCTGTTAAATCGAACGGTGTTAAAGATTCTAAGAAGCTTCCACCAGAGAGGAGGGAGAAGCTTTACGAGTTTATAGTTAACGGGGCTGTTAGAGTGGCATTTACCGTGTTAAACCCGACCATAATAGACCGATATGTTAAATTTAAGAAGACACTAGGCGGTTTAAACGCTTTAGAACTTAAAGAGATCGCACGCATAGTAAGAGAGCTTAGAGCCACGAAAGTATACGTAGACTGCCCAGACGTAAACTCGATGAGGTTTTGTAGAACCTTGAAGTCTGAAATCCCATGGAGTGTTGAAATCGTAGCCCTTCATGGAAAGTACGACGACCACCCAGCCATAGCATCAGCATCTATAGTGGCTAAAGTCTTGAGAGATAGAATCATCAGGTCGCTTAGAGATTTATATGGAGATTTCGGAAGCGGCTATCCCTCGGACTTGAAAACTGTAAGTTTTCTGAAAGAAAACCGTGGAAATAAGCATTCAGAATGGCTTATAAGGAAGAGCTGGAAGACCTCTAAATTGAGCCGTAGATTAAACAACTATGCTAATTAAGCGGTTTTAGACTTCATAATTATAGTATTTATATAGCTTTCCCAGATTCTAATAGGGGTTGGAAAGCCATGTCGAAAGAGACTTTCAGAGTAGATAAGAATGGCGACTTCTCCAACTGGTTTAATAGGATAATCCGGGAGGCACAGCTTATAGATGACAGGTATAACGTTAAAGGCTTCATAGTTCATAGACCCTGGTCTATGAGCATGCTTAAACAAATCTACCGCCTATACGAGAGCGAGCTCGAAGAGCGGGGGCATAAACCCGTACTCTTCCCAACGGTAATACCCGAGGAAAACCTTTCAAAAGAGGAGGAGCATGTTGAAGGCTTTAGAGCTGAAGTATTCTGGGTAACTCATGGCGGAGATGATAAGCTTGAGAAAAGACTTGCATTAAGGCCTACTTCTGAAACCGCTTTCTACCCGCTCTACTCCCTATGGATAAGAAGCGTATCAGATCTACCTCTGAAACTCTATCAAAGCTGCTCAGTCTTCAGATATGAGACTAAATCGACTAAGCCTCTTATCAGAGGTAGGGAGTTCCTCTGGATAGAGGCACACGACGTCTTCGCCACAGAGGAAGAGGCCTACAAACAGGTTGAAGAGGATATGGAGATAGCTGAAGAAGTCATACATAAGAGGCTTGGAGTACCCTTCATATTCCTAGAGAGGCCGCAATGGGATAAGTTTAGAGGAGCCGTTAAAACGTTCGCCGCTGACTGCGTAATGCCTGATGGAAAACTACTTCAAATAGCATCTACACACTATTTGGGTCAGAGATTCTCCAAAGCCTTTGAAATCACATTCCTAGACAATGATGGCACGCGGAAGTATGCTTATCAGACATGCTATGGACCTGGCGTGTGGCGCATTCTAGCCGCCGTCATCTCCATACACGGTGATGATAATGGCCTCATATTGCCGTTTGAAATAGCTCCAATTCAAGTTATCATAGTTCCAATATTTACGAAAGAGCAGAAAGAATCTGTTGAAAAATACTGTATGGAGGTTTTCAAGAGTTTGAAAGCGGCCGGCTTCAGAGTAGAAGTAGATTTTTCAGATAAGACTCCAGGTGCGAAATACTACTACTGGGAGATGATGGGGGTTCCAATAAGGGCTGAAGTCGGCATCAGAGAGGTTGAAGCCAAATCTGTGACGTTATTCAGAAGGGATAACCGCAGTAGGGTAACAGTTCAACTTGATGGGCTTGTTGAAGCCGTTAAGAAGCTCGGCGACGAGTCTCTTCAAAATCTTAGAAAGAGGGCTGAAGAGTTCCTTCAGTCTAAGATATTTAAAGCCACTACTTTTGAAGAGGTTAAAGATCTAGCAGATAGAGGCGGCTTCATAATCGCCCCGTTCTGCTCGATAGACTTCGACGGTGAAAATTGCTCGATAAAGCTTAAGGAAACATTGGGCTTAGAAGTCAGAGGAGTACCCCTTAAAAACAGAGTTAAACCCTCTGAAGGAGAGAAATGTATAATATGTGGCAGGAAGGCAGGGGAATACGTCTACCTAGGTAAAGCGTACTAGTTTATGGATTCTGGACTAAGGGTCATACATAGTCCTTCCCTATCAACTCATTGAGGACTTTCGGTGGAAAACCAGCTTCACCACATCTGAAGTCTGCCTCACCCATCCCCATGGGCTACCATGCAACCGGAGTAGAATGAGTGGGAAAAACTAAAGCCGGAAGAAACTATTGTCTAAGGCATAGTTCTACCCTTCATTCTACGCATTAACAGCTTATGTTGGAGGGATAGAAGCTTCTCAGGCACCAAAAGTTTACTGGTCAGATATACTAGGAAGACTGTAAATGCGGCTGAATACGGTATTCCTAGAAGCACTTCAAATGGAAGCTCTGTGAAAAACATGCTTTGAGCTATAAGCATCGGATAGCTTGGAGGTAAAGCGTAGATGAATATTTGCAACGCCAACGGTAAACTTCTAACGTCACCATATATGACCATAAACATTGGAACCATTATCGGTATCTGCACAAACCCAACTAGAGAACCGGATATTCTGACGTCGCTACTTAAAGCCCCTATTATAACGCCTAGAGAAGTTGCGAAGAATATCGCTATGAGGAGGCTTATGAAAAGCATTACATAGCTTTCAAACGACGCCGTCGGAAGCTCTAGCGAAATGGTTAAACCTTCTTCAGCTACTATGGGAAGGCTGAAAATGCTTTGAAAATACACGATCAGCCCGACTATGAAGATGATTGTTCCAAGCATTGCTACGACCGCTGACCCTATAAGCTTACCCATTAAAATACTGTACCTGCTAATAGGTAGCGTCAGTAGGGTTTCAAGAGTTTTCTCCTCGTTTTCAACAGCCGTAGCAGTCGCAGCTATCTGCGCAACAGATGTCGAAACCAGCATTAAAACGATCGGAACTATTATCCCAGAGCTCATGAAGAACTGGTTAAATAGAACACCTGGTGAGACCTTAAGAACCCTATCCTTGACGACCGTGTAGCTTACAGTGGTTAACGGATTTAAAACGTCTTCAGGATTGACTTCAGGGCTTTTAGAAGATATGAAAGATTCTACTAAAGCTTTAGAGTAGGCGTTTAAAACATTTTCAACCACGGAGAAGATTCCAATGCTAGTTAAACCCGTACTTTTAACGATGAAGAATACGTTCACCTGAGCTTTTCTAAAGCTTGTGATGTTGGATTCAAAGCCGTTCGGCACAACCATCAAAATTCTAGTATCGCTACCTTTAAGCTCTTTAATCGCATCTTCAATCTCCAATGGGGGGAATTCAGATACATTTAAGCCAAGGCTACGTATGAAGCCCATAAATTCGCGACTCGTAGACGTCCTATCTAAGTCTATAACAGCTACTTTAATACCCTCCCTCGAAATCGTTTCAATAGAGCTTTGCATGATCGTAGATATCACCAAGCCGAGTATAGGCATTGTTAAAATTGGCGCCAGTAAACCTATGTAGATTCTAGGATCTCTTAGTAAATCCTTAATCTCCTTTTCAATTAGAGGAAGAAGGCTACCCAATATCTACCACCTTTATGAAGACTTCTTCAAGGTTTGAAGCATTCCAAAAAGTTTTAAGCTGATCTGGCGTACCTTCAGCTACTATTCTACCTTTATTTATTAATGCTACTCTATCACAAACGTATTCTACTTCAAACATGTTGTGGCTAGACATTATCACCGTTATACCATACTTGCTCGCATAATCTTTTATGAGCTTCCTTATGTAACTTGCATGTACAACGTCTAAACCCGCCGTAGGCTCATCGAGTATTGCCAGTTTAGGCTTCAGCATAAAAACCCTCGCTATCTGAAGCCTCCTTTTCATACCCTTACTATAGGTCTTGATCTTATCATGTATTTTATCGCCAAGCCCTGAAATATCGACGGCACGGTTAACGGCTTCCAAAGCCTCATTTTTAGAGCGAAAGTACACTCTAGCCATTATTGAAAGATATTCCAACCCAGAGAGGTTTCTATAAGCTCCGGCATCCTCAGCAAGATAGCCTATTATACGTCTTACATCAGTGGCCTGAGAAATAACGTCATATCCGAATATCTTCACGGAGCCCCTTGTTGGAAGTAAAAGTGTGGCCAGGATCCTTAGAGCAGTGGTTTTACCAGCACCGTTAGGCCCGATTAACCCGAAAACCTCCCCCTCCCTGACTTGGAAGGATAAGTCGTCTAAGGCTTTAGAAGACCCGAAAAGCTTTACGAGGTTTCTAACGTCTACGGCGACACCATTATTTACCGACATATTCAATAGATTGAGCTCTTTTAAGGGTAAAAGCTTTACTAAAATTGGAGAATCTACAACAATTTTAAAATTATTTCCAACATCTGAATATGAATTAAAACTTACTTTTGAAGAATAATGAATAATTTTTTGAAAAACTATTCACGAACTGTCATTTTCAACTCATATACTTTTTCACAACCCTCAAGGCCTCTAGGAATTCTCCACCCCTCTTGGTTAACACGTAAACCTTCATATCGCCTATATTCTCTTCTCTTAAAAGGCCGCGAGCTACTAGAAATCGCAGAGCCCTTTTCGCCCTATCAACTGGAAGCCCAGCACCGTAGGCTATCCTTGTTAAAGGGGATGGACCTCTTCTTAAAACTGTTTCCAATATATCGGAGTATATTTCATATTTTGTCCTTCTCTCACTCATGGCGTTATCAACTTCTAGGTTGACATTAAAGTGGTGGGGAAGGTAGCTTTTCAACTTTCACCGGTGTCTGAGCGAATAAAACACCCTCTTCCTTCTCCAACAACTCGGTATACTGTACTTCTCCAAGTACTCTACAACCAGACTCCACGTATATCTTTCTCGCGTAGATGTTTTTAGCCCTCGAATTCTCCTCCAACGTTAAAGTGTCAGCATAAACGTCTTCAACTCTAGCCCTCTCCCGCACAAGGACATTAACGCCTACTAGAGGCCCTCGAACCTCACCACGCCTACCGATCTCTATATAGTTAGCCTTCACACCCTTCGAAGTCTCTATCAACCCTCCGACTTTTACGGCGTCTAGAGCTTCAACCGTTAAAGCCTTCAGGGAGCCGCCAACATCAATGGATTTAACCTTAACATAACCACCTATTTCAGCTGAGCCGCCAACATCTAACTTACCGGATAGGTTTAGACTTCCCCCCACGTTTAGCCTACCGCCAACATTCACGTTTTCGCCTTTAGCGTCACCAGTTATTTCAACAGAACCGCCAACATCCACACCCGTAAATACGAGATCTCCGTCAACCTTTAAAGAGCCCCCGACGTTTATGCTCCCACCTTCACATCGGTTGGAAAGCCTCACAGCACCACCAACATCGATTTTGTTAAACTTAAGAGGGCCGGTTGATTCAAACGTCCCCCCTACGCGAATCGTCTTCTTCACCTCACCACCCTTAATTACAACCATGCCTCCAACGTCGATATCCTCAATTTTAACTTCAGCTTCAACTCTAACCGTACCCCCAACCGTTATCTTTTTGACCTCCACCAGCCCTCCTCCTCTGAAGGACCCGCCAACATCAATCCATAAGCCTTTCACAACGCCCTCAACGTCAACCGCTCCACCTACGTTAATATTCTCCATTTCCACATTACCAGACGCCTTATATGAGCCGCCAACCTCTACATCTAAGGCTTTTGTATCGCCTCTTACTTCAAGGCTTCCACCGACTCTAACCCTTTCAACGTTAAGGTTTTTTTCAACCATAACCTCCTTATCTACATCCAAAGTCTTCGCAGATAAGTTTCCGATTACGTGAAGCCCACCCTTTCTAATCTTCACCTTGTTAACCGATAAATCGCCCTCAACCGTAATATCGCCATCGCGTCCATCCAAAGACTCGGCTATAAGACCACAGTTGAAGAGGCATTCTCCCTCGCATCGTACGATACCTGAAACTGTAATGCTTTGCAACCCCTCTTCAGCTTTTATAGTTGAATCTCCGCCCACGTGCAGGTCTCCATCAACAAACCCTAATGTTGCAGTTGAACCGCGTGGAACAGATACGACTTTACGCACGATTACACCATTTCGATAATTTACCGGAAGATTCTATTAAAACTAAAGCACATGTAGAGGACGCCGATTGTGATTACAATAAGTTTCTAGAATTTACATTCGGCAAGTTGTCTCTAAGCCCTCCTCTTCTTTACCGGAGTCTAAATGAACCTTTCCATCGAACTTAACGTGTGAGCACGCGACCTTTAGCATCCTCTTCTTAACCTCGAAATACGCGTTGTCTAATAGAAAATTTTTAGGTTTAAATGTTTGAAGACTTCAATTGTAGGATGATTCTCGATGCCTGAGTCAACCTTTGAATACTCAACATTTAATCAAACCTTCTGGGTGTCGAGGACGCCAGTAAAAGCGCTCTACTCGATCGATTTTGAAATAGACCCGTCGAAAGAGCTGCTTAAGGGTGAGGAGGAGGTCAGACTTATTAACAAAACTTCCAAGGCTTTATCGAGGCTTATCTTCAACTGGGAGCCCGGAAAAGAATGGGATATGAAGGTAGGCCTTGACGGGAATACTTTGAAACCCATCTCGAAAGAGCCGATGCTTTTTGAACTTCCAGAGCCTCTCAAACCAAATGAGGATATTAAACTCTCGGTAAACTTCAGCTTTAAGCTTCCAGAGGATAGATATCTTAAGCTCCTCAACTTCCATCCCCGTATATGGTGGGGTTATCAGAGCCACGACGACTTCATGGTTAAAGTGAAGCGCCCGGAAAACTACGAAGTCTTAACAAGCGGACGATTCGATGAAAACTCAGGCTTCTACATGGCCAGCGATGTGAAGGATTTCGGGGTTGTGATTGCTAAAGATTTTCTAACAGCTGAGGGAGAGACGGGGGATGTAAAAGTTAAGGTGCTTTTCACGGAAAAGGGGAAGAAGTGTAGCGAGCCCCTGCTTGAGACAGCCCTAGATGCTATCGATTTCTACAGGGGAGTCCTCGGATTCTATCCTCAGCCAATCCTTTCAATAATTCCTGGTGTGGAAGAACCTATCGGTGGATACCCGTTTGCAACCAACATGATCGTAATACATGGTCAAGAGAGGTTTGAAGAGAAGCCTTTAGACTTCTGGAAGTGGATAGTAGCCCATGAAATAGGGCATCAGTATTTTGGAGAATACGTCTTAGAGGGGAATCAACCGGAATGGCTCTTGATAGGGCTTGGAATATACTTCGATAGAGAGTACTCAAGGCACCGTGGGTTGAGTCCGGAGATCCACCGAAGACTTATGCTACGCTATATCGAAGGTGTCCGAGAAGGCTTAGACACTACGGTAGAGCGGCCGTTGGAGCAGCTTACGGCAATAGGGTTTGACTTCAACAACATCGTCGTCCACGGTAAAGGCTTCTCCATAATAAGTGCCCTTGAAGTTGTCATCGGAAGGGAGGTTTTCATTAAGGTGTGCAGAAGGATACTTTCTGAGTTTAAAGGGAGGAGGCTGAAGGCTTCGAAGTTTCAAGAAATATGTGAAGAAGAATCGGGGCAAGACCTCGACTGGTTCTTCGGACAATGGCTTCGTACAAATAAATATCTCTCCTATAAGGTAGATTCCGTAGAGTGCACATGCCACGATGGGCATTATGTGACCACTGTTAGGGTTAAACGGCTGGGAAGTATAGAGATGTCCATACCCGTGGAAGCCCGTTTTGAAGATGGCTCCTCAGCGAGGAAGATGACGGATAGAGTGCTTCCAGCCAATGAATTAAAGTTTCAAAGCATTTCTCCGATAATCGACGCCCGCCTAGACCCTGACAGCCTCTTACCTCTAGTTTATCCTCCTCCGAAGCCTTCAGAGGCTGAAGTTGCGATGGAGGTGGTGAAGCTTTCCTGGGTAGGAAGTGGAGAAAAGGCGAAGGAGATTTATGAGAAAGCCTGTGAGGCTGGTTTAACTTATGGACCACACTGGTTTAAGCTTGGCTTAACTCTATATGATGGAAAGTTTTACAGGGAGGGCCTTGAAGCGTTTAAGAAGTCCGGAGAGCTAAGCGAGGAAACCGTATACATCTTCGCATCGACCGTTTGGCAGGGACATATCTGTGACCTTCTAGGGAGACGAGATGAAGCTTTAAAACTCTATCAAAAGGCTAAAGACATGAAATTTAAAGGGATGATACGGCATGATCAGTATGGCTTGCTGATCGATGAAAAATGGGTTGAAGAAAGGCTTAAAAGTCCATTCAGAAGAACAGACTAAGGTGGATTCTCCGACACGACTGTTTAGAGCTCTGCGGCATCACCACAATCCACGTTAGATAGTAGAGGTTTTAAGCCTACCTCACCCCATCATTATTAACCTTTTTATTCAAGCACTCCGAGTCGTATTTTAGGCGCTGAGTAATGAGGGTTAGAGTTAGACATAGGTTGTCTTATCCAGCTACTCTCCATGAATGGATTCTCCAGCTGGCAGGCGTCCCCCCTGAGGCGAATGGGCTTATAAACCGGTTTATACCGTTTAAAGAAGAGCATGTGAAGATGGCTGAGTTGTACGCTAAATACGGAGGGTATCCACCTTCATGGGACTGGGGGTCTGAGTTTCAAAAATTCATGATGATTGCTGAAAGCGTTGAGGATGGCTGCAGGTTTATTAAAGATGATGACGTTAGAGTGGCTTACCTGAGGCTGGCGGATTATATGAAGCCATACTTTGAGAATTATAGAAAGGTTTCTGAGGAGGCTATGGAATACTGTGAATACTGGAATGGCCTGATAATAGATGGAATTAAAGACATGTTGGACATGCTTGGCTTAAACCACGAGTTTAACTTGGACGTATACCATATACCTTATCCACCCCTCCCCCGTGGATGTGGCAAAGGAGGAGCGAATATACCGGGTGAGTCGGCCGTATACGTATGGGATGGATTGGACAACTTTAAAACAACATTCTACTACGCAGCCCTGTGGCACGAGGTTTTCCACGTACTACTAGGGAAGAGCTTGAGAGGGGGGCCAAGCCTTATTGGTGAAATCTTATGCATGCTTGTCCATAACTTACTCGAGTGTAAATACTTCCTGTCTAAGGATAGCTGGCAACCTCTCCTAATCTCGAAAATATCCTTCGACAAAATCAAATTTAAAATGAAGGATGTTATCGAAGGAATTAATCACGCGAAGGTTGAAAGAGAGGTTTTAGATGAATCCATACGCTTGAACGTTGAAGTCCCCGATATGACTCTGATTTTCGAGGGAAGGCTTACAAGTGGAAAAAGCCTCTATGAGTTGGAAGTGTTAGAGGCAGACCGCAAACTGATACTGGTAGATTATAGAGACGGTAGGCCCGTGTTCAGACTCCGTGTGGAGTAGAATTATTATACGCGTATGCAATAACGCATGGCTAGTGCGAATGGTGAAGGGTTTAAATGCCGATGGCGATCACACCGTCTCCATAAAGGTGGGTGGCGGATTTAGTCTATTTGGAGCAACAGCTTAAGCCGTGCATACTCCAAGGCAAACATAGAAGCCTAGATGATAGGCTTCAGACCATGAGCGTGGGATATATTATTCAACCCATTCTCCAGCTTCAACTTAATCTTCCTGTAAAATAAGATAGAGGCTTACCATCGCATAAACCCTATTTTAAAACATAATCCTTTTAACGTTGCTTAACTATCACTTAACTGAGTGACTATGCCTAAGAAGAGGAGGTCTAGAGGTCGTAGTAAGGGGACGAAGGGTAGGACCGAACTTGTAGAGTGCGACAACTGTGGAGCACTCGTACCTAGAGATAAGATTAAACGGGTTACAGTAAGAGTTTCACCTGTCGATGCACAGCTCGCCAAAGAGCTTAAAGCTAAGGGAGCATACATAAGCTCCTACACCACCGTTAAAAACTACTGCGTCTCCTGCGCCGTCCACTACGGGGTTGTAAAAGTCAGGTCTAGGGAAGAGCGAAAACTCATTAGGCCCTTAGGAAGGTAATAGCTATTTGGAAGTAAGAGCCCGATTTTCAAAGTTTAAGAGCGAGTTGCCAAGCTATGGTAGTATTTAATGTAGATGCGCTTATCGGCCATCCCCTGTCGAAGCATTTTTTCCCTGGATTTCAACCATAGCGGCTTCTAGCACTACCTGACCTATAAAAGGGAAGAGAGTATTTTACAGGAAAACCTCTATTAACAACTTCTTAGGAAGGTAAAGTTAGTGGTAAGGATTTGGCATATAAACGCCTCGTCAGAAAGTTGACGGTTGAAAACATCTGGATGTATGTGTTAAGGATGCTGCTGGAGAGACCACTTTACGCTTACGAGATTAGGAATATCCTTAAGAGTAGATTCGGCTTCAACGTGGCAACGATAACCACTTACATGGTCCTATACAAGATGGAGCGGGAAGGTTTAATCAAGAAGAGCACTAAAAGAGAAAGTACTCGAAGACAGTATTACGAGATTACGCCACTCGGCTTGAAAACTTTAAAAGATGGGCTTTCATTTCTCGAAAAAACCCTTAAAAATTTAACACTACCTGAGTCTCCTATAGGCATAGACAATCCTCTGAATGATCGTGACAAGTGATAGAATTGCTAAAACCCAGATACCGATTTCTATGACATTTAAAAGCCCTGATATAGCTATTATTAAAATCCGCTCTCCTCTTTCGATAAGGCCGACTCCTGACATTTCCAACCCTAAAGACTCCGCCTTAGCCCTCACATAACTCGTTAAAAGTGAGCCTACTAGCGATATAATACCCGGCTCTATCGACACTCTTCCACTCAACATTAAACCCCCTATTATAGCGGAGTCCGAAAACCTATCTATAGTAGAGTCTAGGAAAGACCCTAAACGATCCGCTGTACCAGCCGCTCTAGCTACAGCACCATCAAGCATATCGAAAAAACCTGAAAGTACGACTAGGATTGAAGCCGTGTAAAGTCCCAACTCTCCTCGAACACTATACATTAAAGCGCCAAGCACGGCTACTATTAAACCCATGAAGCTTAAGTATTCAGCCTTAAAGCCGAATTTGACCAATGGTCTCGCTAAAATACTTGTAAACCTTTCAACGACAACCCTTATCCTATTCAACATACCGTTAGATACAACTGTCAAGCTACTATTATAGTTTAAGACGGCCTCTACATGGCTAATACGTCTCGAAGATTAAAGACAGCCACTTCCCCGAATTTTAAAATAGGGGCCTATTACGACCCTCTTTAAAAAATCACAGCGAAAATTCTCGGAGCAATCTTTATAAAAACATCTTAATTTAATTAAACATGCCCGGGGTAGCTCAGCCTGGTAGAGCTTCCGGCTGTAGACCTCGCCATAATTGGCGTAGGTCACTCAGCTTACCAGGCGGACAGAAACCGGAGTGTCGTCGGTTCAAATCCGGCCCCCGGGACTTAAATTCTCCCATGAAGGTGTAAGAACTACGGAGGCTGTTTGAAAAGGTTTCCCTCCGAGTTATACATGGATCATATGGATACGTATCTGCTAAGTCTTATAATGACCTAAGCTAGAATTATTGAATCGGGTGGAACTGTGATAGTTGACTGCCATGTTCATAGTTTAGGTGTTGAAAATGTTGATGCTATTTTAAAAGGTATGGATAAGGCCGGGATAGATAAAGCAGTCATACTTTCACCATACCCATCACCCTATATGGGCAGAGAGGAGAGGATAATCCCGAGAACGGCGGCGGGCGTTACTCGACATCTAGAGTTCAGCTATCCAAACGTTACATCTGAAAAACAGAGGGAGGCTGTGGAGTTTATAGCGAGAATTCAAAGGGAGGCGTCTGATAGGGTTATAGGCTTCATCTGGCTTGAGCCAAGGCTTAAAGATGCCGTTCAAATCCTAGAATGGGCCATCACATCCAAAGAGTTGAAGGGGGTTAAAATGATACCTGACCACTGGTACCCCTACGATGAATTCATGTACCCAATCTACAGGAAGGCTGAAGAGCTAAATATTCCAATACTATTTCACTCTGGAATACTATACGGCTTTAAAGATTCTTCAAGATTCTGTAGACCAGTAAACTATGAAGTTCTGCTGAGTTTTCCAAAGCTTAGATTCGCCTTAGCCCACGTAAGCTGGCCGTGGGTGGACGAGTGTATAGCCGTATGGGGGAGGTTTAGAGCCGCTCTTGAAGAAGTTGAGGGTGAACGTAAAGAAGTTCAAATGTTTATAGATGCTACACCGGGAACACCGTTGATATATCGGAAAGATGCCCTTCAGAAGGTCATGGCCTTCGGTGCTGAGGATTACGTTATGTTTGGCACCGACTGTACAGCGGGTAGACTAGAATATGGGAAATACCATGTTGAAAGGGACTTAGCCATTCTACGTCAAGTCATAGGCGTGTCAAAGGATACGGTCGATAAATTCCTAGGTAAAAATGCACTGATGTTTCTAGGCTTAAAGTAGATGGGGGTTTAACGTTGAAGTGGGAAGAGCTTACAGCTGACGAGCTTGCAGAACTCTCTAAAAGGGACGACATGGTGGTTGTAATTCCAATAGGCTCTCTTGAGAAGCACGGCCCCCACCTCCCTCTTGGAACAGACGGATTAACGGTTTACGAGCTAGCCTTAAAAGCCTCTGAAATAGAGCCCTGTATAATACTGCCACCACTATTCTACAGCTACGTAGCAGATATGCGTCAATTTCCCGGCGCTATAAACATAAGGGAAGACCTACTTCTCAACCTCCTAGAAAACATATGTGAGGAGGTTTCCAGAAACGGTTTCAAGAAAATACTCATAGTAAACGGCCACGGGGGAAACGTAAGCCTCCTGAGGCTTTTCACAGCCAGTAGACTTACCAGGAGAACAGATTATTCGCTGTATGTTCTAGCTGAACCCTGGGCTTTTGAACAGAAGGTTTTACAGGAGATAAAGGAGACGGAGGAAATAGGGCATGCATGTGAAATAGAGACGAGCTTCATGCTCTATCTTCACCCCGAGCTTTGCAGAATGGAGCGTGTTAAACCAGCTAAAACCAAACCTAGACCTTTAAGCGGCATACCGGCTATCACACCGGTAGATTGGGTTGTCTACTGCCCAGAGGGATATGTAGGCGACCCTAGTAAGGCGACTAAGGAGAAGGGTAGAAAGCTCGTAGAAGCCTTTATAAACGGACTCGTTGAAACAATTAGAAAAATAAAGGAGGATAAAGTCGTAGGTGAAACTGTAAAGCTTCTAGGCCTCGATAAACTCTAAATTTCATACTTCTCCAAGAATTTTTTACCGCGCTTTATGGATTCTACAACTTCAATACCCGTTTCATCTTCTATAGCAAACCAGCCTTTATAGCCTATTTCCCTTAAAGCGGCTATGTAACTATCCCATGGGACGAGGCCTTCTCCAACCGTAGCTCTCTTAGTCTTAGGATTATGATCCTTAGCATGCGTGTGAACTATCCAGCTTCCAAGCGTCTTAACACCTCTGACAACTTCATCAACTCCGAAATGTAGCATATTAGCCGGGTCATAGTTCACCTTAAGAGCACTACTTCCAACGTCTTCTAAGAAGTCTTTTAACACGTTGGCGGGCTCCATACCTGTTTCTATGCAGAAGAATGCGCCGACGTCTTCACCATACTCAGCTATTTCAGACACGCTTCTCTTTATAACAGCATACACCGGGTTATTTTTATCTCTGGGGATTCTACCCGGATGCGTTGTAACAATCGGCGAACCCATATCAGCCGCCAGCTTTAAAGCCTTCTTAGTCTTCTCAATACGCTTATCCAACCCCTCCTCCTCATCTAATCCTCCGAATCTAGTTGGACCGGAAAGTTGAGCACAGAAGCCGGATATTTCAAGCCCATAGGATTGAACAAGCTCTCTGATTTCAAATCTAAGCTTGCTGTCGCATCTATCCGGGTCTAAGACGCAAGGCAGTGTTGGACTATAATCTACACACCACAATTGAACACCTTTAACACCTATCTCAGCCGCAGTTCTAAGCTGATCTTCCAGAGTTTTAATGTCTGGGGATGCTCCTAAAGACCATAGAGCTAAACCTATCTTAAGCCTACCCATATGTATCGGTAGAATATGCTCTAACGTGTAATATAAGCTTCATCTAAATAAATCGAAGACATACAACGTCGAGTTGGAGAAAACTAGATGAAGAAGAGCCTATGCTCTTTCTCAGCCATTCTGGAGAAGTGTTCGTGCACTATCTTCCATACGCCATCCCTTTTAAGAAGCACCACAGACACCCTCGATTTTATATCAAAGTCCAACCGTCTAATCCTACCTCTATAAGCTATGTAGAAGCTTGCTACAGCCACGTCACCTAATACGTCTATACGCCAACCACTCACCTCATACTCATATTTTACAAGAACCTTCAAAGCCTTAGCCTCTTCATTTAAAGCGTTTTCACCCTCCAATCTAGTAAAGGGAGGCCAATCGTCAAATTTAGTATAGAAGGTTTTATCAACAAGCTCTTCAATAGTCTTAGGGTCTCTATTCTTTATAGCCTCTATCCTCTTTAAAACAACATCCATAACGGCCTTCTGCTCAGGAGTTAGAAGCTTAACCTCCTCCTTAAGCTTGGCTCCACACCTAGAACAGTAGTTATCTTCCGCTGAAACTTGATACCCACACTTCGGACAGTAAGGCATCCCTTACACCCCAGCGTAATGACCAAAATTACAAGCACTCCTCCTCTGTATAAGCGTTTACCTCTGAACCCTCTAACTCATGAGAGCTAAAGACGTTTATCTTAAGCTGGTGTTCTCTTGAGTTGAAGATTAAATTTAAGCTATTATTAGGCTGATAGTTTCTTTTGAGGTGTTGAAGTATGCCTATTGTACACGTCTATATGTGGGCTGGTAGAAGTGAGGAAGTTAAGGAGAAGCTCATAGAGGATTTGACCAAAGTGTTTGTAAATCTAGGTATACCAGCTGAAGCAGTCACCGTGGTCATCCACGACATCCCTAAGACAAACTGGGGGATTGCGGGTAAACAAGCATCAAAGATTAGACCTTAACGAGCCGGTGGATCCTTTATGAGCGAAAAACCCATTATAGCTATACCTGAGGGGCCGTTTAAGCCGACATGGGATTCTCTGAAGCAGTATAAAGTCCCCGAATGGTATATGGATGCTAAATTCGGAATCTTCATACACTGGGGAGTTTATTCAGTACCAGCTTTTGAAAACGAATGGTATCCTAGGAACATGTATATAAGGAATAGCCCTGCGTATAAGTATCACTTGGAAAACTACGGGCCACATGATAAATTCGGCTACAAGGACTTCATACCCATGTTTACGGCTGAGAAGTGGAATCCTAAGGATTGGGCAAAACTATTCAGGAAAGCAGGGGCCAAGTACGTTGTAATCGTCGCTGAACATCACGACGGCTTCGCCATGTACGACTGCAGCTATACTAAGTGGTGTGCGGCTAAAATGGGCCCCAAGCGGGACATAGTGGGCGAGTTGGCTGAAGCGGTCAGGGAGGAGGGGCTATTCTTCGGCGTCTCATATCACCGTGCTGAACACTGGTGGTTTTTTGAAGGAGGCATGGAGTTTGAATCGGACGTCAGAGACCCGCACTACTTCGACTTCTATGGACCGGCACGCCCTCACAGTACGCAACCGGATGAGGCGTTTTTAAACGATTGGCTTAAGCGGGCCTGCGAACTTGTAGACAAGTATAAACCGCAAATATTTTGGTTCGACTGGTGGATTGAACAGCCCGCGTTTGAACCATATCTGAGGATGTTCGCCACCTACTATTATAATCGGGCGAGACAATGGGGCGTTGAGGTGGTGATAAACTATAAACATAAAGCTTTCCCAGACGGTGTTGCTGTGTTAGACGTTGAAAGAGGTAAACTCGACGACATATATCCATTATTCTGGCAGACCGATACATCGATCTGTAAGAAGTCGTGGGGCTATATAAAAGACCATGAGTATAAATCTACGGACTCAATAGTAGACGATTTAGCAGACATAGTGAGTAAAAACGGCTGCCTACTCTTAAATATAGCCCCTAAACCTGATGGAACAATTCCGGAAGAGCAGCGGCAAATCTTACAAAGCATTGGCCAGTGGTTGAGTATAAACGGGGAGGCCATATATGCCTCTAGACCGTGGAGAGTCTATGGAGAGGGGCCGACTAGAGAAGTTGGTGGAGAGTTTAAAGAAGAGAAACGCCCACCCTTTACTGGTAGGGATATACGTTTTACAACCAAGGGTGACGTGCTCTACGCTATTATTCTAGACTGGCCCAGCAATGAAGCAGTTATCCAATCGCTCAGCACAAACTTAAGACTTTACAACCACGATGTTGAAAGCGTACAGCTACTCGGATCTGAAGAGAAGCTAGAATGGACCCGCGACGAAAATGGCTTAAGGGTAAAAATGCCCACTAAGAAACCCTGCGATTACGCTTTTACGTTGAAAATTTTAAGGAGAAAGTGAAGCTTATGCATTATGAGATATGATGCATAAAACTCCCATAGATTAGTATAGAAGGTTTCACTAACTCTACAACCTACGCCTTCCTTTTTATTTTCCCATAGACCTTTAGCGTTGAAGTTCTACTGTATTTTCAAGCAACTCTAAATGAACAGCTTAGGGTATTTTCACCAAGTCTAAGTTCTTGAAGAGGCTTTGCATACCATATCTCTTTAAAGCCTGCCATAGTATCGTACATATAAGCTGTTCATATGTGAAGCCGGCGGCTCTAGCCGCTTCAGGTAGACATGAATGGGCTTTGGGATCCGGTATTAACCCAGGTAGCGGGTTTACCTCCAATACGTGCGGCATACCGTTTTCATCTAACCTCATATCTATCCTACAGAAGTCGCGGCAGTTCAAAACTTTAAACGTCTTCACGGCAATTCGTTTAATCCTCTCTTCGAGTTCTCTAGTTAAGTTTGCAGGGCATTGAAATATCTCTAAAGGTTTACTGGGCGTATCCCAAACCCATTTAGCTTCATATGAGTATATTGGGTTGGCGCCTTCCGGCAACTTATCAACGAGTATTTCAACGATTGGTAGTACTACGGGTTTTTCATTCCCTATTAAGCCCACCGTAAACTCCCTACCCGGTAGAAACTCCTCGACTAGGGCTGGCTGCTTGTAAGTCTTTATAAGCCAAGAAACCTTTCTTCTAAGAGAATCTTCATCCTTAACTAGAGAATCGTTTCTAACACCTTTACTAGAGCCCTCTGCTAAAGGCTTTACAATAAGTGGAAATTTAAGGCTTTTACGCAACTTATCGTCAGCTCTCTTAAAGACTTGGAAGTTTGTAGATGGTATACCGTTGGCCTTTAAAACCCAATTGGTTAAAGCTTTATTCAAAGCTACGGCTAAAGTCTCCGGACCCGACCCAGTGTAAGGTATATTCAGCATTTCAAGCATCGCCGGAATATGGGATTCGCGGCTTTCCCCCCGTAAACCCTCAGCTATGTTAAACACTATATTGGGTTTTAGAGACTTCAGTTTAAAGTAGGCTTCTTCATCAGCTTCAATCCTAACAACGTCACATCCGCCCATCTTTAATGCTTCAGCTATAGCGGATACAGTGGTCTCTTCATCGAATTCAACGTAAAAGTCTTCAGGCAACCCCGGAGTAATCTCTCTCCTAAGATTATACGTCAATCCTACTCTGAGGGACATAGGGGGGTAATCCCCTCACGAGCATCTCATTTTCACGCGGTTGGGGATACACGTAGATTTTACCCTCGTAGTTCCTAAGCACAACCTTATCGTCATCTATACTTATCACATAGTTGGGCTGAAGTGGAATCTTCCCGCCACCGCCTGGAGCGTCTATGACATAGCGTGGTACAGCTAAACCAGAAGTATAGCCTACTAAGGCTTCTATTATCTTAATACCGGTCTCCACTCTAGTTCTAAAGTGGTATGTTCCCTTGACTAAGTCCATTTGGAAGAGGTAGTACGGTCTAACGCGGATTTTTAAAAGCTTTTGGACAAGCTTCTTCATAATCTCTGGGTCGTCATTAACCCCTCTTAAGAGAACCGACTGATTCCCTAGGGGAATCCCCGCGTCTGCAAGAAGACCGCAGGCCCTCTCACTCTCCTCTGTTATTTCACGTGGGTGATTGAAGTGGACGTTTACATAAACTGGATGATACTTCTTAATTATATTGCATAGTTTTTCTGTAACTCTCTGTGGGAAAGTGCACGGAATCCTAGAGCCTATCCTCAGTATTTCGACGTGTGGAATAGCCCGTAACTTTTTAAGTAGAAACTCTATCCTATCATCTGGCAACATTAACGGGTCGCCGCCTGAAAGCAGGACATCCCTAATAGATGGATTGTTTCTGACATACTCGATCTGCTTCAAGTACAAGTCTAACGATGGATTAAGCGTAGATTTACCTACCATTCTCTTCCTCGTACAGAATCTGCAGTAAGTTGCACAATTCTCTGAAACGCACATGAGAACCCGATCGGGGTATCTATGGACAAGCCCAGGTACTGGACTATCAGCCTCCTCATTCAGCGGGTCTTCAACACCATAGGTGTCCTGGAGCTCTAAAGGACTTGGAACACACTGCTTCCATATTGGATCGCCAACTTCTTCAATTAGGTCGAAGTAATACTTTGATATTTTCATCGGATATTTCGCTACAACAGCTTCCAAGGGCTTTACATCGATTTTAAACCTGCTGAGAAGCTGTTTTGGATGGGTTATACATTCTGAAAGAAGCCGCTTCCACTCCTCCACCATCTACTTATGCGCCTCTACGTCTCAGGAGATTCGAAACCGAAGCTGTATTTAAATCTTTTCATTAAAAACTCTGTTAAAACTCTATTAATTCATCGACACAAGCTCCAAATAATTCATTTTGCAATTAGAAAAACGCACAAGTTAAAGCAGAGAAGCTGCATCATTGTACTCTAAACGTGGATACAGTCTATAGTCATATCACAACCGATTAAGGTTTAAATGTAATCTAATTTCCACACTACGGTCGGTTTTAAAACTTGAAAGGAGTAAATTTATATCTGGATTTGAATATTTCAGTTTGGGTGTGCTTATGAGAAAACAAGAGGTTTTGGCTAGGCTTAGGGATTGTGTTGTTAATTTGGATATTGATGGTGTTAAGAGGGCTGCTAGGGAGGCTTTAGAGGCTGGTGTTACGCCTTATGAGGCTATTATGGAGGGTATGGCTAAGGGTATGGAGGTTGTTGGTCAGAAGTATGAGGCTGGTGAGTATTTTCTTGCTGAGCTTATAATGGCTGGTGAGACTATGAAGGAGGGTTTATCCGTCTTAGAGCCCTATATGAAGACTGGAGATATGAAGCACATAGGCAAAGTCGTCATAGGTACTGTTGAGGGCGATCTACATGATATAGGTAAGAACGTTGTGATAACGCTTCTAACCGCTTCAGGGTTTGAAGTTATAGATTTGGGTGTAGACGTGCCTGCTGAGAAGTTTGTAGAAGCCGTTAAACAGTATAAGCCTGACATAGTGGCAATGTCTGCACTGCTCACAACGACAATGGTTAACATGGCTAAGGTTATAAAAGCCCTAGAACAGGCAGGATTAAGAGATAAAGTGAAGATCATAGTTGGAGGAGCACCTTTAACGGAAGAATACGCAAAACAGATAGGCGCAGACGCATACGGAAGAGACGCAGTAGAAGGCGTAAACATATGCAAAAAATGGGTATCCAAGAAGTGACGGCGAACACCCTTTTTATTTATATTTGGAGAAAAGATTTTTAGAAGTGGAACGTTACCGTAATTGTCCTTTCAGGAGTTAATGAAATAGTTTCCTTAAAGATTACTTCGATAAGATTGTCTTCCCTAGGTTTTATGTAAGCCTCAACAGCTCTCCCAGCAACTAAAACTTCTACTTTAACCTTATCCGCTTCAAATTTTGATGGAGGCTCTAGAACCATACTCTTAAGGTTTAATTCACCATAGTTCAATTTAACCACGTTTTGTTGGGAATTGTTATCTCTCCTCTGGGTAAATGTTCCCCAAGCTCCGTTGGCGGCGAAAATCGCTTTAAATGAATCTTTTAAAACCCTAGGCGTGAAAGTTATCCGTTTTTCAGCGGCATTGTAGTCGAATCCCTCTAAAGCCATTAAGAGGGCCCATACGTCCATAGCTCTATAGTAGTGTCCACCACACTCTAAATGGTTCCACGTTAAACCGGCTTTAGCATACCTCTCGTATACGTTTTTAGCGATCATTAAGCCTTCATCTATAAAACCCTCTTGGATGAGTAGGCTGGCGAAGGCGTATTCAGTGCCAGTCCAAGGTGTATCAGGCTGACTTCCTATATTCCAAGGCATACCGACTTCATTAGGATATGTCATATCGCTGTTTAAAGCGGGTCTTTTACCGATCTTGGGATAGGATCCATTTATAAGCCCTTCATCAAATTTCACGTTATACTTTAGGATTGCCTTTAAAGCCGATAGAACTTTATCCTTTTCACATATCGGTGAGAGAGCCGTTAAGTTTGCATACCACTGCCCACAAAGCTGATCCGTCATACAGCCTTCATCCTTCAAACCGCTCAGGGGATCGCTCCAAAGGTTGAAGTACTCACCATTCCAAAGCATGTCGTTAAAGTTTTTCAGAGCTTCTTCACGAATGGCTTTAATTCTACTAGCATAATCTTTATCTTCTAAGACTTCAGCCATTCTTTGAACTGCTTCAAGGGCTGCAAGCCATATTCCACAAACGTAGGCAGAATAGCCTAAGAAGCTCCATACGTCGTACGTTTGAAAGCCCATAGGTGTGCTTAAAACACCCCTCATGAATTCAAACCCTGATGGAGCGTAATGATATGGAAGCTTCCTACCGGCGGGATCCATAGTCTTCAGAACGGTATCTAAAGCTTCTTTAACGCTCCTCCAAAGCCTTTTCAGATAATCTTCATCCCCTGTCCATAAGTAGTCTCTGTATACTAGGAGCGCGTACTTAGGCATCAGGTCAACCATGTGGTATGCATCGACTTCTTTAAAAGTCCCAGGGAAGAGGTGAGGTATCCGACCTTTAGGGTCTAAACCCGTTTCTTCAACTGTTTCGAGAAGAGCCTTCTTAAGCATACTAGGATCCGATAGAATTCTCGGATTTTTCAAGGCCTTCCTAGCAAAGACGATTCTATTTTCAGGAAAACCTAAAACGTACTCTTCATACCTCGGATTTTCAGGATTAAGTTGAAAGTTTGCCGTCAGTTTCAACTGGGTCTTTTCAAGCTCTGGGAAGAGCAGAGCTATTGGTATGGAGCCGTAAAAGGTTACGTCTAACGTTTCAAGACCACAACACCCAGGTCCACCCTCCCAAACGGCAAACGTCCCATCTTTTGAATAGAAGCTACTTTTAATAAGGGTCGTAAGCTGGGCAGATACGGCATCCACCACCCAGTAGTCTAAACTGGTATCGTATAGCGTTTTATGGAAACACTCCGTCATCCTTCTCAGCATTTCCAAGTTTTCTACAACGTAAGCATCGACTTCTAAAGCGTCTTTAAACCAGTTTTCATACATATGCCCGATGAGGTTGCCTCTGGTGTCTATGTGATTTGGAAAGAACCAAGATAGTATAAACGCCACCTCTCTCACTTCACCTGGTTTAAGAGTAGTTTTAGAGCATAAAAGCCCGTAAACGCTTTCTAAACTAGAGGCTTCTAAAGCTTTAGAGCTTAAACAACCATCACTTCTAAAATCAACCCACATTCTTTTAAAATGCTGACCTTTAGCAGGTAAACACGGTTCGAAGGAGGCGCTGGGATCCAATACCGTTAGAACCATAGACCCCCTATATGTTGGATCAGTCTCCGGTATTCCCTCAGCCGTCATGTAAATAGAGACTCTATCGGGTTTCTTAACAACCCTCTGAACGTATTTTCTATTGCTAATCGGTTTTCCTATGGGATTTTTTAAACACGATAAGAGACTTACTTCAACAGCCTTATCCGTGGTATTGTGAATTCTAAATACGAATATGGCTGTTGGAATACTGGAATTCTTCACATCGCCCGGTATGAATGGGGAGAAGGCTTCAAGCTCAAAATCCATTGTAAGAAGCGTGTCTATAAAGCGTAGTTTGGCAAGTGGATACTCGCCTACGTATTCTATAGATTCTACACCCTTAACCCATGGGAGCGTATATAAGTCGTATCCAAGCTCAGCATCCACACACCCAAACCTTAAAAGACGTATTAGAGGTCCCCCATTTTCAAACTTCCACCTTATTGCAAAGAATAAACCGTTTGGATCCATATACTCTTCCTTACCATCCTCCCAAGGCGCACCACCGCAACGCCAAGGCTTATTATTGAATATTTACCACTCGTAAAACCTTCCATCAGGTCTTATCTCAAAACTACCAGTCCCTATGCCTCCTAGAGGTATACCGGATTCTGGTATTGGTTTAACAACGTACCTCATAAAGAGTACCGTGTAAAATATTAGGTGAATGAATGTGAAAAATTTTTCCCTAAAGCTATACGCGGATTAAATCGTACTGAAGACTGCCCAATCCAAGCTTTGAAGCCGCCTCCAATACCACGTAGGGAACCGGCTCTCCATCTTTACGGGCGAAGTTCAACGGCTCCCAGAGATTTATCTGGTCTAATTTATCCACTCCTATGTTCATGATTTTCAATTCTTCAGCCGCTGAGCCCGGTATTCCAGGGGAATCTCTGATAAGGTCTATAGACGCCTTATCTATCGCTACAGGGTCTTTTGACGCCAAAACCCCCAGGTCTGGAACCATGGGAATATCGCTGTATGTAAAACAGTCGCAATGCGGCGTTATATCGTATGCTAAATTTATGAAGCCGACTTTGCTGGGTGTAAAGTATTTAACCACACCATATGCTGCATCCGCTACGGCGAGACCGAACTCTACTTGAGTCCTATGTCTTTCACGGAAAACTGAAATGGCGCCTTCAGGACATATACTCCAGCATCCACATCCCAATAGACAATTCTCATGATCTATGCGCGCTTTACCGTTTACTATGGAAATGGCGTCCTTTGGACAGAATTTAACGCATAAGCCACATCCATTACACTTATCCTCTTTAACATAGGGAGGACTCTTCAAATGTATTAGAGCTTTAGTGGTTTTATTGACGCAGCCAACAGCTATGTTTTTTATAGCTCCACCTAACCCAGTTCTAGGATGCCCTTTAACGTGGGCTAACGATATCAAAGCATCTGCTTCCGCTAAAACCGGAGGCAAGTATATCTCCTTTAAAACTAGACCGTTAACTTTCACTTTAACCCCTTCAAGGCCTTTTAAACCATCCGCTATTATTATAGGTGCACCGACCGTCTCATTAGTTAAACCGTTGAGCGCCGCCACTTCGATACACTTCAACGCATCCCCTCGGCTTGATGTCAAGTCTAAACCAGTTGTATCTGTTACAAAGGGTGAGGCGCCAAGCTCTTTAACCAATTCTACGACAGCCCTCACGTGTTTAGGTCTTATGTAAGTGTGACCGTACCTCTCCCCTATGTGGATTTTTATCGCTACGACGTCGCCTCTACCGACTGTAGAGTCTAATTCCGCTTCTCTGAAAATACGTTTAATCTTATGGACTAGAGATTCCTCCTCCCTCTTAGCTCTAGAAGAGCTGAAGTAAACTTTAGCTACCACAATTTACCAAAAGAAGGCACGAGGTTATTTAAGGCTTAGGACGTAGAATTTACGAGATACGCACCTCTACGTATACATCGTCAGGTATTCTAACCCTCATAAGCCTTCGAACAAATCTCTCATCAGCTGTTATGTAGAAGAGCCTTTTATGAATCTTCATGACCCATTTATCGAACGTTTCACTCCCCTCTCCACATGGAGATTTACGTGTAACGACCTTAAGCTTCTTAGTTGGAAGAAATATGGGGCCTGACACTTTAACGCCCGTTTTCTCAGCTATGTCTTTAATCTCACTGCAAACTTCTTCTAGCTTTTTCAAATCTGTAGATGCAAGTTTTATCCTGGCTTTTTGAACCATAATGGCTCAGCAACTAGATTGAGATATATGACTAATATTTAAAGTTTCTAAAAAGCATCCGTGAAAAATCTACGTACGTCTTCCTCAGATACGGCTCTGGGGTTGTTTTCAAGGTTACGTCTATACTGCATAGTATTGGCTATGAAGGCGTCTACTTCGTCTCCTCCAACGCCGAGACTTCTAAGGTTTGTAGGAACCTTAAGCTCAGTTTCAAGTTTAACTATTTCTTCAACCAGCTTATTTACCGCTTCATTGAAGCCCTCGTACTCGAAGCCTAGATGTTCTACAAGTCGTAGGATTTTATCCGGTACTTCAGGGGCATTAAACTTCACCGCTAATGGTAGGAATATCGAGTTGGCTAGGCCGTGGTGAATCCCATGGTGTGTCGTGAGGTAGTAGCCTAACCCATGAATAACTGTAGTTCCAGCACAGTTTATAGCCAATCCTCCTAAGAGGCTTGCATAATGTAAACTATCACGGGCCTCAGGTTTACGTGAAGCCTCTCTTAAATCACTTAAGATGATCTTTATAGACTCTAAAGCAAACATGTCTGAAAGTGGTTGAGAAGATTTAGACCAGTATGCCTCAATAGCGTGGGAGAGAGCATCTAACGCCGTATATACAGTTAAACTTACAGGCAGATGCTTAAGTACATCTGGGTCTACTATTGCGATTTTAGGAATAAGAGGATAACCGGCAACTACGACCTTCCTCTTAGCCGTTAAATCCGATAGAAGGGCGTATCTTGTGACTTCACTACCAGTTCCACATGTCGTAGGTATTGCAATTATTGGGAGGACTTCATCTTCAACAACGTAAGGGTGAACGTAGCCCCTAACACTTCCACCTTTAGCAGATAACAGTGCTATGGCTTTAGCGGCATCCATAGCGCTTCCACCTCCAAAACCGACTACAACGTTTATGTTTAAACTTCTACTGAGGGATGAGCCGGATTCAACTGTTTTAATCGATGGGTTTTCTTCGACTTTATCAAAGACGAAGACTTTAACGCCTGAATTCTCCATATTAGAGGTTAATAGCTCTATGTATCCGTGTTTCCTTGCGAATACTCTACCAGTTACAAGTAGGGCTTTATCACCTAATCGGCTTACGTAGTTGCCAAGCTCCTGAAGCCTACCTCTACCAAATACTATCTTAGTGGGCGTGTAGAACGTGAAAGAGCTTATCATATGTTATAGCTTACGCGGGGAGAGTTTAAAGTTTTTAAGCCTCTCTAACGTATCGGTTATCTGCTTATCTAAAGGTGGATGTTTTCGAATCCTACGCCTTCTAGCCGGGTATGGTCCTACAACCGCAAGCGCCTTTTCAGCCAATTGGTCAAGTTCTCCCTCCTTAAAAGAGTTCCAATTATCGTAGTGTTTAAAAGCCGTTGGATTTATCCAACTTGGATTGAAATACCTGAGGGCTGATGGAGCTATACATACGCATACCACGTCAAGCGTCCTATGGAGACTTAGAGGACACGTGAAAACTCTCTGAGGATCTATAAGATTTTCAACCTTTAAGCTTGGAGAACTACTCGCTAATTCCGCAAGAAGGGAGGAGGTTTTCAAAATCACATACTCAACTACTGCATATGCTACATCGAAGGGGTTGAATTTTGAAGCAGCTTCCCTAGATAGGGCTTTTTCATGCACGTGGATATGGCAACCTTCACCAGACCATTTGACGAATATGGATTCTTTAACACCCATGTCTCTGAGAAAGTCTACAATTATCTCGGCAGCCTTTATAGTTGTCCCCCAATCTGAAAGTACGTTATCTATATCCCATGAGGGTGTGCATGCGACGATATTGTAATCGTCATAGACATCTTCTCTAACGTTAATTTTCCGGTAGACTCTAGCTGAAGCGTAAACGCTTCTCAACATAGCCCCCTTAAAAACTTTCAACCTTTCAAAGTCCTTCAAGTCTCTCAAAATCAGGGGAGAGCCAGAATCTCCATATCTACGGAAAGATCCATCGGTATAGTATGCGGCAATCCACCTATCTCTTGAGAATGTTAAAATCTCCCTGATAACTTCTGGTTTGGAGTAGTGTGTGGAAGCTAGGTCTGAAAGACCGTGGTTCAAAGTTGTGCAGGAAATTTTAAATGGTCTCCGATTATTGTCTTTTATTGACAGGATTCTGTCAATCCGCTAATAGCGAACAAATTGAATATGTAAGTTCGCTCTAAGTATAAAGAGCCACTGTCGGTGTTACAGTAGCAGTTTCTGGGGAAAGACGTTTTCAACTGTTGCGTAGATGGGCGTGCAGTACTCTTCCAACCGCATCCACTCTGAAGACTGTAATTGCCTTTAGAGCTTAATCGTTCAACCGGCACTCGTATGCATAGTTTACGTACTCTTCACTAATACTGTCTTGAAATATATCGGAAAAAATAATATGGGAAGTACGTCCCTATTTAGAGAGCTCAGAAATTATCTGTTCTATGATGTTCTTAGCCTTCTTAAGCCTATCTAAAGTCATGGTTAAATAGTCTAAGCCTTCATCTGTTATCGTGTAGACGCGTCTAGCAGGTCCACTTTCCTTAATCTCCCAATTTGAAATTAGAAGCCCCTGATGCTCCATAATCCTTAAAAGCCCATAGACTAGAGGCTTTGGAACATCTATGTCAAACTTATCTTTCAACGTTTGCTGAATCTCACCTCCATGTGTCGGCTTGGATTTGACTATGCTTAAAATCGCTATATGGAGAAGACCTCTAAGAGGAGCTCCCTTAAATTCGATAAACGGCCCCGGAGGCATAGGTGGATGGGGGTGATGTGGATGCCCACATCTTTTAGGAACCATCACATCGTGTTTTTCCTCTTCACCCAAAAAGATCCCTATTTATGTATAAAATATATCTAGGTATAAAAACTTTACTACTATCTCATCAACTTTGAAAACCTATGATCATTAAGGCAACGGTAGGTGGTTGGAGATGTTGCAGTTCATCTATGATGTAGATGGAGGCCGCATGCTTATAGCTGTGAGCGGCTTACTACGACTACATCCTTATGGAATTTCCTCCTCCCTAGACTTCTTAGCTTTGAGGACTTTTTCAGCCACCTTCCTAGGGAGGACTGTATCCTCTTTCCTCTCTACAGTAGGACCTAATATGACTAAACCTTTACCGTCAATTATGTTTATTTCATATAGGTTTAAGCTATGAGGGGTATGCCTCATCTTCTCTATTAGAATATACCGTTTTAAAACTCCTCCTCTGACGCTTCTTCTAAACCTTATTATACCGTCGGCTACATGTTCAATACCCCATCCGAAACTTTCAGCGGTCGTAACAGCGTATTGGGAAGTAGCAAATATTGTAAAATCCCACTTGGATAAGACTTTCTTGATATAGTAGCTGTATCTTCTAGCCATGGCAGGTTTATCCAGCCAAAAGGCAGACATAGAATCTAATACGAGCCTAGCCCTACCGTAGCTGAGCTTACGTTTAGCTTCAACAACCTTATTCACAAGCTCTTCAACGTCTAAGGTTTTAAGAGACCAAGGGTCTTCAGTAGACATTAAAGCGTCTATTATTATCAGCTTATCCGATTCAATGGCTGTTTTAAAGTCTATACCGAACTGCGCCGCCTGCCTCACTATCGATTCTCTTGCTTCTTCAGTGGTAACGTATATGCATTTATCCCCCACTTTAACCCCCTGAGCTATGAAGTGTATACAGAGGACCGTTTTACCAGTACCAGGTTCACCTGTAACAGCCACTAGGAAGCCTCTCGGAATCCCACCGGCAAGTAGAGCATCTAAAGCTTCTACCCCTGTTGAAAGCCTTTCGACGCGGCTTAGACTGGATAGCCCTGGAGTAGCCATTTCACTTTAGAGCATAGCGTCCTTTAAGATAAGTCTTAACTATCTTCTACTAGGTGAGCTTACTTTAAGAGATGTTGTTTAAAATAACGTGTTAAAAAGTCAATTTTGATGCGATTAAATTATCGAAAAGCTACTTGTTAAAGTTTAAGAACTTGAAGCAATCTTCCCCTTTATGAGGAAAATGTTGTTTGGAAAGCTTGCAGAGGTTTTCGAAAAACTTGAATCGACTACTAAAAGACTTGAAATGACGGATATTCTAGTGGCACTATTCAAAGAAACACCTAGCAAAGATATAGATAAAGTAGTCTTTCTAACCTTGGGAGAGATATATCCACCTTTCGTAGGTTTAGAGTTGGGTTTAGCTGAAAAATTAGCCGTTAAAGCTTTATCGCTGGCAACGGGGGTTAAGGAAGAAGTCATAATTGAAGATTTGAAGAAGACCGGCGACCTTGGTCAAACTGGTGAAAACATATTCTTAAATCGTAAATCGAGAACCCTCTTTTTCAAAGAACCTCTTACAGTTGATAAGGTTTACACCACCCTAGAGAAGATATGTAGAGCTACGGGTAAGGGTGCTCAAGAGCTTAAAATCAAATACCTAGCAGGGCTTCTGACAAACGCCGAGCCTAAAGAGGCTAAGTATATTCTCAGAATAGCTCAGGGGAGGCTAAGACTCGGGATAGCGGATATGACGATTCTAGATGCATTAGCCATAGCCTTCTGCGGAAGCAAAGACTACAGAGATATCATAGAGAGAGCCTACAACTTATCCAGCGACATAGGGCTTGTAGCTAAAACACTGGCGGAGGGGGGTATTGAAGCAATTAAAAACTTTAAAGTGACTATAGGTAGACCCATAAAGCCTCAGCTAGCTGAGAGGCTTTCAACTATAGAGGAGATTTTAGAGAAAATAGGTGGGAAATGTTACGCCGAGTATAAGTATGACGGTTTAAGAATTCAAGCTCACGTATCATCAGGCGAAGTGATACTCTTCTCAAGAAGACAGGAGAACCTCACCGAGCAGTTTCCAGACGTAGTTGAAGCCCTCAAAGAGGCTGTTAAAGCTAGAGAGGCCATTTTAGACGGTGAATGCGTCCCAGTAGATGCTCATACGGGTGAACTTCTACCTTTCCAAGTAGTTGCACATAGAAGGGGGCGTAAGTACGACGTTGAAAAGATGGCGGAAGAGATTCCCGTTATCTACTTCGTATTCGACCTGCTTTACGTTAATGGAGAAGATTTAACTATGAAACCTTACTATGAACGTAGAGAGAAGCTTAAAACAGTCATTGAAGAAACGGCAAAAGTAAAGCTTGCCGAGTATATCGTTTCAAATGACGCTTCTGAAATTGAGAAGTTTTTCCATAAAGCCGTTCAAGAGGGTACTGAGGGGCTACTATGCAAATCCCCCAATAGCCTCTACGAAGCCGGTAAAAGAGGATGGGCTTGGATAAAGTGGAAGAGAAGCTATAGGTCTGAGATGACAGATACCGTAGACTTAACGGTTGTCGGAGCCTTCGCAGGTAAAGGTAAGAGGGCTGGAACCTACGGCGCCCTCCTCATGGCTGCATACAACCCAGATGAAGACGTATTTGAAACCGTATGCAAACTGGGTAGCGGTTTCACAGATGAAGATTTGGCTAAACTTCCAGAAATATTCAAACCTTACTTGAGAAAAGAACCGCATCCGAGAGTTAAAACTATAATGAAGGCCGACTACTGGTTTACACCAGCCATCGTGCTAGAAGTGATAGGGGATGAAATTACTTTAAGCCCTATGCACACCTGCGGTATGAATGCCATAAGGCCCGGCTCAGGCCTAGCCATAAGATTCCCGAGGCTTGTAAAATTTAGAGATGATAAATCCCCTGAAGATTCTACAACTGTCTCTGAAATAATCGAAATGTACAAGCGTCAGCTTAAAAAGATAGAGCAAGCTCAAACTCCTCCTGAGGAAAAGGAGTGAGCAGAATCCCCATAGAATACGGATATATCAAATGTAAAACAGCCCTTTCAAAAAGTATGCTTCCAGGCTTAGACTATAGTTTAAACCCGTACGTCGGTTGCGGCCACGGATGCATATACTGCTACGCTAAAGCCACACTTAGAGACGAAACTAAAGCTCTAAAATGGGGAAAGTTTGTCCTAGTTAAGAGGGGTTTAATCGAAAAACTTGCAAAAGAAGTTTTAAGAAAACCTAAAGGCGTAGTAGGTTTAAGCACCGTTACCGACCCATACCAGCCTATTGAAGAAACTATGAAACTCAGTAGGAGGTGTTTAGAGATTCTCATTAGGAGAGGTTTCTACGTTTCAATACAGACAAAGTCTAAACTGGTGCTTAGAGATTTGGATTTAATCAAGCTTGGGAGATTAGACGTTGGATTAACCATCACAACCATGGACGATTATCTAGCTTCATTGATAGAACCTGGAGCCTCTAAACCATCTGAGCGGGCTGAAACGTTGAGAAAACTCTCGGAAGAAGGTGTTGAGACTTGGCTTTTTCTAGGGCCTATAATTCCCGAGCTGAATGATTCAGAAGAGAGTATACGTGAAGTCGTAGAAGTCGCCTACGAGACAAAGAGCGAGCTTATAGTGGATAAATTAAATCTTAGAAGGTGGGTTTTAGATTATATGAGGCCTTTTCTAGATGAGTATAAGCCAAAGCTTGCTGAGAGGCTCCCCGTGATGCTTAAACCCAATTCACCGTATTTGAAGACGTTGCATGATAAGGTTAAACGTATATGTGATGAGTATGGCTTGAAGTACAGCCTGTTTGATTTTACGAAATAGTTATTATAATGTTTGATGTAGAATCACCATGTGGAGCCGATTCCAAAGCATTCTATAAGGGTTCTGGATGTAGATGGATTAAAAGTCTACGTCTACGCAGAGAGGTTTGATAATGCGTTGCTTATAGTTGTATCGAAGCAGGGTTTTAAACTGGGAACCCTCATATTCTCTATGAAGGAGTTGGAGGGGCCTTCTAGAAGCACAGTATTACTCGGTTGGAGGGGAGGAGTTCAAGCTAGAGCATTTGCTGAGAAGGTGTCTTCTGAAACTGGTTTAATGACTCTACTATCTATAAATCTAGAGGAAGAGTATATTCAAAAACAATTTAGAAGTATTTTAGAGGCTTTAAATCAATGTATTAAAGAAGTTGCCGTATGAAATTCTACATGTGAAGATTTAAGCTTTCCACTTTCAACACCTAAGCCTACGGTAAACTGAAAACTACCTAACATTAACTTCTAAGAACGTTTTTCATTTTAGTTAAAGTCCCAGCTGGTTTGCAACAGCTTTTAATGCATCTAAAGCCTCTTTAAGGAAGTTTTCCAAACTTAACCCTATCTCTTCACACAGCATTATACGGCTTCTACTCACACCCCTCGCGAAGTCTTTCGATTTAAACTTCCTGAGAACTGTTTGAAGCTGAACCTCCTGCATCTTCTTAGAAGGCATCACTAGAGCGCATGCTACTAGCAACCCTGAAGCGGCGTCAGCTGCTATTAAAGCCTTATCTAGTTTAGATTTGGGTTTAAAACCGGTATTTTCATAGTTGTGGGCTCTTACGGCATTCAAAACCTCTTCAGGAGCCATCCCACTTATAAGTGTCTCAGCCATCAGACCATGCTTAGCAGGTTCGCCTTGAGTGAGCTCATAATCTACGTCGTGTAGAAGACCTGTTAAACCCCAAATGAACTCATCTTCACTTAAAACTTTAGCTATTCTACGCATGATCGCTTCAACGGCGATACAGTGTTTAATTATGTTCTCATTCTTAACATGCTTCCTTAGAATTTTCAAAGCTTCTTCACGGTCAATCATTAAGAGTACCTTTAGTCTTAAAGGTGGAATCCGATATAAACTTGACGAGGCTAGTATGAAATGATGTCTGAAAGCGTTGGTTTACCAAATATCCTCTCAGCAGCTTTAGCTACGGGCTTCCTATACTCCTCTCTAGAATACACTCTGACTATATTCATAACGTTTCTCATTACGTCTAAAAGCCTAGAGAGCATAGCGAGCCTTTGAGGGATTTTTTCACCGTTTTCACCTCTCTTGAAACACGGTATGTCCATAACATCGGAGCCTGAAGAATAGCGATACGATACTGATGGGAGGCTGGGGGAGTCTATGAAAACATCATCACGTGACACCTTAGCTTCAGAAGCTATCTCCTCTTCAAGCTTAATTTTCACGGATTCGTTCATCAATAGAGAGCTCACGAGGGAAGATTCCATGAAAAGCGTCTTCTCATATACGCATTTTAAAAGCCTACGCTCCATAATGTCGTTCATTATCCGCTTAGCCTCCTCTGAATTTATGAGGGCAGTCCAGGTATTATAATCGTCCATAGCTAGATACTCTTCAGGAGAATTGAAGTCTAAAAGCCCAACACTATCCTTAGCCATATCCATAGCTTTGAGAAGCATTATTTGAACAGCCCTTGAAGTTTTGTGAAAGTATATGGACCTGAAGGACTCAACTCTAGCCACTATGAACGTTTCAAGTGCAGAAATAGCTGTTGCATCTACAGCAAGCTCACCGTTTAAAACGTCCATGGTGTAGAGTATTCTGAAGACGTCTACGAACCCATATCCCGCTCCCGTATGGTAGTTATCCCTCACTATGAAATCCATCTTATCGATGTCTACGGGTCCTCTGATAAGCTGGCTTAAATACGGTTTATCGCCCACCGGTTCCCCCACGGCTAAAGCAGCCACCTTCTTAACGTCGTATGACAGGTTTTTTAAAACGTCCGTTAACGCTGAGCTCTCTATTATCCACTTAGTCATATCTTCATGCGTTTTACCCTTGTACTTCATTAATAAGCCCTCGTAGACGTGTGAGAAGGGGCCGTGTCCTACATCGTGAAGTAGAGCAGCTACGCGTAGAAGCTCGCGGTCTTCCTCAGATAGTTCGATCATAGAATTTTCTCCGAAGAAGCCTGCCAAATACATGACTCCTAAGCTGTGCTCAAACCTCGTATGGTTTGCAGCGGGGTAGACGTACTCTGAACCGGCTAGCTGTCTTATTCTTCTAAGCCTCTGGAAGACTTTAGTATCTATGATCGACTTCTCAGACTCAGAAACCTTTATATAACCATATATTGGGTCTTTAATGAAGCCCCAGTATTTTCGAAGAGACAATACTCAAACCCGAAGTATATATTAGAAAAACAGCCATATATATGTTCAACCTAATAACATTTGGAGGTTGAACTTTGATTTTCAACGCGGCTACTATCAACGAAACACTTAGAAAAATTGAACGCCTAGTAGATTTAAACGATTCTTTCGATGTTGAAGTTGAAAGAGAAGTTGAAAATATGGATATTCCAGCAAATTTAAAAAACGAATTATTAAAGGCTTTGAGAGGGCTTTTAAACCCAGTTAGAATTCTTAGAAGAGGCTTCTTCATAGTTGTAACAGGTATCGATAAAGCAGGTAAGGAGACACAGTGCTTCAACCCCAAGAAAAAACCGAACGTTAAATCCATAAGGGACTTCTTAGTCGAACTTAAAGGTGAAGTACTATCTATATCTCTACCCAGCTATGAAACTCTTTTAGGATCACTGGTAGGTGCATATCTAGGGGTTAGAGGGGTTGATGTCAAATTAAGCGGGGAAATTTCAGAGGAGTACGCGTGGATTCTATGGAGCCTAGATAGAGCCCAGTATAATGATTCCGTTAAAAGCTGGCTTAGCCGTAGAAACCACTTCGTACTCGCTAGAAGGTGGATTGAAAGCAACATATGCTATCAAACAGTTAAAGGGATATCTGAAGAGAGAATACTGAGGTTTGAGAGGAATATAGAGAAGCCTGACCTGATACTGGTCATTGATATAACTGCGGAAGAGGCTTTGACAAGGTCTAGGGAGAGAGACCGATATGAAAAGCTGGATTTTCTGAAAAAGGTTAGAGAAAAGCTTCTTGAAATATCCTTCAGAGGACTCGTCGGTCAAGCTGTCGTCGTTAACGGTTTCGGCTCTCCGTCAGAGGTTAATAGCAGACTGCTTAAAACCCTCAGTTTATACTTGAAGAGGAGCTAAGCTTATATATTTCCTATCCATCCAGTTAATGGAGGTTTAAAGTTTGAAGGTCCCGAAGGTCATTAATACGTACTGCCCCAAATGTAACGCTAAGACAGAACATACGGTGTCGATATACCGTAAGGGTAAAGAGAGCTCTCTACGTCGTGGAGCTAGGCATCACGAGTGGGAGCTTCATGGATATGGTGGTCAAAAATTTCCAGAACAGAGGAGGAAGGCGAAGACGACGACGAAACAGCTTCTTAAATTGAAGTGTAGAAACTGCGGGTATACGTTGGATAGGCTTGGAGTTAGACTCAGGAAGCTTGAACTTGTTTGATATTCAGCCTAGTTGGATTTGAGGGCCTCCATTTTTCAACCTTATGCCACAATACACTGGATTTGACTGAAAAATCTTTAAATTCAATCGGCGGATTGGAAGTCCCCCTATGAGAGGTTGGTGGAAAACCCCATGATTTAAGGAAAAACTCTTTTTAGTATCTTCGAAGTTATAATTATTTTGGTGATAGGAGTTTATGCCTCAGGCATTTGTACTCATAAATTCTGAGATAGGGGCTGAAGAAGAGGTCTTAAATGCTCTTAAGAGTATGGAGAATGTTAAAGAGGCGTACATAGTTTACGGGGTTTACGATATAGTTGCCCGGGTGGAAAGGGTTATGTAACCCCCACATGCCGACTCTATGGAGAAGCTTAGGGAAATAGTGACTGTGAGAATACGTAGGATAAATAAGGTTAGAAGCACTTTAACCATGATAGTTGCTAAGTAGGTTAACCTCCCACTTTTCATTTTTAAATATCGACCTATAGCAAACGCTTATATTGCGTAGTGTCAAATAGTCATTTTGTGAAGCAGATATACGTAGTTCCCGAGCCGAAGAAGTTGGAATTCACAGGTAGATGGTTTAAATTCGACGGTTTCGAAAACTTTCCAAAGTTTATAGCTGAAGAGTTTAAAGTACCCACGGGTGGGTGGAGGATAGTTAAAGTCGACCGTAACGGAACCGGCGTTAAGATCAAAGAGGGGGTTGTTGAAATATGGGGGGATGAGAAGGTATGCTACGCTACACTCATACAGTTGATAATTCAAGGTGATGGACAGATCCCGGAAATCACCATTGAGGAGAAGTTCTCGTTTAAGTTTAGAGGATTCCACTTAGACATAGCTAGAGGGGGAGTACCTAAACTTGAGACGTTTAAGTCGATCATAAGATGGCTCTACCTACTTAAATACAACTACTTTGCAGTTTATGTGGAAGACCTATTTCCTTGGAAAAGCTACCCTCAAATAGGCGTATCGAGGGGGAGGCTAACAGAGGAAGAGTGGAATGCGATAGTCGACTACGGTGAAAAGCTGGGGGTTGAGGTTTTCCCATCGCTTGAACTATGCGGACATATGGAGCATATACTATCGATGCCTGAGTTTAGACGGTTCAGCGAGTGGCATAGACCTATGGAGGGGTGTTTAGACGTCAGCAACGAAGAAGCTAGAGAATTCGCATACAGGCTTTTAAGCGACGCCTTAGAGCTTACGCGTTCAAATTATGTGCACGTAGGCGGAGATGAGACTTGGGCGCTTGGAAGAGGGGCTAGTTTAAATAAAACGTGGAGGTTTGAAGGGCCAAGCCTATATGAGAAACACCATAGAAGACTTGTTGAAATTGTTAGAAGCCGGGGAAAGACCCCCATACTATGGGGCGACATGATATCTGGAATGTACCTTGTTGGCGATAGGGAAAAGTGGGCTGAAGTGCTTCAAAGCGACATATGGAGGGAAAGTATAATAGCCAACTGGGATTACAGCCCAGAATCCATAGACCACTTCAGAAGGAAAGTAGACATCTTCAAAAATAGAGGGCTTGAGCAGATAGCTTGCCCAGGGCTTTCAAACTGGGATAGGTTTTACCCGAATTTCGAAGTAGCTATTGCAAACCTTAGAAACTTCCTCACGGCAGCCAGGGAGAAGGGCGTATTGGGCTTCATGGTGACGGCTTGGGGGGACGATGGAGAAGAGTGTCTATTCTCATTCCTAACGCCTCTAATACTTGCGTCTATGGAGATAGCTGAGGGCTCTGGTGATTGGGAGAAGAAGTGGATGGCATTATCAAGGGAGAGCGAAGCCGTTTTGAAAGCGAGGTTGATGTTCGGACGGGGAGAAGTTTCAGATGTTCTCAAACACGTCCTATACTCTACGCCTATTTTTAGGAGAATTGGAAGTGAAAGACTGGAGAAGATTGCTGAAAACTGGAGAGCAATTTTAGAAACTTTAAAAGATACCGTTCTGCCTAAAGACCTTGAATTTATAAGGAGATGTCTCGAAGTCGGCCTTAATAGACTTAAGGGGAGAGTAAAGGTTTCAGATTATATAACCTTAGCCCATCTATACTCTGAACTATGGCTTTCTGAGAGAAAGCCTGAAGGGTTAGAATTGATAGTTACAAGGCTTTGGGGGGCTGCTGGAAGAATAGATTTAAACTTACAATGACAGTAGATTCTAACGACTTGGAGTCAACTCTTCCCATATTTTTCCACAATTTTTAAAACCTTTTGCGCTTCTTCTTCACTGCGACACCAGGTTTGGAGGAATAAGCCTTCATGTTTAAGTTTGGATAGTAGGAGTTCAACTTCCCAAGGTTCGCAGGATATTTGGAGGCATTTACCGGCGTCCAATACTTTCCGGCATACATTCACCCATTTAGACATCGGTAATGCTCCAGCCCCTGGAACCCACTGGATGCCATCTATGGAGTCTACCTTAAGCAGTATGTCTAGGTTGCCTAAAGCCATAGGCCCGTCTAAGTGGAATATTGAATTATCCAAGTGCTTCGACAGAATTACTTGCTCCTCTAGGAAGAACTCTTTAAACATTTTTGGGGAAACAAGCCCAGAGAAGTCGTCCTGCAGTGGGAAAAACCTCCCCCTAGAGTAGGCGGGTATCCAGCTTATAGAACCCTCCTGAACCTTCGATATCTTCCCATAGTATACTTCAAATACCTGAATGCATATTTCCGTCAATCTCCCAATAAGCCTCTTGACTTCATCAGGCTGAGTATACAATGCCCTTACAAGCCTCTGCGTACCGACGGCCGCCGCCAAGGAGTCTCCACCATAATGTAGGTCTGGAATACCGACTAAGAAATTCCCCTTTGCCACTTCACACACGGCATCTAAGATCCTATTCATAGTCCTCCACCATATGTTAGATTCATCTAAAACAGGGTCGTAGCTTTCCAAGTCCTCTACAAAAGGCTTCACCCAAGACGTCTCCTCGTCGAGGAAAACCAGTTCGCCTCCTAGAAAGGCCGTTAAAGAGTTTGGACCTAAGTTTGGCCAGTATTGTGGAATTGCATCCCCCAGGAAAATAGTGTTTTCAAAGTAGTACTCAAGCCGTTTGAGAATATAGTTTACGTTGACCCACTTATCCTCAAGCTTTTCAACAGTTGGAATTTCCACATTAACTCTATGTTTTCTGGGTGCAGTTATATGGATTAAAGGTCTATCTAAAACCTCCCGCTCCCAGAATGCGTCGAAACGTTGTTTAATGGTTTCAAAATCTACATCGCTTATGTACGAGCGCATGGCCGGACGCCATCTGCAAGTGATTACAAGTCTATGCGTATCTAAGATTTTAAAACTTAACCTTTACGGCTAAGTGAACTTGGATATTTTCAAGCATAGCTTCTAAGACGCCGTCCTGATAAACCCATCTAATTGAAGACTCTGGGGGAATTAGCTTCAACTCCACCGGTTTCTTCTCAAGTTTAAGTTTAAACTCTATATTTCTTACCGGGGGTACACACTCTACGTAGAAGGAATTCCCTGAAAGGTCTTTGTAAACGGACAAGTTACAGAAGTGAAGAATCATTGAATCCGCCCGCCTTCTTAAGACAACCTCAACTGTTGGAGGGGCTTTCAACTCCAGCGATTTAGCCATTACAGAGTCTAAAATAAACCCTATTATCTCTCTTATCTTGGGATACTGTTCAAACCAGTAAGCTCCAAAAACGTCCGAGGCTATGTACACCGTCCTCCCAGACCCGTACTTGTTCATTGAAACTGCAACAAACCCCTCCTCATCTAAACACTCCTTCTCAGACATCGATAGAGAAAGCAATTTACAAGCTTCTTTAAGCGAAATCTTATGCCAAGGCTTATTTATCAGTATCTTCTCTCCTCTAAATGGAATCCAACCCCTAGGTATTGCATCAAACTCTAAATGCTTTAAACCAAACATCTCCATGAATTCATCTCGGTAGTTGATCAGGGATTTTCCAGTAGCTATTAAAACCCCTCCCCTCTTGGCAAACTCCATTAAATTCTCCAAAGCGGTTTTAGATATGAACGCTTGCTCAGCCAAGATCACAGTCTTATACTTGTTCAACCTACTTAGCAGGGTCTCCTCGTCGACTATGTCAAACAGATAGTGTAACTCTTGCAACGCTTTATGCGCACCCCTCAGCGGATCTAAAACCCTTCCATAATCGTAGAGGCCATTACCTACCTCGTAGAAATTTAAGGCGGAGTGTAGCAAAGCGACTTCATGGAAGGGTTCAGACTCTTCAAAAGCCTCAACCCTAGCGTGTACGAATTCGGCGCATTCAGCCACTATACGCATGTGCGAGGGTTGAAGGGAATCGTCTTCAAGAGGGTTAACCCATATGAACCATTTACCACCATTAGCCATAATCACAGCTCCCTCTTGAAATAAGTGCACCGGATACTTGGGATAAGGTGTAGTATTGCTCCAAGTGAAGGCCTGTAAAGCCGTCATTAAATCGAACGGTTTACCTCTAGTTGATAGAAATCTTGCCTCAAAGCTTGCTTGAAGAGGGCCGTGCGTTGGAGATATGTCTGCCGACACCCAATCTATGAAATCGGGAGGCGGGTCAGGCATCCTGATTGTGAAAGACCAGTTGCTTGTAAATAGGCAGTTTGGATTAAGCTCGTGTATGAAGTCTGCGCACTTCTTCAAGTACTTTACGAAGCTTTCCCTGTGGAAGGCCATCCACGTCTTCCACAGCGGATCTTGCGGATTTTCAGGCGGTTCTCTACCGTAACTTACCATAAACGCCCTTTTACAAGAGTTGCAGTAGCATGGGGCTACGCTCCAACAATCTCCATCAAACCAGAAGCCGTCGGGATTATAAGTTTCAATTATCTCCCTAAGCTGCGGTAAAACCCTAGCCTCAACATAGCCGCTATTAGGGCATAAAACGTCTTCACCTATGAAGTCTCCCCTAGCATTACGTCTACGCCATTCAGGGTGTTCTCTAGCCGCATATTCATCTTTCAAACCACTATAGTATACCGTAAATCTTATGCCGAGTTTTTCAGCAACCCTTCTATATATGGCTAGAGCGTCTTTCACCAGTGTAGGAGGAGAACCGCCCAGACGCGTTGGATAGTTTGTCCATCCAGGATGACCTTTAGAATGGTATTGTATAAAACCGGGTTTTATAGGCGCTATTAGAGAGGTTAATTCATCTACGTCTGCTCCACCTCCTACTGGAGTATTTGGTCCGACATGGTGGTCGAAGTGTATGTTGAGGAGCGTCTTCTTGTACCATTCACCTCTCAAATAGACACCAAACATTTCTGTACTTGTAGATTTAAAAATGCAACTATCAATTCTTTCCGCGAGACCTTAATAGATCGCAAAAAGGTGGATAGTTTAACTGAAGTTCAAAACACGTACGCAACGCGATTGAAGAATTGAACGTTAGTTGGATTTAGATGGACGTGAAGGTGTTTTATCTCCCTCCGCAGTCTTTGGAAGTATGTTTTTAAGTGTTGAAACCAGCGGCACACCTATGGTTGTAGATATAGCCGTGAATGTGAGCCTTTCAAACGTGGCAATTGGAATTAACATAGTGAAGAGTGATGGAAGGTCTGAAGTGCTTATTATGAGGAGCTCAGCCGCCAGTATAAACGCTAAACAGCCATACATGTGACTGGTTACGGTTGCGGTATAACTACATAGCAGTATTGAAAGCGCTAGATTCCTTTTAAGGCCACTATGGAACAACCTGGCGAGTTTTGAACGTAGTAGTAGGATATTTATGAGGCCAGCCCAATGCAGTACTGCGAACAGTGGAACAGCTCGACCTACGTACGTCACATACCAAGTAGCTATTAGAATTGTCAAAATCGCTGCTGAAATTTTCCAGCCCGACAAGCCGTTTACACGATCTCTTGAAAGTGCACCGGCAATGAAGGCTGAAATGGGCATGGACGGTAGGGTAAGCCATTCAAATAAACTGGCTCCTGTTAAAACGCGGTTTATGAAGGCTCCGAGAAGTGTAACAGACATGCCGATTGTTGGACCCAGTATGAAGCCATAGAGAGGAGCTATTCCGGAAATTATTCCAATCCTAGCACCACTTGCTCCTATAACCGGAAAACCGGGTAGATAGCTTAACACTACGTACATAGCGGTCATAGTTGAAATTAAAGCCACTTTTTTCGTATCCATATCGATCAAAAACCTCAGACCACTATATTTAGAAGCGTAAACCGTTTAAAATGGCCAGCATAAGAGAAGCCGCTGTCAAGTCGGCAGTAGTACCCGGATTCAGCCCTCTCCTTTTCAACTCGCCATCGAATTTAAAGAGCGCCCTACGTCCTTCCGGAGTTTTAAGACCTCCGAGTTGAAGTACTTCACACGCTTTCTCCGAAACTTCTTCAGCCGTCTTCATACCTATTTTCACGGCTTCCGATATATCTGATGTGTACTTTAATCCAACGTTTCTAGCTATGAAACTATCCGGGTATAGGGATAGCAGTTTCAGATACGTGTGAACCGTCGCGACGTTTATATCGTAGGTTTCAAAGTACAAGTTTTCCACCGTTGGAAAACCTACGTTGCAGATTATCTGTAAAGCTGTGACGAGCTCTCTAGCTACGGTATCCCATTCGGCTGCAACCTCCATAACGTCGTAAAGTGTTAAATTGTTTTCTAGAATCGTTTTCTTTGCTTCACTACTCGTTAAATCCGGCGCCCTCTTACTTACAACCCTGCCCATTCCTCCTGGGCTTACCAAAGCAATAGCCTCATACGTTTCAGCGGCGTCCTCACATGTAGTAGACTTCATAATCTCTGCGAATTTTTCACGTAGAACGGAAACATTTACGCCGTTTATCGTTGCAAACGTCACACCGGCCGCCGCAGCCATCGGTATGAATAGAAGCACCACACCTAAGTGCGTGTTCCCACCTTTATGCCAAGCTTTTACGTTTAAAACAGCCTGTTTAATCAACCTTCCGATCTTCAACTCACGTATTTCACCAAGTTGCAGAGAAAAAGCATTTAAAACAGTCTCCCGGAGGATTGGCCCAAGTGATATTGAACCGGCTATGAAGTGTTCAAACCTAGTATCTTGAAAGTCTGAGGTTCTATGAACGTTTCCAGGTTTAGGCCAACCGCAGACTTCAAGCGCCGCCGCTAGTTGGCCTGCCACTGCAATGTAGTCGGCTATCTCCAACCTACGTTTAAGCGTTAGAGACATATCAACCAGACTCCGAAGCCATCCTTTAAATGCCTTTAAGGTTATAACCTTGCTAAAAGGATTTCCCTATTCAAGCGGCTGAAAACCTTCATTTATGGATGAAAGATTTATTTTTCCTCTAAATATGTAATTCGTGGTGTGGATGTGGATTTTTATGAAGTTATCAGAACGCGTAGAAGTATAAGGTCTTATAAGCCTGACCCAATACCAGACGACGTTTTAAAGAGGGTTTTAGAGGCCGCTAGGATAGCGCCTTCGGGTTCAAACCGTCAACCGTGGAAGTTCATAATAGTGAAAAATGAAGAGTTGAAGAGGAAATTGGCAGAAGCATGCCATAATCAAATGTTTATTGCAGAAGCACCGATAGTCATAGTGGCCTGCGGATACAACATTCACTGGAATAGGGGTGAATACATGGGCGATTTAAGCATGCTCGTCGACGTTTCTATAGCTTTTACACACCTCATTTTAGCGGCTAGAGCTGAGGGTTTAGGAACGTGTTGGATAGGCTCCTTCAGCAACAAAAAAGTTAAAGAGATTTTAAAAATACCAGAAGATGTAAACGTTGTTGCAATAACACCACTCGGCTACCCTAAGGATGAACGTTTTGAAGAACCTGGACCGAGAAAACCACTATCGGAAATAGTATCCATAGATAAATTTTAACTATTCAAAGATTCCACTCCATCTGTAGACACGCCTTAGTTTCACCAACATCATCCACTTCAGGTACTCTGATGGAAATATGGAATTTTCAAAGTAAATATACGCAGATCTTGAAGAGGGTTACAACGTAGGCATTGATGAGGAGGAGCCGGTTAAGGTTTGCTTTGAATAGCTGAGGCATTTAACAGAGTAGAGTAATGCTTTTTAGTTTAAAACTGATAAAAGTGTTTAGAGGGCCGGTCGTCTAGTCTGGTAGGATACCACCCTTACGAGGTGGTGGTCGTCGGTTCAAGTCCGACCCGGCCCACTACTTTTTGAGCTTAAGTTCTTTAATTATTACTACTCCTCGCATTTATTCTTGGTTACCTTTATTACTCATAGTCATTTGCATAATGAGCCGTGCTAAAATATTATGCTCATAGTCTTCTCGTTAACGTATTTTCTATACACGATCACGGTGACACAGACTTACCATCTACTGAGTAGCCTCTATATGTACTGATAACCTTCCCAAACTTGCCGTGGATGCTGAGTTTAGACGATATTTTAATCGCCTTGCTTTTACAACAGACAGTTACACATTGTATGTGTTATTGAGGCAAAAATTGAGAGGACATTATTTAGCAATTTTGAGATATTAACGGTGACTATCACGGTAAAAGATCAAAGCTATCTTAGGAATTCGGCAAGGAAGGCGTCCTTAGCTAGCTCATTCTTCAAGTACTCTACAGATTCTCTAGTGTCTATGAATATTGACCTAGCACGCTCTATATGCTTAGGCTCTATAATGCTGTCGCCCATAGTTTCAGCGATAACCTTCGCGGGTAGCATTAGTTGGGCTGCATGTCTCAGAGAGTATTTCTCGCCTATATCTGCGAGCACTTCAATCGCCTCTCTAGAAATCTTCAGGTCTTCAGCCTCAGCTCTAATGTCAAGTATCTTTATGATTTCATCCCTAGTTGGAAACCTCGTTCTGGCAATGAGCAACCTATCAAGCATATCTATCGGTATACCGTGTGGAGACTTAATATCAGTACCCTTAACAGTCGTTATAGCTCTATTCGTCGCCAGTACGAGGACTGGAGCAAACTCCTCCTCTAAAGCCCTAGCTAAGAATGCAAATGACTCAATATCGAGCATGTGAACTTCATCTATAAAGAGAACACCTGGGACTAGCTCAGCCTTACGCTCCTTAATGAGCTCATTCACATATTCGTCAACCTTCTGCCTAATCTCGTCTGAAATCTCCTCTTCTCTGAATAGTAGGCTTCTATGAAGCCTTATGTTTGCGATATCTATATCGT